>OMLO01000661.1_pt1 | contig 23680 bp, 13 predicted proteins | sample 1674811 | NCBI WGS metagenome assembly OMLO01 (sample SAMN06265003, study PRJEB25207) | coral metagenome | isolation source: Coral host | place: Mexico:La Bocana,Puerto Morelos, Mexico | collected 2008-11-13
GACAACTTGTTTACTGTGTGTGATGAGATTTTCATAATTTATGCCATGTGCTTTTTAAACAATTGCATTTTGAGTTCCAGATTTCTATGACGTCAGTGATACTCCGTCATCGTATATGATAAGGACGAAAGCTGAAACAATTATCACGTCATAGCAACCGAGAGCGAATAATGTCAATGATTTGGTGAAGTGCGAGATATTGCACTTGATTTCGCAGTTACGTCAGATTGGAAACAATGTTTGCGATGCGTCCTGCTCATTACATACATGTACTCTGAATAAACAGTCAAGCTATCACTTGTGACTAACGATTCATGTGGTTCTGCTCGAACGTCATTTAACTGTTTGATATTATATCTTTCCGTTCCAATGCTACGTACATCTTAACATCTGCTTACAAAGCTCGCACATGCTACCGATCACGTCATACCTGCTTTACAAATATTTACGTCTTTGTCATATTGAGGTTGATAAAAGTAAATTAAGCTGACGTTTCGAGACTTAGCCCTCCATCAGAGCATTTTCCCACGCAGTTTACCATGTTAAAACATCGCCGTTCTACTACACTTAAAACCTATGACATACATGCGCAAGTCTCGGTGGAATTAATAAAAACGACGTGAAAGCAGTGCTCGAAAAGCAAGAAATGCCTGTGACGCTTAGAACTCTCGTCAGCGAACCAAAAGTCAGTGTTTCGCCGCTATCGCCAGTGTTCAACAAAAGCCGGTAGTTATTTCAACGCAAACTACATGAACTGTACTGACCCACCACGCCGCCGTTAAATTTCAAAAATTTTATATATAAAAACAGGACACAGTGTGTTGAACAAAGCTGTTTAATTAAGTAAAAACCCGTGTGTAAGAGGCTACACTTTTTGAAGTCTGGCAAAATAGTTTCTTCCTTTTTGGGGTAGTTATTGACAATAAGGCCAAGTAGGAGATGTTGAATACCAGAAAAGTAAATAGACTTGAGTTTACAGTATTTATTCACAACTGTATTAAGTATTTTCTTGGAAATAAATTTGCAATCTCAAAGTCACACTCCTTGGTTAAAGTGTTTTTCTTAATAATTTAACGGTAACCCACGAATAAGAACCTGCTTACTTGGCTATACAGGTGCTTACATTTTTGGGCATTAAAATAGCAACGTTCTGCTGGAGGTTCTTAAATCACTTGGTTCTTACTGTAACGCATCCTTTCACTCCCCTGACATGACGAAGTCGCGGCTAGGCATGAGATCATGATTTGGGCTTCCAAAACCTCAGGGAATGATTTCACCTTATGAAATTAAATTTCTTTCACTTCGTCATTAAATGAAAGCCAACTGAAAGTTTCCCAGACTATTTAAAAAAAAAGAGAAGTACAGTGGACTCCGGCTGCTACGGACACCAAAGCGACTTTGAAAAATGTCGGTATTTTCCGGAAGTCCGTATTATTGGCTTTCGGAATAAAAGTCGGACATGTGCTTCAACTGTATAGCCTTGACATAAGGACGCTTTAGGCCTAGCAACTGTAACTTAAGTTAAAACTTTAAAAAGCGACAAATCGATCCAGCTGGCCACAGTTCATTTACACCAGGATGAATGGAGGAGCAAAGCCGAGGAGAAACGTAAAGAACAAAAACGCCGCCTTCCAGCCCCTCGACCACCGCCCAATTTCCCGTGCCCTCACTGCCCTCGCAAATTCTATGCAAGGATGGCACGCTAAGCCACCAACGTGGCCATCAAAAAAGAGGAGACCGTACTGTCAAAAGAGATGCTAGGACAAGAGCCAACGCCGACGAAATATTCGGAAGTCTCGCACTAACATCGATGCTCTCTTGACCATTTCTAAAGCGGCAAATTTATTATTTATTTAAAATATCTCAAATAGTCACGTTATTTACGATATTGCACATATATTTTGCTTTCTAGCGGATTACAATGGCAAAATAATCCGGCGTGAAAGATTGAGAGCATGTCACTCGTCCATGAAAAACTTTCATTACCGTATTAACTGGTTTCCGTATTTCATCATCAGTCCTTTTCGCGCCATTGGACACATAAGGCCTTTCCGTATTTAGTGGCTGTCAAAATAAGAACCGGAAAGCTCTTTGTCCGTTCGAACAAGGGTGTCCGTTATAGGCTGCAGTTTGTCTTGTTTGGAATTTGGCGTGCAGAAGGGATAAAAGTCCACTGCGCTAGCCCTGTAAGTATTACCTCAATTAACGAATTAGAAGGACAGGAATCAGTCCGTTCGAGAACAAGTAAATACGCCCGCTCGTCATTTTTCTTATCTCTTCCGGCTGTCTGGGCCGGGTACTGAAGGTCGGATGGGTGCTAGAGTTATACTGGGCCGGTCAATGAAGGAACGATGTGTAGAGAGTGAAGTGGGCTTCTTATCGCCATGAACAAAGGAATGATAAAAGTAAAGAATGGAGTATGTGGTGAAGGAAACTAAAGGATCCATAATAATCATACACTTATTCTCTTGAGATTTTTCAAAGGATTAACAAACGTTTCTCTATAATAGATTCTTGGGTCTAAATGCTCACCACGCTTATTAAATGACTAAAACGTTTTAGTCTTCATTTGGAGGGTATCTCTAAAGTATTTTGACACCACAAGCATAAACTGCATTTTATACAAGCATTTCAACATAAATGACATAGATCGAAAACTGGCCACCGCTGTTCTCATCCCTAAGCTGTGGAGAAGTTCAACTCAACAAATCGCCATTGTGAACTTCACTCGGTTACTGTCGCTCTTCGATACTCCTTAACGGTCCCAAATTACTTGAACTGATCCATCCTTTTGTCAGTGTTTTGCTTTTACTATAAAACATGAATCCGTTTACAAAAAACTTGTTCAGCGGGCGCTGGCAATGGTAGCCAGAGATTTGCAGCTCTTATCCTTTGACAACCAATTTCCCAAGTTGAGGAATAAATTGAACTCATTTACTACTACTTAGGGCAGCCATGGCATTAGTATAACACATTTTTTTGTGCACAAAATTCAAGATGTCAACCACATTTTTTTGTATTATTTTGTTTTTCCAGAATCAAATGCGTAAGCTTAGTTACACTTCAAGAAATGAAGAATGAATTGCAACCATGATGCACTGGAAGGCTGGCTGACTTAGAATCATCTTTTCGGTCCTTTACACACTATTATATCTCTTTAGACTTTACGGTGGCCAATACACATTGAAAACCCAGTTGAAAAAATCAAATTATCTTGTAATTTTCAAAACGTTTGTTATTATCTATTTGAACACCTACTATCTCCTAAACAGCTGTACAGATCTTCTTCAAGGCGTCATAATTTACAAATCAAAGGTAACTACAAATGCTTTAAATTTTTCAAACCCTAGTGCCATAAAGTCGCGTACACATATAATCATACATACAACAACAACAAGAAAAACATGCTGTCGTGTAACTAGTCTACACCAGGAAAGTATCAATCTATTTCACGCATTTTACCAGTCCATAGGCAAAATCATTTTACAGAAAGAGGGCTCTCCCAACAATATCCTTCGAACGTATCTTCCTCCAACTCGCGCGAACTTAAGTGTGGGCTTGTTGATGTTCTTCTTGCAGCTTTAACGTTTATCGGCTTCTGACAAACTCTCTGAGTGATGTGCGCTTTTATGCTCGATTTCTTCTGACGTTCGAAGAAACAACGCCCACAGGCCCACAAGAAAAATTGCCTAGTGCTCTTGCGACAATCTGCCTTGTGACCCGCACTGACCTGTGAAGAGCGTTTTCCAACCAGCTTCAACATACCAGGGAGGTCAGACTGCTCTATAACATAGTGAATCTTTGGGTTATGACGGTAATACATTGTGACCTGGAATAAATTAATCATTCATTAGTTCTCTTTAACAGTGCAAAACTATTGGAGAAATATATCTTGAGTGTACTTGGGTCTTGTCAGCGAAGATTTCTCTACCAAGAAAACATTTAAGGTCGAATATGAAGCAAATAGCTTACACCGCCTTAGACTCCTATACAGGCCTTCTTTAGACTAGAAACGCAGCCACTCATCTCCAACTAGCTTAAAGAGCATCAATTTAGGAAGCTAACAGCCCTACCACTTTATGTATAATAAAGTGAGATGGAGCCGGTATTGCTACTCTCATAGTCTAACTAGTTTACCAGAGGTACTGTGAGAGTCTTTCTCAACTGAGAACTCAACACAACGACCAGGGCCGGTTTTCAAACTCGCGCCTCACTTTTAACAGGCCATCATAAGAGGCCATCACGTTCAGAAATGCATTAAGACATTAGGTCCTAGGAGATTACATTTTATCGATTCTGTAATGGATTTCAATTCCTGGTTTACGATTTTATTAAGGTGAGAAAAGATTATACTGGAAAACTGCAGGTTAGTATCATCAGCAAATAAATGAAATATAAGAGAGGTTGAAAAATCATTACTCTGTAATAAAAGCAAGAAAGGTCCTTGAATGGATCCTTGAGGTACACCAAAATTCACTGGGAGAGAAAAACTTTTTTTCCCTTCTCGGAAGAGATATTGTCCGAGGACAAATATCCGAGCATATTCCTGCGCCAATTGAAGACTATTGTTTATTTATTCAATAATGATTAAGTTTATGTAATAGAATTGCATGATTAACATTATGCAGGGGTGGATCCAGAGTAGTTCATGTGATTTGCAGAAATCGCTCAAATGTTTCCAAATATTTGAGTTTGTTATTTCTCAGGTTCTTTATGTAGTTCAAGATACAAATTATCCTTCTTGCTTTATTGTCTATCATAAAATAAAACAAAGAAAAAAGCGTCGTATCTCGTTATTCCGTCGATTACACAGCAAATCCAGCCCTTCCCGAGCGAATTCGACGAGTCTCCGTTCGCGCGCTTTCATCCTTTGTCGATACTTCTGACATCAACGCGAAAAAAATTCGTAGTCACGACTGCAAAAAAATTTGTACGCAGTGGGTGGGACTGGGTGGTATATGGATCTTCTCATAAATCACTCAAAACCCTCTCCGATTGGCCAGAAACACTCACATTGTCTTGCGAACTACTCAAACTCGGTTTTGATTGGTTATCCAGTCCAAACTACCGTGGAAACTACTGACAATCGTATATGAAGGGAAGCCTATTTCAATTTACAAAACACGTTACTATGGCTCGAAGCGATCCAGTTTGCCGAGAGGAGGACTGCTCTGTGAACGATATCGGCTTGGTTTTCAAGGAATCGAGAACATATTCAGACCACGTCAAGCTCAGGTTAACAGAGAATGTTTGGAAACCAGGGGAGTTATTTGAGTTCCCCTTGGCTAGCTTACTCTAAATATATCGATGGTGCATTTTGTTTACCGTGTGTTTTGTTTGGAGCCCAGTGTGGGCGAAATAGGAATAAACTGGACAAATTGTACAAGTCTTCACTAACACTTTGGATTTTCAGTGCTTCCTTCTATTATGTTGGCTACTGACCCCATTTGGAAGGAGAATGTTAGGGAATTTTGTAACTATTACAGACAGGATATCCTTAATTATGAAGGTTTACCAGCAGAGCTTTTGTTGTGGGAAAGAATGTGGAAGGGGAGAAATGATAGAAGAGATGATATCCTTGACAGCGTAGATGCCACCCTGGAACAAATTGACAAGGGTGCTTATGTGAATATATACAACTATACTTCAAATTTTGATAATCATTCCTGTTTTATCAGCATCTTATGAAAGGTCCATCTCAACCCTCAGAAATCTGAAGACTTATTTGAGAAATACAATAGTCCAGGATAGGCTGAATGAATTAGCACTGATGCATGCCCATAGAGAATTGGAATTAGACCTTGAACAAATTATATATTTATTTACTAATTTCCACCCTAGGAGAATGAGAATGGACAATATTTTAAATGAATGATTTTGTAACAGACAGTCACTAGTGTTTCTAGAGAACTTATGAGTTATGATCCATCAGGATTTATGTAATCCTTAAACTGATGGAGAACAGTACAGATACATAACTGGTGTCTATGGTACAATTGTATTAACACTTATATCTGGACAAAAACCCATTCTTCAATAGTTTTGAGAGTTCTGTTACCACTGACACTGGGTGTTCAAAAAGCTGAAATGGTTTTTACATATTCTCTCATTCTGTGCTTATTGGACCACATCACCTTATACACTGATCTATGAGGCTGAAAGTGCAGCTATGATTCCAACTTATCACTTTTGCTGTTACAATTTCACAACAATGATGCCCTCAATATTCACTAATAAATCTTGATTTTTGTTCTCCTCTTCCTCATCTTTGACTGAAAAGATTCCCATCGGAGAGTTATTTCCACTCTCACAAGCATCCTAGAAGCTTGGATTGAAGTTTGCATTAGTGAAGCTTGTGTAAAAGGTTGGTGATCATTTCATTGAAATAAACATTTTACAGTTTTAAAGGATTTAGCACTGGAGAGTCTTATTAAATTCAAAAATACATTTAGGCTGTAAGGTGTTCACACACAAAATGATTTTTTTGTAAAGAATTATGCCTTTCTGATCGGAAGGTGCTGTTAAATGTGTCTGTATGGCTTGAAGTGCTATCAGAATGCAGGAAAATTGCATTCTGAGAGCACTAAAATTTTAAATTTTCTTGGGTTAAGTTGGTGCAAATCACTCATGTGAAATCCTGGATCCACCCCTAGTATGAAAGGCTTTCTTGGAATCAATAAATATACAACAACCAAATTCATTATTATTAAATGATTGGCGAGTACATTTACTGATAGACATAACTGAACGGGTAATCGAGCATTTCTCCCTGAAACCGAACTATAATAGACACATTCAATGGATGTATCTTGCAGAACCTGATGGTTGGCTTGAGTCTTACTTACCATTTGTCTATCTAAAACTGTGTGACGTTGCAACAAGATCTTCTCTTCACCCAAAGAGCCTGATCTAGATCTTAAATTGGTCCTAGAATCGTCAACAAACTGGCATCGTGCTTCACAGTGATCCTCCTCCAATAGGTTAAATGACTCACAATTCAAAGCACAAGTTTCATCATGCGGGAATTCTAAAAGGAAGATAGATATAATTCAGCAAGCTAAGGGTTTCTCCAAACAAACAAAGAATACACTTTCACTGTTTTGTTTTCTTAGTTTCTTTTGTTTGTTTTGTTTTGGTTGTTGTCGTCATTGTCTTCGTCATTTCTGTTTTCTTTCTGCTTTTGTTTTCTGTTTTCTGAAAAAATAAAAGACACTTAAAAACGCTCATCTAAAAGGCGTACTTCTGTAATCAAAATAAATGAGAGACTCCTCTTTCTTTTTCTCGCCGTGTTTCCTGTAAGCAACCATTGCTCCTTGTTTCTATCAAGTTGTGGAATTAAGTTGGCTTTAAACAGTTTTCAGCAGTTTTTCAGTGCATTCCTCTAGATCTCCGGTTCCCACAGAAATTCTTATTCTTCCACACCTCTATGACTCTTTAACTCAATAGATTAGAAGCACAGAAAATGTTTTCTCCATCTTAAAGAAGAGGAGGAGAAGAAGGAAGAGGAGAGGGAAAGGGAGGAGAAGGAGGAGGGGGAGGACATGAAATACTCACTCTCACTTGTTTACAGAAGCTTTATAGGTATGTAAAAATTTTCTCTCTGGGAAAGTGTGAATTTTCTCGCACACTCGATCACCACTTTGGTGCTAAATGTCACTTTGAGAGCTTGAAAACTGAAAATTTGATATCTTTTGGCTCATCCACAAAACTACGACAAAATATGAAAGCTACCGACACACACACTTAGCAACAAACCTTGATTTAGTCCACGCCTTGGAAGAAAGTTAATCCCTCCCGAAAGGTCAGTCACTTTGTTGTTATTGTCAGACCACGTGAACCTGCCAAATAGACGCTGTGTCGTACATTTATGAGACGGATCTGAGAAAATAAACGAGAATCGTTATTTATTATTACCAAATAATTCTTATGGGATCATAGACAGAATTCATACTGTTACAGTGAGATTTGAAGCCCGGATTGAATGTGTTGCCGAACCTTCTCAGTGCTGGTAGAAAAAAAAATAAGATTTTGGGCTTTGATGTAAAGCATGTGTTTTAATTGGCTAGATAAGGGACCGTTCATTTTTTTAAGGGATGGGGGGGGGGGCTGATGGGATTTGGGGGAGTGTTAGTGGGAAATTGTGTGACCCACCCAGCTTCCCAATTTTTCAGCATGACCACCCCTCACAAGGGATTTTTTTTGGGGATGACCCGCCCCCCCCACCTGGCCACCTCGAAAAAAAGTTACATCTGGTATTTTATAGATTAATATGTTCAAATGGCACCACTTGTATCTTGATGTCATATTTAATAACTGTTACATTTCACCTGTTGCTGTTGAGGCGCTGTTATTTATAGTTAGTTTTATTGATCTAAACGTTGCTAAGACTTTTTCTTCTGACTTTGGAACTATTTTAGCATATTAAAGATGTTTATATTTCGTGAAAAAAGCAGGAGAATTTCTCATCAATTTATGAAAACTTTGGCCCCCCTTTAAGGCTATTTTTTTCGCGTGTCCCCCCCCCCAAATCCCACCAGCCCCACTATCCCTTAAAAAATGAACGGTCCCTAAAACAAAAAGCTTTGCGGTAAAATCTGTGACCTAGGAAGAGTGCATCTCTCTACTTGCCATTGCAAAATCTTTGAAATTCCTGCATATTTGGTTTCGTAATTGTCGAAACATTTACAAGAGTAAATGTATTGTTTTAGAATGATGACGCAAAGGTGTAATCTGCGTCTTGGATAATTCGGTTATGTGAGTTAAGAGGAGGATGCCGTTTAAGGTTTTTGGTTATTTGAAAGTGTAATGTCAGTGTCATTTTCTAGATTGAACCATGATATGATATTCGAGTAAAATGCTGTTGTTACAGTACAGTCTAGAAATGTATGTCCTATAGAGTCCGTTCGGAGACAAAGAGTGCACGCTTCATTCTCAGCTAGTCTGAATTCGAAACGCTCCTTTTGGTCATCAGTATTCTGTGCAGTAACAGTAACCTCAACAAGAATTGACTCAATTCTTTCCCAAGTCGGTGAAAAAAATCAGGGAATTTGTTCTTCCAGTTTTTGATGCTTGTCGGCTCGGTAATACAGTTTCTACTGAGAATTTTACAGTAGTTTTACAGCGTATTTCAATTAAATCTAAGATAGGAATCACTGAAGAAGATATTTTAGTTTTGTTTAATAAAATTTTCCGAGGTTACTTGACAGCCTTCACTATTTTATTTCCACTTCGTTGCATTTTTTTGTCTCGTTATTTCACCTCTACGTTCACTAAATAAGACGCTATCGACGAGTGTCGCAAACCACTTGACGCCAGCGTCTATGGTACCTCAAGAGGCACGAGGCACAGAAAAGGATTTTTCAAATTCCCGGCCTTTCAGTTTCAGATTTCCAACCGTTTAAACTTAGAGTTCATTTTCTACTACATTTACAGTTCATCCTAACGACGTCCTACTTATTCCTTTGCTGGACATAAGGCCACTAACCTTCGACGTTCCTTTTCACCTTGTACTTTGCTTTGGTCGTCACTCTAAATGCTTCTGATTTCACAGTTCCTTTCAAACCTGAACTGAATTCCATTGCAATTAACATTTCCCATTTATTCCTTTCCATGACATCAGCCTTTTCCAACCTGTAGACTTCATCATCCCCTCGTGTCTTGAACACCGACCCAAGATCTACGATCACGACGCGACATGTTGCTTCACTTCGAAGAATGTTTACATTTAGTTCGACTGGGCCTGAAAGTTCAAAAACGGGTATTAATGTACCATAGCTATTTCAATCGTTTAACAGCGAGAAGAGTGCTTAATGACGGTCACCAAATACATTCAGTTAGTTATCCTACCAACAGTGTCGTGCGTCCTAATCGCAGCTTCAACACATCTCCGAGTATAAGCACGAATACTGGTGATTTTATCCGATGCTTGAGCCACAAGAGTTACTTCCGAGTCTTCCAGACAATATTCTAATCCTTTATTAGTTTTCTTCGTCTTTTTATTGTAAACATCTTTGAGGCCAATTACTTGGACTTGTACTTCAACTTCTGAAACCTTGTTTGACGAATCTTGACCGTTCCCTGCAACCAACACTACACTCTAATAAAACTGTACATATGTTTTTGATAGCATAAATTTCCGGTTCTAGAGCACAACTCCACAAAAAAAGGTTGTAAATTCAGTGTTTAGTGATGATCTTGGTCTGCTGGAATTTTTCTGAGCGATAAGATTTTGTGGAGCATTTATCGGGGCAGTCACTGTTCCGAATTGCAGTTCACTTGAGCTGTGCGAGAAGTTTGTTTTTCTTCGCCACGAACGAGAGAGAAACCCTCTGCGAGAAACCGCTCGTTTTCTCAAGTAAGCCACGGTTCAGCGCCTTAATTTAAACGAACGATTAAAAAAAGTCGGAAAACGTTGTATGCAGTAGTTTCTATCTCGTTCGTGGAGTGGTAGAGTCCAACTTCACGCAGGCAAGGTGTATTTAAGGCTGGTTTACACTATGGCATAAGCATAAACATTACCCGACATACGCAGAAGCAGTATGTTATTTATGATGAGCGCCTTTAGTTATGATAATTTTCAAACGAGAAGACGCTACTTAGCAGCGCTCTACAGCGTCTGGGTATGTTGCTTATTCTTCTGTTTGTGCGCTAGTGAGAACCAGCCTTTACGATTGCTTCCCTACGTTCACAACATACTACAATACTTATTTATGCCGTTTAACGACGTTATTTATGACACAATAAGGAATAGAGGAAAACAAGTTACGCAAAACCCGTCGTTTTGCATCAACCGTGGTATACTTCACAATATCAGAGGGTACGACACACAAGAGGTATACTCACCTAGTATATTGTCCCACAGTAAATCACTGGGCGTTCCTTCTGTTTCAAGCATGGAGCTTAAATTGTGGATTTCTGGGAAAGTAAATGATTCTGTGACATTTAAGGGTGCATGGCCCATCTCAGACTGAATAAACTCATCAATATCGTTCAGTATTTCTTCAAGAGAAGCGTCTATCTCGCGGCCACACATTTGGATAAAAACAAAAAGACTCGTCCGTTGTCCTTGAAATTAGACTTGGAACGATTTCATATCTGAAGTTGTCCTTTTAGTGGGCTGCAAAGGAAGTGTTAACCAGTTCGTCTAACGTTCGTACTTAAATAGGTGTGGGAGAGCGAGTACACAGACCAAGGAAGTGAGGGGGCGGAAAAAAAGAAGACGCATTCCTACAGAGCGGAAGTTCTACTGGTGAGTTCATTCTAAACCCTTGCTTTCCAGCATGTAGCTGGGTGGATTTCATAATCGAAGCAGGTTGGCAAGTTTTAAAATTTTGTGAAACAGTACTTATAACCAGAGAGATTTATTGGTGTAAAAGAGGTTTCGGGGTGAATTTGAGCAATAACGTAATCGTCAACAAGGCTCATTGCAGAAGATAATTGTCGGTTTGTAGTTGTTTTAACATCTGTTAGCTAGTATAATTTTCAATTTTATTCTACTGTCCTTTATTCTAATCGAGTATTAAGCTGTCAGTTTTTATGTTAGCATAGAGGAGTTAACTTCTATATGCATTTGTATACCTGATTAGATATTCAGTGTCGTATGAAGATAAATGGAGCATGAAGTGTCAAAAGTTACACAGAGTGGCACAATTTTTCGTTTTCGTTTGTATATTCCTTACCTTCAGCTGGTAGTGAATAGAAAGTCTCGCTTCAATTTACTATCCATTATCCCGAAGGTTGACATACAAATAACTTAGATATAAAGTTACTAAATAATCACCCTTTTCATTTTTACTCAAAATTGTGTCCCGGAAACGTAGGAAATGACATTTCCGTTTCCCCTAAAAAAAAAAAAAAATCACTTCCTGTAGGCGTCGTCACGCAATGTGTCTTGTATACATGTTTGCGAAAGTACCTCCCGTAGGCAGATGTACGAAACAGTGGACCTCCCAGTGGGCGATATTGCCTAGTATTCGTGCAATTAATGATTGAGAAGAAATTTGTACTTAAAAATACCTAATAGAGAAGTTTTGTATTGTCCCGTTTTATGCACGCCGATATATATAGCTTCGATGTATATTTAAGGACGTTCGCGCCAATTGTTTGTGCGCACGAAATTCACATGCCACGTCATGCATCGAGCGCGCGCGCTAAGTAGTTAAGTGAACAATAAATAGTTGTAACTTTGCGTGGATTTAACGATCTTGGACGTTCGGTGACCCCTATTTTACCTTCGATGGGTCGTTTTCTCTATCGATTTTCTACGTTTTGCGAAAAAATGAAGAAAATCTATCAAGTGGAAGATTAAATTTTTTGTAAAACGCTCCATCGAATTCCGTTCATTTGACCTCTTGATTTAGCCTCTTTAAGGGTTAAGGTTTGTGAAAATGATGGCAATATTTGAAATTATTAAAGCCACAGATTCACTTATACAAAATATTGATAGGGCAATTTGCCTCTGTTTACTTATATTTGATATTTTAACCTAAGAATCCTGGAGACCATTATGAATTACGCGCACCAATTAATCAAAATTACCCTAGTTTTCCACATGCCATATCTCTCAAACGAAGACGGTGACCCCCAATTTTTCTTTCATTTCTGAAACAAGTAAATCATTATCTGTCCACAGTAGAAGTTTAAAAAAAATCTATCGAGTAGAAAATTTTCGCGCGAACGTCCTTAAATGATTATATTCACCGCCGATAGGTAGATATTGCCGAAGAATTAATGTTCCGGTAAAGGCTGGTTTTCACTAGCGCATAAGCACAAGTATAACATTTTACAGTTTTAACTGCCCCAAAATTTTATTGCATATTTTTACAGGTGAAACATTGCTATTCGAGTGGAGTGTAGTTTTGGGATCTTAAGTGATGTACTTTTGGCGATATTTTCCTTTAAATTTCGCCATTTTTATGGCGCTTCACGAGTAAGAAATTGAATATTCTGTAACAAAATCAGCTGTTGATCAAATTCCCAAAACGGCCTCTCAACATAACAAGGTTTGCAAGATTTGCTTGCTTCGAATAATGGGTTTTAATCCGGATTTATAATGTTTTCTTTGTATGGCAAATTGTTAAAAATGTGCCCTAAAATGACCGCTGAAAGCCCTCTCAGAGGGGCATGGTCGCCCCACCGCTAAAATACGAATCGAATTGAACTGAAAAGTATATTTTTGTGACTTTCTCGTCCAAATGATGATAGTTGAAATTTACAGACGGCGGCTCTTAAGTGTCTTGCCCCCGGCCAGGACTCGAACGCGGACCGCTCGCTCCGGGGACGAGCGCACTAACCATTAGGCCACTGCGCCTCTAATAATAAGACAAACGTTAATTTTGGGGGCTAGAACATTTTCTTCTCCTCGGCTGCCCTAACACGTCTAAACCACACACAAGTTTCCGAGTTTTATTACTAAACTTAGAAATGATAGCTCAGTTTGACTTCATTGCCCATAAATATATTAATCAAACAATTGATTAACTTAGTTGAATCTTTGGTATATGTTTTACTCTTTTATATATATATAATCCTCGTCGCGCCTAAGAGGCGCATAAGGCTGCTTTACTCTTTTACATCATTATAATAAGCCAATGTATAGGTGCGCTATTCAAGTACAAAAAGTAGAAAATAGCAATAGAAAGACAAAGCACCGCTAATATACGTATGAAATGCACAAAAAATAATCTGGTGTAAGCTACGGTACAAGTTTTTCCCAGTTTTAAGCAATGATGGCATTTTCCGTCAGCGCACATTTTTTGAAAGCGGCGATCTATACATTTTCACACTAGAGTTTAGAGTAAGTACTACTTTAATAGACCAGCTATTAAAAATCATTATAAAAATCAAGCATGCATGATGACGAGAGATCAATAGTTCACCTTAAAATAAGTTGTCCAATGTTATTGAAAAATTATATTATCGACGAAATTTATCTAACTTATTTATATACATTCGTTCTTAACATTATGTCATGAAGTTGAACTTCTTACGTGGACCAGCCACACGCGTTTTTTACATGTATATACAAATCGTTTAGAGACACGTTTTCCATTGCGTCATATATTGAACTCAAACACAGTAAAACACACGCTTATTGACCAAGTTTGTTTGGTCAAGACGGCTAGATTTTGGCTACGTTCCGTTTCTGCGTGTTTATGAACTGAGACGGAGCCGACGTCAGTCCATAGCCACGCAAAAAAATAAGCGATTGAGGATTTATTATATGGGATAACGGGCAAATTTTTCTTGCGGGACACATTGCGTATTCCCGAGCGGATAAGATCATCTTGCCTGTTCGTGTAACCAATTGCAGCGCAGGATTTAGTTCATCTTACCCTCTGACGGAGCTAGTTATATAATAATACTACATATCACAAATATTATTTCAATGCGCTTTTAACTAAACTTCAGCTTTGGTAATTTCAAAATATAAAATGCATCAAAAGTTTATACCTGCCCCATGGTGACAAACAAAACAGCACATAAATTTTACATGCATAACAATAATATTATCATTGCGTGAGGAGACCATGGCAGTGCTCTGCAAAAAGCCCGGGTGAGCATTGAACAAAATGATAACCTCTCGTCTAACATTATCTTAGACAGAAAGAGAGCTTTTCCACGAATAGTCTTCAAACCGATTGTCCTCTAGGTCGCTGTGACTAAAGTGGCGGGAAGTCAACTTTCTTCTTGATTTTTTATTCTCTACTGACTTTTGACAAACTCTTTGAATGACATGAGCTTTTATGGTGGATTTCTTGCGACGTTCGAAGAAGCAATGCCCGCAGGCCCACCAGAAATCTTCTTCAGCGTTCTTGTGCCCATTTGCTTTCCGACGTGTGTTGACTAACACAGCTTGTTTCCCGAAAAGCTTCACCATACCTGGAAGCTCAGGCTGCTCTACAACATAGCGAACCTTTGGGTTATGGCCATAATATTTTGTTACCTAGAATTAAATCCATTAATTTATTAGTTTCCCTCAAAAACTTACACTCCCTTACAGAAAAAAGACAGTCTATTCCTATGTAAAAACAACTCCATTGATGGCTGTCTACGCGAAGGCGTCAATAAGCACTTTTTGAGGGACTCTTAGCAGTTCTTACAGCGAACTATATGTAAAATAGCTTTTGCCTTCGCTTGGTGAAGACCCTTTCCGAAGCGAAAAGCGGAGGGTGACAATATCAGATATAAGCTTGGTGAAGACCTGAATTACAACGGAGAAGGCAGGACACCTAAAATAGTATTTTACGAGGTGAAAAGTGAGGGTGACAATATCATATATCTAGACTTGGAAGATAATTATATTCGAAGTGACTTTCTTTTACCAGACTGATGGAGCTTAAGTTACAACTGTTGGGAAAGATAACTATACTCGGAGTGAGTTTCTTTTACCAAACTGATGGAGCTAAAGTAACACATGTTGGGGCTTCTGTGTAATTAATTATTTTAAGCAAGCCTTATCGAACTGGGCTGAAGATGAAATGTATGCTAACTCTGGTGAACACTTACCATTTGTCTATCTAAAATGGAGTGATTTTGAAGCAAGATCTTCCTATCAGTCGAAAGGGCTGATCTTGGCTTCAAATCTGATCCAGAATTTCCAGCAGATCGGTCCTCCTTTGCCCAATCATCTTCCTCCTTTAAGCTAAATCCACATAGCTCTCGACTCAAGGCACAAGCGTCGCGATCAGTAAATTCTGCGAGTGAATACAAATACTTCAGTAAGCTTAGGATTTTCCCATTAAAAACAATTATAAACCTGTAAAAGTCTTTTATTGTTAGAAAGTACGCCGGAACTGCCATCGCCAAAAACGAAGCACACAAGAAATATCGCCAGATTATTTATTTTAGCGGAGTTTGTGACTACTAAAAGATCCAAATGCAAAACGGACATAGCATCTTGAAGTTGTCAAAAGCGATTGTTTTTGTAAACTGGATCGTCACGCGACACTGTTTTCCATTTGCCTGAGGCCGAAATGAAGGCTGCCAAAGACAGCCTAATCTATTTCAGGCACGTTGCCTCTGTTCCTTCCCTTAGACATTCGAAACACAGACCCTTTAATTTTCTCCTTTATCTCTTAAGACAGTAAAGAAGTTAACATCCTATGGCAGCAGACGTGAAGCGAGAAAAATGCTGTTAACTCTGATCCATATACGAAGCTATAATGGTGTTTACTGTAAGGATATGTCACCTTAATTATACCACACTTTCAGTTTTCAGTCGCTCACACCTATGACGATCACTGGTGACCAATTCACAAAAGCAAAATAAACTACAAAATGAAACCACATTCATCAACAAACCTTGTTTAATTCCGTAGTTTAGATGAAAAGAAATGTCTGTTTTCTCTTCGTTAGAGGACGAATTGATTTTACGGAATAGCCGCTGTACGTTTGCGCAACTTGACACATCTGCAAAAGAAAACAATGTTTATTTTACTGAGCCATACTAACACATTTCTACTAGTTACACGACCACATTGTACGACAATCTGTAAGCGAGGTGCGCGTCTATAAGCGAGGTGCGCGTCTAGAGAATAGTTAACGCTTAAAAACAAATTCAATAGAAAACGCCGCCATGCCAGCAGATCTAACGTCGACACAAGTCAGTCGTTAGAGTAACTTGAAGGCAAGGGGTTGGTACCTGTCTGTTGGCCGAATGTCTGGAGCGATCAAGTTCTAAATTTTCTACTTATACTATGTTATACTGACCAATTACTTTCTTGGCGGCATTTAAGAATACAGTTCAGTTATATCATATGGACTCTTGATCCAGTACTACACAAACCTCCATTTCTTTTCATCTTATAACTTGCTTTGGTCGTAACTCTGAATGCTTCTGACGTTACAGTTCCTTTCAAGCCTGAACTAAATTCCATCGCGATAACCATTTCCCATTTGTTTCTTTGCATGACCTCTGCCTTTTCTAGCCAGTACACTGGATCTCCGTCCTGTGTCTTGTACACAGACCCAAGATCCACGGAGACAACTTGACATCTTGGGTCACTTTGGAGAACATTTACATCTAATTCAACTGGGCCTGTGGGTTCAAAAACGTTTATTATTATATTAAACAGTAAATCCTAAGCCTGATACAACATGCTAAAATAAAGCAATATGCAATATATATTCCTACATTATAACTACGCAATTTAGCGACGATTAAGCGACGATTAACCTAGACTGTATAACCTACCAATAGTGTCGTGTGTTCTAATCGCAGCTTCGGCACATCTCTGAGTATAAGCACGAACATTGGTGATTTCATCAGATGCTCGGATAACAACTGTCACTTCCGAGTTTTCCAAGCGATATTCTAATCCTTCGTTAGTTTTCTTGGTCTTTTTATCGTAAACATCTTTGAGGCCCATTATCAAAATTTCCACGTCGACTTCAGAAGTCTTGTTTAACGTGTCAGGACTGGACACGATGCTGGCTCTTTCGCCGTTTCCTGCAAATCATAACCACATTTCACCAGGGCTTTCGAGACGGTCAAAATGTTCAAGACAGCGATCACCTCTAGACTAAGAACTACTTTCATAGCTAAAGGAGCTAGATTTATTGATGTATCTTTTCCCTAGGATTCTATGATGCTAACGTCTCCTTGTTAGTCTGGCATATAGTTCTGAGAATCCACGTCAGTTTCGCCGATTAGTTTTACATTGGATTTAGTCGTGTACTCTATTCGCCGCTGAGATCTAAATATTTCTTATCTTATGATAAGACTTTCGATCAAAAGGAAAAAGTAATGGTGGCTGCGACAATTGTAGTGTTTCACAGAATACAAAGGCTACAAAAAGCGGCAAGGCGGCAAGGCTTCGTAAACACTACACTTCAGTTAGCTTTAGCCTGCGCTCTGCCGGACATGTCTAAATCACCCACAGCAAAACTTAAAATAGGCCAATGAAACTTGATCTCACCTAGCGTATTACCCAAAAGTGATTCCTCCGACGATTCCCTATTTTGCAGAAGGGAGCTTAAATCGTGTAACTCTGCGACTGTTAATGGTTCAGTGTCAATTAGAGGCGCGAACCCCAGCTCAGATTGAATAAACTCGTCGATATCGCTAAGAGTTTCTTCCAAGACGGTGTCAATGGTGCAGTTCACATGAGAAACAGTGGCCGGTGAGTTGTTGCTCAGATTATCTTGGAATGATTTGGGATCCATTTTGCTGAACTTCCCGTGGAATTTCTGTTAAGTACTACTTACAGAGGAAGTTTGTTGAACTTGACGGACTCACATGCTTCACTTCCGTTGAGTGGTGGGCGGGTATATATTATGTTTAGCCGCCCACGCATATATTCCAAGGCGAAGTACGTGACCATCCAAGTAATGTTGTTCCATATAAAATGCTTCCGCTTTGTATTTCATTCTAATTCACGTTTGTACAACTGGGAGAGCTATCATAATATTATAAGGTCCTTTTCACGTAGATATACAGTTGTGTTATTGAAGTATAGCAAGGTAGCGAGGGTTCGTGGTATTTTTCAACTAAAAATTCAAGTGGTAAATATTACATCTAAGGGCCAAATGAAGACGAGTCCTGAATTTATCTCCAAAGAAGCAGCAAGATGCTTAAATGAGGTTTACGGAGGCTTCTTTAATTATCGGCAAGGATTTCTTTCCGAAAGAATCATAGTTTTACAAAGGTTGGAATTCTAGACTGAACATGCATCTTTTCACGTGGCAACCTGATGAAGAAGATGGAAGAGCGACAGGAACACGAAGCCCCATGAAGATTGAACGAATTTTTTTTTTTATCTGCCTTCAGGAAATGCGATTTCGAAACTTAACGGTAAGAGGTCATCATCCTCGCATTCAAATGAAGTCGATTGTGCAATACAAGTCTGAACTTGATAGCGGAAGTGCTCACAAGTCACAGATTCCTACGCTTGGGAAGTTACTTTACAAAATTTATTCGTGAATATAAGAAATCACCTTTTTTTCAAACGGTCAATGGTAATTTTTACTTCATCACTCTAGTTTCTAGACGAAATTATTTTTAAATACACAATAAATACACTTTGCGATCATCACATACATTTACATCTTATGAGCCAGTTTGCCGGATTTAACAATACGAAAGCTTAAGCATCCAAACAGACAAACCAAATCACCAATATCATGACCATATCCTAAATAACAACATCATAAATAATGTCTATTTAAAGGGATTTCATTTCTTGAGGATCGACAATTTTGGGGCGATTAGCAACATGATAACAGACCGAGTACGAGCTATTACTGTGGGAGTATTAATTAATATATTCCATTTAGCTCGCATATAACTTAAAACAGTCTTGTTACATTGAATATATTGGTAATATCAGTGCTGGAACAGTATTGTTATTGAGGGATATTCAAAAATCCCACAAAAATCGCGAAACTTGTACAAGACTCGAAACCATATTGGTGTAGAATGACATCTTGTGCCTGCACCGAGCCGTTTCTTTCACGCGACAGATGCAAATAACCTCCCCTACACATATGTGCATATGGCTCATCACTGATGGCGTGACGAGTTCAAAACCGTGTCTGCAGAAAAAATAATTTTTGTGTTCACGAATTATCACTTAGCTTTATGGGCAGCTTTCATTCATAATCACCTGCGCGCGTCTTTCATCTTTGCCTTACTCGAACCAAAAAATTCTGAAAATAATATATTAAAATAACATCTTCGACACACACGTGAAAATTTGTATTGTGCCCCTTCCTGCGTTATGTCGGCATTGCACACAATTTCTACTCATGCAGGTCAAAGCAATTGGACTATAGAAAAAGAGAAACTATACCAAAGATGCTTTCTTAATTCCGCCTGATAATGACAACATTCTCTGTCGTGGAAAGGACAGAAGAAGGAGAACTTAGTTTTAATAAATATAATACTGGCTTGACTAGTCAAAGTTGGAAAATTCAATTGTTCTTTGAGCGTCTCAGAGTCGGTACAGGAGGCGGTCAAAGAAAATATTTGACTATGTCACATAGTAATCACAAGTAAATACTTCAAAGAGTTTACACAATTAAGCAATTTCTTTGCTTATATGCAGAAACTGGATCGACAGACGTCGAAAAATCAAACAAAAATTATTTACATCATTCATACAACAATACGACCTTTATTACAACTGGGAAACGCCTTGAAAATTCAGTCATGTGTCGAAACATTTGTTAAGAGCTAGCCACGCAGACTGACAATGATGACACCGTATTGACAACGCAATACAAATTTTGCTTTGACAAGAAGACATAGCTGGAGGCAAAAAGTGTTTTCTTTTTCTTTGTTCTTTTATCAAGTAGCAAGTAAACGAAAAAGAACTTCGACGTAATCAAGGGGCCTTGAAAGTTGACTTTAGAATATAAAAGAGATATCTGAAGAAAGATTGACATCTTCTAAGGGGCGCGTAAAACAAAACAGCTAATGGACCGTGTCAGAAAAAATAGTTTACAGTGTACAGGAATTATCTCTCGGTATTGAGCCAGAATCAAAAGGAAGTCCCGCGTTTTTGTCTCCTCTCACATCCTTACACTCGCCTTCGTTCGTGATAACCTTTTTGTTTTACAACAATCACTAAAATTGTACTTACCCCACCCACCCCTCCCCTCGGATCAGTTCTCGTTCGTCTCGTGGTTTATATGTTATGCGTGTTATGCGCTTGTGACTAACACCCTTGTAATTAATACTTAGCGTACGTGATAACCGGCACGGCGCACACATGAAGTGAGAGAATTACTTTTGGAAATGAGTAACTGAGCAGAAATTATCTACTTCAGACGGGATGCAAATTCTTTTGACTGGAGATAGAGAACAATTGCGCAATAGACAGTAAAAGGTGCTCGACTGACTAGAAGTTGTGGTGATTTAATTTCTATTTGTGGTCAGATTTCACAACCAACATGAGCATAATTTAATTTGGTAAACTCCAATTTGGAAATTACGTAACAAATATCTTTGCAATTAAGAATATAACAGCTTACAAGGATCGTGCTCCATTTCACGTCAATTTACTTAGGGTGCGTTTCTTTAAGAAAATCCAAGACTGGATTTTGCATTTCTTTACTAAACAGATTAATCCAAGATCACTGAGATCATGGTGTATCAAAGGAACCGAAGAATCCTTGCTAAGAGTGGATTCGTCGGTTCCTTCGATGCACCATGATCCGAGTGATCTGTGTTCACCTGTTTAGTGGAGAGCAGGGATGGCGCAGTGGTGAGAGTGCTCGGTTCCCACCAATGTGGCCCGGATTCGATTCCGGCCCGGTGACATAAGCCGGTGGGTTGAAGTTTGTTGTTGGTTCTTGTTCCTGCTCTGAGGGTTTTTCTCCGGGTTCTCCGGTTTTCCTCCCTCCACAAAAAACCAACACTCCAAATTCCAATTCGATCCGAAAACAGTGGACGAATAGCCTCTCCGTGGGATATGCCACTACAAATGCCTATTTATTTTATTTATTTTTTATTTTTTTTTTTTGTTTGGTAAAGAAACGCAAAATCCGTTTTTGGATTTTAGAACCTAGTCTTTCTTAAACAAGTCTGGTCATTTCCTCGTCTTTACAAAGAAAGAAAGAAATCATAGAAACATGATCCTGATTGAAATTAACCAAGGCACAGTGATGCTGATTAGTCACTGGAGCGCGAGGGGACTTTAAATTCTTCCGTTGTGTATTAACCCTTTCACCAAAAAATGCCGTTTTTAGCCGTTAAATCTGTTTTTTGGCAGCCTCGACGCTGAATGTAGGCTCGATTTCCAGCCGCTGTTCGAGAAACGAGCCAGCGCTCCCCAAGGGCTCAAGTTTTGCTGAGAAAACCATTTTTTTACCAAACAGAGTTTTACGACTGCATGTTCCAAATTGCTTCATTACCCTTTTTCTCGGCCCTTTTACTTTTACTCTCGTTACCTTTTGCGTTTCATTTTCTTTCTGGCTTTCCTCAAAAGCTGGGTGTTAATTATGGGCAGAGCCTGGAAATGGGACCTATTGCTACCTATTTGCTACGTCAGAATGCCGTCGACATCCAAGGCCGACTGTTGTTGCTGCTTAACAAGAATATCTAGTGACATTTAAATCAATAACGTCACAAGTGGGTGCAAAGAGCACGACCATTAAGTAGCCGTATGTGGCTCCTTGGGTTATTAATTAAATGAAGCCTTACCATTGAAACCCGCGACAAATAAATTAACTCAAGCTGTAACGTTATAAGCCTCGACTGTCAAGGGGTTAATATAATTCGAACACTAATACAACGTAAAAGAGATTTGATATAGATGAAATAGCCGATAAGAGAAAACTAATTTAGATGTGCTTTGATTTATGCCATTTGTGGTTTGTAACTACTGCCGAGCGCGAGGTAATCAAATCGTTGAGCACAGTAGCTGGGAGGAGCCGCCGAACACTTGATTGACGATACCGAAAAACGCATTTCTCGTTGAGCTTTGAATTTTAGAGTCAGTATGTTATTGAAAGGCACAGTAAGCACAACAAAAGTATAAGCATAATGAGGACGTGCACAACACAATCATAAGTACAAGGACAAGCACAACGAACAGTTTCGTTCTTCTTGTATTGATGCTTACATCAAGTGAGAACGTGGTAGTGTTGGCATAAGCCCCCCAGGAGGGGGGGGGTACTCCGTTATATGGGCTATATAGGTATGTGTATAGGTATGGGTATGTTTTTTCAGCCGTTTTGGTCATAAATAGGGTATCAATTTTTGCTCTAGTCTTCAATCGGTTTTTTTAGTTGAAGCTACTTCTTCATCACGCCCTTCTTCTCCCATCCGCGCTTTGCCTTCCTCCACGACGTTTAACGCTAGATAAAGCCAGCAACAAAAGCCCTTCACAAATTTATGTTTACGGCAACTGTGTACTAAGGTCATAAATAGGGTATCAAATTTTTGGTCAGGTCATAAATAGGGTAGGAAATATCGCAGATTTTGGTCATAAATAGGGTTAGGGTTTAGGGAAGCGGGCCGCCCACCCCTACTCAATTTTTCTGGGAGTACCCCTCCCGGGGCATAAGTATATTTATAATATCTCTTAGTTAATGCGCGCGCTGTGATTGGTCAATTTAGCGGGCCGTTCTCTACTATACTATACTATAAATCCGACCTCGGTTAGGTATAAGTTCGCTAAACTCCACTGTACAAAAAGGTATGTGCCAGCCAATAGTCGAGGGAACTAGAGTAAAAATTTCTTTCTACCGTTTTCAGTTTATGGCAGGACGTTCGCGCCAGCGCGAGACATAAGATCTCACCCACGCGCAGATGTTATTTACTGAGCACTGTCATATCCAGACACAAATGAATGCATAGTTAGTAAACCATGTATGGGCTAGCTATTATAATATATTTAACAACAAGATTATGAGCTCCAAATTTCTATCGCGATAGTTTAGGAGGACGGATCCCGAGTCATCCATAACGAATTTCAGAGGGGAAAAAACGTAATAAGCATGCATGAGATTTGGCCTCGCCAGGCTCCAGGTTTGATAAATAGCGGAAATTTCGCTGATCGTGTCAACAATAAAAGTAATGAAGTTTATATACTTTTCCGATTTTCCAGGTAAGCAACAACATTTTCACGTCACTAATGGAAAGCTGTGGTAATGTTTTCGTGGGGATGCGATATTTTTTGGACAAAAATAGCCTAAAGAAAGGTTTCCGAACTCTTTATTTTCCTGCAGTATACAT
>OMLO01000662.1_pt1 | contig 23680 bp, 13 predicted proteins | sample 1674811 | NCBI WGS metagenome assembly OMLO01 (sample SAMN06265003, study PRJEB25207) | coral metagenome | isolation source: Coral host | place: Mexico:La Bocana,Puerto Morelos, Mexico | collected 2008-11-13
TGGTGCAATCATTGCACCATCGCTAAGAGCGATGGTGCAATGATACAGTTTGTTTTGATCACGTGATGTGGTGTCTACAGTACTCAGTGAATCATCAAGGGCTGCTTTGGAATATGCAATGCGCTGCGACAGTGGTCCTAAAAATACATTTTAATTTTTTTTAAGCGCGGTTATAAGATCTAACAGATCTTCTTGTTTGATTTTTTGTGTGATCTCGTCAATTGTACTGATGTGCGGTTTCTATTTCAATATGGCGTCGGGCTCGGACTTCGCGGTTTCTATTCCAACGTGATGTTCGGGCGGTCTCGTTCGGCCCGACTAATTACGAAGAGTGTCTACACCGGAGTGAGTGAGTGAGTCAGTGAGTGAGTAGCAGTATATCTTTATTGCGCCTTACACTCCAAAGGGAGGTATTGGTCTGTTTACAATAAAGGTTTAACATTAACTAGTACAATAAGAAATAACATTCACTTGATTCTTTTATAATTAATTAAAATCAAATCAAATAAAAATTATAATGTTCATTACGTTGGTAAGTTGAGAATCTCTTTTCTTTTTTAAACATTAAGTTAATATATTTACCTATTATTTTTGATGTAACTCAATTGTCAGCTCTACGTAAGTACTTCGTTCTCTCGTTATCGCTTCGATTTGCGTAAAGTGCATCTTTGTTTGGAATGTCAGAATGGCGCTCAACTCTTATGGTAGCATATTTCTGGCAATACATCAAGAAATGCTGTTCGTTTTCTACGCATTTTTGTTTGTATACTAAGCATGTTCTTTCCTCTACTGGGATTGATGCTCCTTTATTTTCATATTTTTCAGTTTTATTCGTAAGGACTGACATCCCAACCTAAGCTTTGTCAGGCTAATTCTGTGTGCTGGGTTTGTAACCGTTTTCAGGTAATTTTCAAATTGATAATTCTTTTTAACTTCCCTGTGCGTAAATTTTCACTTGAAGTTGTTGATGAACTGTTCTTAGTCTCCAGCCAGTTTTGTGAATACTGATTTCCAAGATTTTTCTTTATTTTTAATCGACCGTTCTTGATGTGTTGCCGTGTTACTGGTTCTGTTGATTCTGTTACTTGATACCCCCTACCCCCATCGAAGAAAGGTGTAGAAGTTGTTGTATATTGAAATGCTTGACTTAAAAAAACATTGCTGCAAGAATGCTTTAATCTTTGCCAATAGCTAGAGATTGAGGCTTTTATATCAATGCTTAAAGGGTACCTCCCAAGCTCTGCCCTGCAGGCAATGTTTTCTGTATACCATGGTATGAGTGACACATTTGCATATCGGAGTCCCCGCCCCCGCAAGAAACCCGTTTCAACGCTTCGCGTTTCCACGAGATTGAAAATGGGGGTCATCGAGCTCGTTTTTGAGTTGTAAGAGCTTTTAACTAAAATTAAGGGTGTTTTTACCAGGTCATATTGTTCTTATGGTAACCTATTGTACCACGACATTAACCGCAAGATACACAGCAATGATTGGGCAGATATGATACCACGAGTTGTGATCAACCAATATAGAGTGGTTATAACCACCCTGATCTACGTCTTGGAAAGCGCTGGAAACTGCTGTCAATAAAAAAATTGAAACAATCTAGCCGAATTGGTCTCTAGGTGAATGTGAAATTTAAGGAAAGTACAAAGTGTAATAAGTTTTTTCTCACGTTGCAACGGCCATAGCAACGATTGAACATGGCCAAAAATATAAATTAAAGACTGGCACAACTCGATTGGTATAATTACTTTTGAAAAGTTTTGCCTGAATTATCATCACAGGCTCATTCATTTCGTATAATTTTCTGTAGTAACTTGGGCCAATCAAAGAGCAATTGTGTCGTGATGCAATAAGCCAAATAAGTCGGATCATTTTAACGCCTGTCACGTCACATAAGAAGATTATTTTACTGGGTGTGGTGCAGAATAAGGTTATTTCCAAATAAAGCCTGTAAAAAGCACTGAAAACAAGAGTTAACTGTCGAAACTTACGTTCATGTCACAGAACGAAACATAAACTCACACAATATGCTTGTTGTGAAAGTCAAATCTTGCTTTGTAAAAGAGCAGGAAGTGTTGGCGCGGCGTCAGTGCTATAAAAGACTACCTCAAAAGGGTGCGGCTGGTTACCATAACAACCATTTCGCGTAAAATTCACAATTCACCTTTTTGGTCCTTTTAGGGTATAAGATCACTTAAGCCGTTAAAGAATAGAAATCTGAATACTATAGCTTAACATGTCTCTGTCAATATCGCAGTCTTCCCAAATAGGTCAATGGCATCGTCAATAGCCATTAATTTACTTCATCATTACCCCACCACTTGTTATTGTGGAGCAGTCTGCTGGACTGCCCTCTGTAAGTGATTTTCGCTTTCTTCAGACTCAGTTTTATTTACACTTACGAGCTCTTTATTGACCACTTTATTGACCACTTTACTCGCAGGTAGGACTAAGGAAATTCTTAGAAAGCTACACTGATGTATTGCGTGTTCAGCACAAACGTCGAACCGGACAATGCTGTACAGAGCATTTGTTTTGAATTAGTCAACAGAGTTTTCTTCATTCTACTCCGACGCCGAAATATTCCGAAAGACAGGGCAATTTTGAGGGGAATAGTTTTCATCCTGAAGAGTATTTCTTAAAAATGTTTAAAGAGGTATGATTATCTGATTACTTGTCGGAAAAATAAAAGGTAATATTTGCAAGCCGGTCACATAAAGGGATTCGACAAGAATTGCCAAAAAATAAGGGAAAGAAAATAATAAAAAAAAACATGGGAAGCGACAGCCGCGCCTCATAATTAGTCATTACTACTGTTAGCTCGTTCGCTTCAAGCTCGCTTCGCTTCGTCTGAAATAATAACAAACGAAATAAAAAACGCCAAAACATCTGCCTTGTGTCTTCTACTCGTTTGTCTTAATATATAAACAAGGCGCGGTCACTCCGTGATGAATTACTGTCTTCGCATGAAGGTCTTCGCAGGCTCAACTGAAAATTAAAATGCTATGGGCCTCTATGTAAAATGATTTAGTGGCCTCCTCGGAGTGGATCAATCGACCTGGCAGTGTCAATTATATTTTCACTGCCCTTTTACCGAGGCTTTGTTTGGGCGCTGAAAGGCTCATTTGGTTATAACTGGCATCGAGACCAATTTGTGTTGTTTAATTAAAAGTGGCCGCCACTCAGTCTGTCCACTCGGTGAAGGGTAAAACCTTAGACAGACAAATTGGACTCCCTGGAAAGCAATTTTGTAATGTCAATAGTTTCCCTTCGTCTAAATATCTAAAGAAGAAGCTAGAAGAAATGTCTAACGCGTCATATTTGCGAACAGCTTGATGTGATATTTTAAACAAAGAAAGAACAGCTTTCCATATATTAAGACAGACAAGTGCGGCCAAGTCACCGCCATTTGGCCGGTGTTTTTTTTAAATTTATTCTCGTCCAACTGAGCAGATTTAACAGGACGTAAGTGATTTGTTTTAATATTTGGCCTCTAGGTCCAAAATTGTTGTAGAAGCGTGTGCTTTTAATTTCAGTCTTTCGTGGGAGGTTACTGTGTTTAATGTCATGTTTCAATGCATCTTGTGAAGCGGGAAGACATCGAGAAAATGAATTTCGTGCTGCGCGTATTTTGTAAATTGTCTTTTACATGTCAGCAGTTGGCAGCTTTTCAACGTTTAGTCCTTGTATGTTTTATTTTGAATTCTATCCTTTTACAAAAAATAATGCTGCAATTCTTTTTCCTTTTATATAGTTTATTTACGAGTTCTTGGTATTTTTCACTGAAGATTGCGTTGGGATCCAACGAGGGATGTACCACTTGACAAAATTAATTCAAGACTTCATTAAATATTCTGAATGGTTTTCTTTCCCGCCGTTTCTACTGTACATCATTAGGATTTATACAATACCAGAAAAACAGATAAAAGTGGAAATTAAAGTAGAAGATGTTTATGATATGGAACGGTCGTCATTTACGAAACTTTCGCAGTGAAATTTGTCTTTTTTCGTGATTAACGATTCTTTAATACTGTCAGTAAATTTTGCAAGACAAAACAACTTCCATCCAAGTTATCTTTGGTAATTTATGGCTATTTTAGCCATATCCACAAAAATCAGATCAAAATCTTCCCTCTGATGTCGATCTCGCCCCGGCTGATTAATGAGAATTTATTTCCTAGTTAACAGTTCGCAACAACCTACCAAAAAACCGGGATATTCAGTTCAGAGAATGGCTGGGATATATTCTATTATTTGGAGCCTTCAGTTGTAGAATTGTCTTGTTGAATTACCATGAGCTTGACAGTTAATTTTGTGTTCCGTGCCACCCGAAGTTCTTAAACCACAGCTCATTAGCATAATGCTTGAAATAGGCGGACTTGTTTTGTTTACAAAGTTTTTCACCTTTGGAAAAAGAAATACTTACTTTTGGTTTCACTTGTCGAAGCCTTTTTAAATCATTTAATCACTCGGTCGAAATATAAGATCCGTTACGAGACAGGTCAAATAACACGGGGCAATAAGTACGCTGTTATTAGGCCGAGGAAATAACATCTATTGCTTTTTCTCGCACTTTGAGATGGTGACGTCAGCTGTTAAGAGAAATTAAAATGCAAGGAGAATAATAAAAACCACCAAAAAGGAGTGACAGCTGTTTAAATTCAAACCGCATAGAAAAGACTTTTCTTTCGAAAATCTCCTCGAAGACGGAGATTTTCCTGTACTTAATTTAATACAGGCTTTTTAGAATAACGACGCCGGATTCGACAGAAGTCACACAAACAAAGAACATATGATTATTGGTGGATCGAACTTTTAGCTTGTGTCGATTCTCCAACGCGTAGAGTTTGGGCGCGTTGCCTAGAGGCGAGCACAAACTAGAGATGTGTAAACTCGAAGGTAACGTCGAAAACTCGAGCAGTAAATTGATACCGGAGAATGGAAACCACCGTTCAGTTTTCTATTCCCCCAGGGCTAACTGATCTACTCGAGGAATTTGTGGTCAAGTGTATTCAGGAGAATCCAAACGATTTGGTGGACTTTGCAGCTGATTACTTCAACATGTTGCGATTGGGAAGAAAGAAGAAGGACAGCAAAGCCGGAAAGGAATCGGCAGCGTCGAAAGCAGAGAAAAAGGAGAGTGTGGAAGACCATGATGAGGTACAAGAGCCGCCTAAGATGCCTGCTCGTGGACGGAGACGAGCAGTTGCGGCTGAAGCTTATAACCCTAACGAAAATGACACGAGTGCGAAACCTATAGTTCACCCCAAAACAGACGAACAATTACAGCGCCTGAAGAAATCGGTGGAAAACATTTTGCTCTTCAAATCGTGTGATCGTGAGCAGATGAAGGAACTTCTTGATGCCATGTTCGAGAGGAAAGTTAGCCCTGAAGACGAAATTATTCGCCAGGGAGCGGATGGAGATAATTTCTACGTCATTGACAATGGCGTCTTCGATGTTTTCATCCAGAAGGATGGTAAGGAAATAAAGGTTCACACTTTTAAAGACGCGGGTAGCTTTGGAGAACTAGCTCTCATGTACAACTGCCCTAGAAATGCTACTATCATAGCTAAATCCGAAGGAACCATCTGGGCTCTTGACCAAGCGACATTTCGGCGAATTGTTGTCGGTGCCGCGGCGAGGAAGCGGCAAATGTACGAGGCGCTTCTCGAGAACGTGCCCATGTTAGCACAGCTACAGGCCTACGAGAGAATGAATTTGGCCGACGCTTTGGAAACAAAGATCTTCGAGGAAGGCCAGTGTATTATACGACAGAACGACGAAGCGGACTGTATGTATTTTATCGAGCAAGGTACCGTTCGCGTCACGGTTTCAGGCCAAGAAATCTCACAGCTTAAGAAAGGAGCCTACTTTGGCGAAGTCGCGCTTGTAACAAAGAACCCGCGATCTGCCTCTGTGTTCGCGGATGGCGGTGAAGTGAAGTGCGCTTGTTTGAATGTAGACGCGTTTGAGAGGCTTCTAGGACCATGTATGGATATCATGAAACGAAATATTGCACACTACGAGGAACAACGAAAAGCTTTGGGCTTGGATTCTTAACTGGCGATTCTTTGAAGAACATTTTCCAAAACACCTGCCCACCGGCAACTATTGGTTCGAAAAGGAAAATCATAGAAAATAATATAAGCAAAAATATCAAACGTTAGCCTTTCTCGTGGCGTTTAGATGAATCTTATCAGAGAAGGTCATTTACCCTTCTTTTTTAGGCCAAATAACGTAGTTTTATCCAAGCAAGAAATTGTTAATATTGTGATGAATTCATTGAGGACTAACCGCTCGACAAGAGGCTAGTTAATTATCGATGCAAGATGCCATGTTTTGCATGTTTAATTACTTGAGCTGGTTGTTTTTATCGGTCATGCTGTGTTTATGCCACGTTCTACCGCTTTGAAATTTCGTATTTTCAAAAGATCAGGTTTCGTCCGGCGTATCGGAGAACTAAAACAATTCTAGACCGCGGAGTTAAACGTTTTTATTCACAACTTTGCATAGAAACCTTGCCGAGTTCCCCAAGAAGCGTGTAGAATAGATATCTAGAGCGAAAAAGACTCTTCTCGAAGAATATTATTTTGGTTTTCTCTACATCTGTAAACTTTATCTGCCCGCAGCAAATGACCTTTTGGGTTTCACCGCTTGTTTTGACAATAGCCACAGATTAAGGAATCACTTTATCACTGTCACGGATAGATAAGTTAATATATTTAAACGCATTGTGTTTTCATTTGCAAGGCGGCACATCCTGCCTGGCTGTACGCTTTACTGTTCCAAATTAAAATTTCACTTATTCGTTGTACATATTTCAATTTTCACAGAATGGAATTTATGTTACCAATTAGTGCAGGCGGTAGTGTTGATTGAAACATTCTTGTTGACCCCAAAATTAGAATAATAATGTCTGGCTTTTATTCAAATGATTTGAACCACAGATCTTTTTTCTTGCGAAACTGATTATTATATTGTGTATGTAATGGACTGACCTGACTAAATACTACGAAATCTGGGCTTGTTTGGTGCTATTAAATCCCTGTTTTATCGTCTCAGAGTGGTTTCGTTGTTACTTTGTGTAATTACTATTGTTTAGTCGCCCTTCGGGAGGGGTGAATCCGTATAGATATAATGAGTTTAAATTTACTTCAAAGGTATTAACATACTCCTAAAAAATAGATAGTAGGCTGCAAGATTTATTTTTACTTAAAGGTCTGTTATGCCAGCTCTTTAATAATCTTAAACCTGGTCTTCGCGAAATTCTTCTCTGTTTTCCATAGCATATTCTTTTCATCTTTGCTGCTTTTGGAATTTGCTTTCGAAAGAAAGTCTTGGGGGAGAAATTAGCTAGCCTGAAGTGAAGGCACATATAAACTATTACTGATTTAAGCAGTTTCAGGTGTAACATATTGATAACAGCAAGTCTGAGTTACAAATAAAATCAGACTAATTGACATCATGTGGATCGATTTAGCCTGATTTGTAAAGGTGGGTTTGCTAAATCTGACTGAAGGCTGCGAAACTGCAGTAGGCATAAAGGCATGGGAGTTAATGCACTTGAGGTTAAGCTACGAATAAGTATTTATGAATAAGGTACTTATAACCTGGAGTTTTCTTTGTATAGTGTACATATCTTTAATAATCAGTTAATGCTAGTCATTCACGTCTTGATTGATTTATCGGTAACTGAGATTTGCGTCTATAAGATGAAATGCTTCAATTAACTCTTCTTTCACGTCAGGAAGAAACAGTGTCGAGATAAGAACGAACTTTGCCTTGTAGACTTTTTTACTCCTAATGAACAAACTATTTTTTTTTTCGGTATAACCTCTACCGACGTAAACGTTTTTGCTATAATAAGTATCTTTAGAGGAGAGTGGAGATTCTGAAACAGCAGTTATTGGAGTTTGTCCCCTCCGTCTGAATCGCATACTCTTCACTGCTAAAATATCAGCTGCAAACCTTAGCAGATAAATACTGAAAGATAGTTAAAGTTACATTCTTGGACAAAATAAATGGAACATCTCGACCACCCCTCCCCCCATTTCAATACTGCCAAAATGGCACGTTTTTGCGGCCTTAGCGCATCATTGCTTTGGAGGGGAAGGGGGTTAATTGTTCCTTTTTATTATGTCCAAGATTGTAGTTACTACAGCCTCGACCTTCTTACTCCATTGAGCATGTGTACTAAGGGCACCAGCAGCCTAGTGTCGATCAATACTCTTGATCGACATCCCGATCAATATCTGGTCGACACTCATGGACAGTTGATCAGCAGCCGGGCGTTAGTCGGTCGGGTGTTGAGGGAGCGTCGACCTAGTGTCGATGGAGTGTAGCGATCGATAATCGACAATAGACCGGGGATCCCTTTTTCGTACACATATTCATGATCACCAAGTGTGGCAAGTGTACGCTCGAGTGAAATAACTGTTTTATTAAAAATACCCCCAAAATGCAAAAAGTAAAATAAAATAACATTTCACCGTACTATATATACTAGTACTATATAAATCTCCCCCCTGCCACTAGTGGGAGGCGCGGTGGCCTCATGGTTAGTGCGCTCGACTGCGGATCCAGCGGTCCGGGCTCGAGCCCTGGCCGGGGACATTGTGTAGTGTTCTTGGGCAAGACACTTAACTCTCACAGCGCCTTTCTCCACACAGGTGTATAAATGGGTACCGACAAATTTAATGCTGGGGGTAACCCTGCGATGGACTAGCATCCCATCCAGGGGGGAGTAGCAATATTCCTAGTCGCTTAATGCTACGTAAACCGGGATAAGCTCCGGCCGGATGGGCCACTTTGGCTCGTATGCGGACTTTATCTTTACCTGTCACTACTGAGCGTGACCGAGTTCGAATCGTCGGTCACGCTTTGTAAATAGCCAACTGGTCTCCTCCTACCAGTTGGGATTCTTAACTACGTTACGTTTATTTGATGCTCGTAGAAACCAGCTCATTTGAGTCATCTGTAAAATCCGAGGGTAGATAAAGTTATTATTTTATTATTATATTTTGGACATGAGATCCCTCGGCAGCTTGTACAGGCGCCTCTGAAAAGGCTTACGCGCGCTATCAATCCATTTATGGTCTCAACTCGCCCACACAGCACATGGTAGCCAGACTAATTGACAAATAGCGGGATATCGAAACTTTGCTCCTTTTTATCTCGCAAAATTCAATGGTAAGCAACGAGTTGTTGTTATTCACGACTAAGCACGATCCTCCTTGTTATCCGTATCTGCGATCTTTCGTCGCGGGTGGCATGGAGCCCCAATTAACCGAGCGAGCACCAGGAGTTTGGAAAATTTGAAGTCAACGATTGTGATGGCGTTCATATTGCAGTTATGTAAGCTCTATAAACCTATCACACCCGTTAAAATGGGTTAATCCGAGGGATGTAAATTTTCTTGTGGCTTTGCAGTTTATTACTCTGTTACAAGAGACCATGCTTGTCTGTTATAGGCGGTGCAGCGTCTCATGTAGCGCCGTGACTGTACCATTTGAATTGAACAAAAGTGACAATTAGAAGACTTAAGTTATTAATCATCCACAGAATCAACAGAATAATCAGTCTTTGTTCAGTAGTTACCGGGAGTACAAATATGTCGCTGGTGTATAGTGTATCATGCAGCTTAAATTACTGCGGCAAAATCGATGAAAGAAAATAATTTAACAAGATACATACCGAATAGGTAGCGTGCAATGAGTTGTTTGTACCTGTCCAGTGAAAAACAACAAAACGATTCTTCTTGGTGCTTCTCGCAAGGGGTGAAGATGCGGTTACTGATACAGTCTTAACCACTCTTGTAAAACTTTGTTGGCAAAGATCCTTGTAAGAAGTTTTCTCGACCTTTTCTTACTAAGAAAAACAAATTGATATTTAGATACACAGGACATGTTGTGATTTTTATTGCTTATTAACTTTCCACGTAAACTTAAATTGTAGTTCGAGTGTGGAGGTCTAGTTATTGAGAGGTATTTTTTTCAAAGTTTGTAATTATTCATCAACTTGAACCTCGCGTTGCTTTTGGTACATGCATTTATAACGAGTCCCACTCGCCCTTTGGGAGTCAATAATTCATTTCCACCCTGAAAACGTCCAAATGAGAAGTCAATTATTCATGCAGTGATGAAAATTTGATTGAACCAACTGGAAACAAACCTTATAGTTTTTTGCAGTGGTCCAACGATGCGACTGACAGGCTGAAAATGCCTGTTTCAGTAAAATTTTTAAACGCTTTCACCAGAAGAAACGGAACAAGAGACACTGAACCAAACACTTTTTTGTCATATTACTTTCTAACTTAAACTACGCAGGTTATGGGTAAACTGTCGAGGATAGTGGTTTTACTTTTCATCGTGTTCCTCATGGCATGTACGACTCTCACTACAAAAAAGAAGATTCGCGACATCAAGATAGGTGAGTAATTTAAAAAAGTCCACATCAACTCAAAATTCCTCTTGAGAAAAGTAAGCATATTTCGAAGATGTTCTTTGTCACAAAGATTGCGACTTACTTACTCATTTCTTATATATGAATCATTTATGCTACATATGATGCTGTTGCTGACTCAAGGGCAACTGAGTATTTTTGGAAATGCTATTAAAACGAAACTCAAGCGTGTCGCGTCAAGTTTGAAGAAACGTCCTAATCTCAGTCTGAGTCGCTCCAGACATCGTACGTGTATTGGTGCGCTCTTTGAGCGGACCTCGAGAAACAGCAATAGTGGTAGTGTTATTCCGGCACAGAAATGGATATTATTACTGGATTGTGCAAAAAAGCACAATGTGAGTTTTTTTGCCCGTCATAAATTAGATGAAAAAATCAACAATGGTCGCCATATCCGAGTTGCATTTGTCTCTGTGTCAAAACGAGTCTTTGTGCGAAACTATTCATATGTTTTCATAGTTTTGATGGCTGTGATGACTCTCTGATAATTTATTTTTACTGTAATTGATGTTTGTATTGATGTGCATGTTTAGGTACGCTGCACCGCAAGGAAACAGAGAGCCTACTTCACGTCTTAGAATACGTCTTTAATTACGTACTTCCAAAGAAGCTACAATTAGAAAAACTCAGATTCAGTTTAATTCACGTCAAGGTTGATGGCAAAGATCTTCTTTCCAAAGGTATGCATTGAACATGGCAAGATTTCGCTCATTTTCACCCACTTGCTGCATTGTCTGTGATTTTCTTTATTCATGAAAATGTCTCAACTAATTTCGTTTTCAGTTTGTTCCTTATAGATATATGTTTTCTTTCATTTGTAGAAGTGATATCTACACTGTCCCAAGTTGTAACCATCATTGACTTGGCGTGTGAGAACGAGGAAGCTTTAGCTCTAAGCTCCCTACTTTATGTACCGATAGTAAAAGTTGACGCCTTAGAAGATAACTCTGCGCACAAGTTCGTCATGTCTATCAGACCGTCATATCACGCCGCAAGTCAGTCCTTGTTTGATGTCATGGACTTTTTTGAGTTCTCCAGAGTAGCGGTGGTATATGATGGTACTTAAATTTGTTGATAACAAAATTTAAATCCTGGGAACATTGTTGAATGATGGGCGCAGTGCCAAAGTTATACAATGCATCGATCCTAACTTAAACGTTTTGCACACTCTATCACTGCAAAAGTCCTTTCAATAGATTTATTCAGCTGGCCTCGAGACTTAAACCGGCAAGGACGTCTGATGCAAGTGAGGCATTGCGTCGGATATTGCATGTCTTGTGGCAAACGCGTGCCAGGTCTTTGAAATAAACATTTGGTTTGGGCACCATTAAGCTATATTCTTAACCTTTTTCTCCAATAGAATTTGTAGAATATACTTAGGTGTCAAAACTCCATTTAAAAGATTATCATTCTTCGCTATCAATCACATTAAGGGCTTTGGAGTGATGGCAAATGATATTAGTCTACAGTGGTACGTTGTATGTCAGAGATTTGCTTGCCCATAGCAACGATTTCTTCATTTCCATTTGCGCATCTCGTTGCATAGAGACGCTATGAAAGTGTCTTGCAGAACAAAACAAAAATATCCAACATAAGAGCAGTGACTCTGGTTAAGATTGCAACCTCTTTTCTTTTTCGACTTGTCACTTTTGAGTTCTTCTCTTAGAGTATGAAATATTAATTCTTCATTGATTTATTCATGCCTAATCAATTAAGTTTATATTTCAGCGCGGAAAACCAAAGAAGCATCATCCTTTTACGCCAAAGCGCAGCGCTGGCCTCGATTTAATATTGAAATGATACCACAACTTATTGCGACCGACAAAAATCAGACAAGAAACGCTCTAACTGCACTACGCAAGTCGCATATCAAAGAAATCGTCTTGTTCTGTGATCATAGAGACTTGACTGAGATTATGAATGAGGTACGTGCTCATTTGTTGTATGATAATGAGTTCATGGGGCCCGATGACGTATATTACCTTTCTCGAGGGTACTTATGCTAAAAACAAATCACGACTAACCGAGTTGCAATATTAAGTAAGGAAACATACCTGACGGTAAATTGTCGAAGCATTGTTTAGATATCACAACATTTCCCGGTTAATTGCTTATTTCCTAATTAAACATGCTTAGTAGAGTTGAATGGAATGAAGGACAAGCCTCCAGATTTAGAGCGTTGCGAACCATCCTTCCTAAACGTTACAATGCTATAGTCTAATAATACATTTATTTAATAGCATTTTCTGTTAATGTGATATTAGGAAAAGATTAAAATACTAAATGGCTCTTTAATGAACCCAGGAAAGAAGATCATATCTCTTACACCTAACACTGAACAAGACTGTTATTTATTTTAGGCGTTGTTTGTCGGAATAAATGACAATGAATATCGGTGGATTAGCTTTGACTTGGTAATGTATTGTCGTGATTATTATTACCTAAATCGATCATTGCTTCTTCCACCTCCCATCCCCATGACTAAGATGTTGGTCTATTGCCGGAGGTCCTGATATTCTTTGAAATTGCCCGAACACTCTCCGGGTTGAGAAAGGCACTTTAAGCGTTAAGTGTCTTGCCCAAGAACACAATGTCCCCGGCCAGCGCTCGAATCCAGACCGCTCCAACTATAGCATAACGTAGTTACCCAACCTACTTGGGTCACGATATACGTGTTCGATACTAACCCAAATAGAAGGAACAAAAAGATAGCACGTGTTCTGCAGAGTTGATTCGAAAAGTGTAGTCCGTTGAATAGCTGTTACTTGCATTCTTCTCTGATAGCTTTATAGGCCAATACTTCTCTTTATTAACAGGAGGTTGCAGGCCCAAACCGAACGTATCCCTCGATTCTCGGCATGCTGGGACTCACGCTTCACGTTAGTAACGAGGAGATTGCCAGGATCTTGGAGCAACATGCGAACAGCACGAAAGGAGTCGAATACTCGCTGGTGAGATACATTCTTCAGGCCTTCTATGTGCTGTTAGGGCTAAGTACAATGGAAATAAAATATTAATATGCGCATTGGAAATGATCAGCTAAGTGTAGTAAAGTGAAAAATAAAAAGAATATAATAAATCGCTTTTGCTAAACCAATGAAAAGACTACCTTTTATCTACAACACATTTTGCAATGATTGACAATAAACGCAAATTTTAATTTTACGATAACTGCAGAAATTCTCTGATGTTCATTAGCTAATTGTCTTTGTCTATAAGCGGACAGACGCATGAATTTACAATTTATACGATGCGTCAACTAGTGAAAGCGGACAATTTGACCACAAAATCATTCATTTTGTCACAACATTGTCAAAGAAGTTCCAGACTACTTTGACAATGTTATGACAAAATGTAATGTCAATAACAGGACAAACGCACGAAAAAGTGACGTCAATTTCTTAATTGTTGATTGTTTGGTTTTAGTATGTTGAGCTTCATTCTTCTAGTTCAGGAAAAAGCGAGCCAAATTAATCTGTCCTATCAACTCTGACAGGCCATGTACGCATCCGTACATGACGCTGTACTCGCTGTGGGAATAGCGGTGTACAATTTAATGAACAGTGACGGTATGAAGACAATGGATTCACTTTTCACTGATAGCGAGTGTCCTTTACGAAGTGCGTCAACTCCGCATGGGAGACTGGGTTGGAGGCTGCTGCATCATATCAGAAAGGTAAAAACAGCCTTAACTGGAGGCACAATGTTAAATGTATAATTTAAGCTGGAGGCGATTAGAGATCTACAGGCCAACAAAGAACTCGGTAATTAAAGAACATACAACGCGTTTCTGTTCGGTGCCCTGTGCTAACGTCATCCTCGAGTACTGAGTGCAGAGGTGGCAAACTGTGACATCACCTATTCAGTATGCAATGTATACAGTACTGCTTCTCACACTGAATGGGAAGTTTCCCATGACGGGCTACAGTTATCTTGACTTGGGGCATTTTAAGGCCAGGTACTGTGAGAGGTAATTTAATTTTTGTTGGCTAAGAAAACAACGTACTGCCAATACGCACAAACATTGGGGCTCAAACTCTAAACCGCCTAATCTCGCACCTATTATTACACTGTTAGTTAGCTGCTATAGAATTATCTTTCATGAGCCATTTCACTGATACTTATGCGCTTCTTTTCATTTACTCAAATTATATTTGAAGGTAAAGTTTCAAGGTCTGACCGGTGAGGTGCAGTTCAACCTGGTTACGGGCGAGCGACTAGCACACAGTGGTTTCGACATTGTAAACGTTCTTGAAGACAATGTAGAAAAGGTTTGTACGGGATGATTAGTAGAAAGGTTACGACAGTAGCTGACCAGAGCTTGCAGTACTTGTTTAATTCAGCATTGCAGGGCTCATTGCGGGACAATTACGAAACCAAGTAACATTTTTCCTGCCTTGCTACCTGTCCTTTGCGTAGCAGTCATTTCTTTCTTTTTCAGATCGGCTCGTGGCTGCCGGAACCTGGAATGAAAGAACATCGCTTCTCATTACAGGACAAAACGCCGCTCTGGGTGGGGGACTTCGCTGAATTTGTCAAGTGCCACAATCCAGGGAATCTTCAGCCCCAGGAGCCAGAGGCCATCCCAGTGTTGAAAGTTACAACCGTTTTGGTGAGAAAGACTTAAAATATACAGAATTCCAAAGGTTAAGATTGATGGAGCCACCTAAAATTTAACTGAGGTGGCTTTGAAACGCATATACAGAAGTTACATCTTACAATTGCAACGTTCTTATAATTCGATGATAAAAAGGGATGTTTTAAAAGGGTGTTTTAGCAGGCCTATTAAGTAACCAAAACTATTACAAGGTGTTCACCAATGATTGGGCAGTTTTTTGTTGCCATGATTGTAACATAAACTGAGTGGTAACAATAACCCATCAGAATCTACGTCTTGAAAAGTCCTGGAAACCGTTTTGAGTCACCTTTAAAATGCTTATTTACTTGTGCTCATTGGAATTTCCTACTAGGAGCCGCCTTTTGTCGAGAAAGTAAACGAGTCAATGCCATTACCAACTGGACGAATTCCTAAAAATCTTCTTCAAGGCTTCTGTATGGATTTGATCGAAGAACTATCGAAAGAAGCAAACTTCGACTACGAGATTTATTTGCATAAAAGCTACGGGGGAATGGTAGAGGAGCTGAAAAAGAAGGTAACATTACTTTCACATTTTGTAGGCGTATACATAGACAATAAATAATTACAAATATTTTTCCCAATTCTCAAAGCCTTCTTACAAATCAACAGTTGATTTAGCGGATCGTAAGAATAAAGATCACTGCTAATCTCTTTCAAAATGCACAAGAATTACTCCTTCAGATAATAAAACTTCCGCAATCCACCCAAAAATGTTGTTATAATTCATGTGATCTTACTTAAGTTCGATTTTACAGTTTTTACAGAAAAACAAGTTTGTGAGTACAATGTAATAACGTTGCGTTCGGTAATACCCACTATTGCTTTTATTTTAAACCTCTGTTGTTCTGTCCTTTTGCAGGAAAAAGACATTGCTCTTGCTCCCATTACGATAACCGCAGATCGCGAGTTAGTCATTGACTTTAGCAAGCCATTTATGGACTTCAGCATGAGTCTGATCATGCAGAAACCCGGCGAACCGCCCATTGACATATTTGCTTTCCTTCGGCCGTTTAATGCTGGCGTGTGGCTTTCTACTATCGGAGTGGTAATGTTTACCTTCACAACAAGCTTGAAAGTTTATTTATCTAATAGTTATAATTCTTAATGCTAGTTGCTGAGAGTGTTTGGTTTTTCTTTAAGTAGGGGGCGGGAATCTTTGTTACCGTAAACCATTTGATACTTCAATGCATTGTTCGGACAGGTTTTAAGCATTCGTTCGCAAAATCACATCGTAACCCCATCAATTTTTGTCATAGGTCATCGGTATGACGATAATGATGTTTTTTATCGACTATTTGAGCCCGTTTAGTTACCGTACCCGAGCTCGAGAATCGGATGAACAGCCTGGAAATGAATTTAACCTGTTTAACAGCGCGTGGTTTGCCACGGCTTCCGTTCTGCAGCAAGGCCCCGACAACACACCCCTGGCGCCTTCTGGTCGGCTGTTAGTTTCTGCCTTCTGGTTTTTCATACTGATACTGATATCAACCTACACAGCAAACCTTGCTGCTTTCTTTACTAGTAAGTGCTGATGTGTTTACATACAATCATGCCAACACGAGCATGAGCTTGAAACAATTCGGTTGTTTGTTTGGTCCCGAGTTGCTGACGAGCGTTTCCATAAAGACTGTTCTGTTCTCTAGGGTTATACAGCTCTATGCTTTTCCAGTAATTGATTCTTCGTCCAGTGTTAGTGGCTAGTTGAACAGCAGCTACATGAAAAACGGAATGTGACTGAAAACAGAAAAGCGGTCTTTGTCAAACCAGCTTGCCAATTTGGCCCTTTCTTCTCTTCTTCTGACTTTTTTTTAACTTAACCTTTGTCTTTATTTAAACACACTTACAAAACAAGGATTACAAAGAGAACCTACCTTAGGAAAAATAGTAAAAATATACAATATCTGTGAGACTATAGTACGATAATTACAGTACATGCAGTACAATACAAGGCAACAAACAAGGATACAGTACATAATTATGTTGCTAACCTGCAACAATACGAAGCAGCCGACCAAAAGGGCAACTAAACTAACAGCAATGGAACAAATGAAGGTAGAGCAGAATACCAAGCGGCAATGCTAGAACCAATCTGCGTGATAATCACTCGGCTGTTGAATGATGAATAACCGAATTAAATATTTCTCTTTCAGTAAAACGAACCAACAAAACTATTAATTCCCTGGAAGAACTGGAAAATCAGAGCAAGACTAAATACGGAGTTCTCAGCAATGGCTCTGTGCAGAAGTTCTTTAAGGAATCAGAAGATCCTTTGTATCTGAAAATGTTCTTGCACATGAGGGAGCACCAAACATTCATGAACGCTACTTCAGAGGGCGTTAGGAAAGCGAGGAACGAGGACTACGCGTACATAACTGAACAGCCCTACCTGGAATACTACAACCAGCAAAAACCGTGCAACACAAGGTTGCTGAAGAACCTTCTACAAGCCAAGGGCTATGGGATTGGTTTGCAGCAGAATTCGCCCTACACAAACAAAATTTCTGTGGCAATTTTAGCCGTAAGTGAAAAGTTATTTGATCTTCGATATTCTTATCGTTAAATTGGAAGGCTGTTTCTATCCACGAGGTTTGGATTTTAAGAAAGTGTTGAAATTCGTTAACCATTCTTGTTATATGGTTGCATTTGTAGCCTATTTAACACGCGCTCTGATTGACTAGTTTCTAGGGCATTATTTTCCCGTAATGCCCACGGGCCTATTACGGGCCTGCAAAAGCAAAGCAAAAAGCCATGCAATAAATCACTGATAACCTCAAGAGTTCGGTCTTAACGGGAAAATCTCAAACTTCGACCTTGCCGTATTGACCTCTCTATCGCTCTGTTAACAAGAAACCGATAATCCTTTGGTTCAAATTCAAATATTTTCAGTTGATATAGCTGTTCTTTAAGGCCTGCGGGTGAAATCTCTTGTACGTTGCAATACAAGCCTTTAAGCAGTGCTTCATGTACGATACTGCTTTTCTATTCCTACTGAGGAATTAACTCTACGAACAAAGTACAACTTTTGGAGCAAAACCATGCCAACACGCTCGAGGGGGAACCCACGATATCGATAGACCCTTATCCAATCTAGGGTGGGGAGAGTAAAACTCGCAATCCCTTTAACAGCTATGGAAACCGGGAAAGTACTGATCTGGTTTGGGAAAATTTCGCCCAGTGCAGAATTATTTTCTCCTAATTCTTGTTTTATCATGTCCTTACAGTTACGTGAGAGATATTTTATCGAGAGGACACGTCGAAAATGGTGGGATGAACGTAGCCAGTGTCCAAAATCATCAGAGTCCAAAACAGGGAAAACAAAGAGGCTTCACCTGAATAACATGGCCGGAGTGTTCCTGGTTTTGATGGGTGGTGTTATCATCTCGTTAATTGTACTCGTCATTGAAATACGCTGCAAGAAGCTGGTTGTGTATTGCACTAGTAGTCAGGTAATATAAGTGCTACGGGTGATACAAACGATATTCACTCGTCGCGTTGCCATGATACAAAATGTAAGAGTTGTTTTGCCTGTTCTTAATTTCTTAATTTCCTGATTTCAAGGAGTCAAATTAAAATAAGCGTCTTAAATTACATGAAAGTACGTTGACAAAGGGTTTATTTTCATAGACATTGCAGAGGTAATTAATATACCATATTAAGGGATTTCTAAGAGAATTTCACTTTTACAAAGGTGTGCCAGGGGAAACCTTGTATCTCTACTGACAACATCGGCTACCGCAGTTTTCTTCCATCCTTTAATTTGTCGATCTCCTTCAGTGTTAATAACTAAAAAGCGATGAATGGTTATGTTGAAGACAGTCAAACGACATTGCGAAAGAAGTGGAGGAAATGGGTGATTCAGAAGAAGATAGCTAGGAACGCCGTAGAATAAAACTTTTAGCTAAGCCATTTCCGCGTCGATTACCACTTTTTGTATATAATTGTTTATTTTTAAGAATTTATTACAACGGAATTTAATTTCGCGTGTGGATAATTCGCTTGTTTTAGCGAAACTTAAATTTCGTGGCTGCGGTCAATTCGCGGAAAACGCGAAACTTAATACGCGCGTAAATAAGTACAAATAAGGTATTCATTGGAATCTTTAAGTCATAAGCAGCTTACATTTCGCAAATGACATTATCTCAAGGTGTATGTTATTACTGACGTCACGAGGTGATGTTTCCTTTGCAGAGCGCCCTTAAGCGGCGCTTGAGTCTTAGTTGTGAGCCACGTGAAGAATCAAGCACACCCAAGGTGACGCCAGTTCGAGTGGCTGTGGTGTTGTCCCAAGGAGACAAGGTGCTAAACCGAGCCGAGGAAAAAGCCACACCAACTACCTGGAATAAGTTTTTTGGAAAAGACTGAAGGTGGTTCATTCTTTATATACTCGAGTTTCGTTGGGAATGGGCGTAATATGTAATGATAAGATATTGCGGTAGCGACTTGCTATGAGCGAAAGAGTACCTATAGTTTTCTATTTTTCTATTTTTCCATTTGCAACAGTTTAAACCCTTAACCGCAACCCTAATCTTATTAAGTCTTTTCACTCACGCGCCCAGTAGCTGTGCAAATTTATTGGAATGAAGGAATGTGCTTACATAAGAAAAAATTCAACCCACAAAGGTTTGGTTGGTAAACCATCAAGGCCATCGTTTTTTTTGGTTTGTTTTTGTTTTGACAAATACTCCTTGACACGTCGTAGTCCAAGTCGTGTCGTAAGGATGTGGCTTCATCATCATTAGTCCTTATTTCACCCAGAGGGGCATGGGGCCGCAAGGATATGACTTCCAACCTTCTAAAACAGAATTTGTACAGTTGAAATCGACCCCAATGTTTCCCGGCCAATCAACCACATCACGCTCACCTTAATACGCCAGGTTCACCCTTTCTTGTCTAGAATATGGTAATCCCTTCTTTGTTATGTAATTTTGGTTTTTACATGATTGCAGTGTCCTGAAGATAGAGACGAGGATGACGGGTATCATACAATGGAAAAAAGGTTATATTGCTGAACCTGCGATTAACGTCTAAAGGCGACTACTTCCCTTCTTCAACAAAGAAATTCGCGCATGCTTCTAAAGAGCTTTACCGCTGTAATGGAAACACGAATTGACTTGCGTTGCATGACGTATACTCATCATAGAGCAGCACATAACGGGACTGATAAGTGCTTCTTATGTAATTTTTTGCGGTTACTTTCTTCTCGAGTTGTGTACATTTTGTCCAGTAGTTGCAACACAATCGAAACATAAGTAAGGTCGTAAAAAGTAATCGAAGAAAGCAGATCTTGACGTAGTTCCCGTGCTCTATGGAATTATGATTAACTTGAATTGAACAATCGCGCAATTTCTTGAACATAGATGCACAGTGACACATTAAGGAGAACGTGTAGAAGCTAAATTTAGTAATAGCTGTGTTACTTTTCTATGGAGTTAGACTATAAGGTCTCTAAAAAGTTATTTAAGGTCCTTCTATCAATGTTAATTCACGTGGCTTTTTGCCTGATAATGTAATTATGAAGGTAAACTGCATGCATGCTTTAAGACTCCAAGCTCTATGCATGATGCGCAATAGAATGTATTTTAAACCGACGTGTCATTACTTAGTGAAGATAGAATGTAGCTGAAATGTATACTTTAATAAAGAGCATCCTATTAAGGAAGGAGGCTTTCTGTAATCTTTTCGTTTTAGGGATAATTGGTAGGCCCCACCTTTCATACTGATACTAGGCTTCTCATCAAGTGCCGACCGCCGGCTAAAAACTCGGCTACTTCGATAGCCTCCTGCTATTTGGCAATAATATGTGCGTAAGTTGTAAAGAGTAACTTTGGGAAAACGTAGGATTTTTGAATGTGAATAAATCTTGACTGTCCTTGCGCTACCATGGCAATCAATGATCCGCACTCATTCCACTTTCCGCGGTTATGCACGGTCAACCGATCAATCTCGGGAATCTTCTTAGGTTTGCGGAAGTGTTCGGCTGTCGTGATCATCCACTTTTAGGCGCTAACTTTCGGAATCTTCGCTAATCTTCGAATATTTTGGAGAAGATCGCCCGAATCTTCGGCTGATATTCGTAAAAGCCACCATCATTCCCTTCTCTTTGAGTCGATCTATTTAAAATCTCCCTTCCACTGATAGCGAGAAGATTTAACCGCTCGAACCTAGCTTTGAATTAAACACAGTTAGGTTGGAAACCTAACTGGGCATTTTTTCAGCTTTGTCAGAGTCGCTGTGCGAGTCTTGCTTGTGAGTTGACTTGGCTTAATCACACCTTTGCTACACCTTAATAAACTTTGTTATTAATTTAGCTGGAACATCTGAACAGCACACAGCTAAACGTAGCTAAACAAAAAGGATTCAAAGGGTGTGTGAATGAAACTGAAGATCCACCTGTGAATAAGTACTACCAAATAATTATTAATAAAGGTCGATAATCATGCCATGTGCATACGTGACGAGTAGACCAGGAATGGCAGCAAGGGTCTTTGTCTGTATTAAGCAGCATGCAATTCAAGGCCTAAATTTTCTGATTACCAAATGTTATGTATGATCGCATAACTGGCAACTGGAAAAAATGGTAAAACAGAGTAAAGATGTCTCGCAGAGTGTGGTATTCGTATGGGGTAATCAAATGGTGACGAGTGAAATTAGGAAATAATTTCACTTGCGTTTTGTCAAAATTCTAATAATTTCCCTCGCCTTTTATCATGGGTGACAAATTACGCTCACAATCCTGGGTTACGGAAGCGTGGCCATAGCAATTTTATAATTTCACATGTGAAATTATAAATTACGGCTGAAATTTTGCGCCAAAATTAAGGAGTAATTTGTCACCCGTGATATTAATCATAATTAAAGCCGTGGATAAACGTGATTTTGAAGTCGGAATGTGTACGTGCGAAAGTTATATTTCAAAGCGTCGACTTGTTTACTATTTCATATGAATTTTTATGACGGCAAATCTCCCTTTTCCAGATTTAGTCGTGAAACAGGCCGTCATGCATAATTTAACAATTTCCTTTTCAATGTAAACACGTCCTGAGAAAATCAATTATTAAATAGAAGTGTTCTGACTCATCAACTAAGTGCTTCGATGCGCATTTAAAGAAGATCTCGAAGAGTGTTTGAACAATCACCAGCTGATTGTTTCAAAACTAACTGCCGTTGGAATCAATTTTCAATAGCACCAAAGGTTTAAACATTGCTGAACACAATTTCGCCGCTGGGAAAGAAGATATACAGACCATTTCGTCTACGGGGGATTCCAGTACTCTGAAATAAGCTCACAATGTGGAAGTCTGCCGTCCCGGCGTTTCTACACGCCTTCCTCCTAATGGTATTAACGTCCCAAGACAAAGCGACGTTGATCAAAATAGGTAAGCTAAAAGAATAAGGAAACGCAGCTAGCCCTTTTTAAGAGTCGTGTTATCAGAAAATAAAACGTTGTAGCCACCAGAAAGTACATCACAGCGTCTGAAAGCCTTTCCAAACAGCTAAAAAAGGTTTGTTGGTGCTCTGTTTCAATTTTTTTCTCTGCGTTCTTGAATGAAACTGTTTGTTGAAAGATTATTTTCTGATAACCACAACTTTCAGTTTTGCGAACTGTAAACCCGAGAATTAAAACAAAAGCATCAAAATGACTTTTTTGACCAAGAAAATATGTAGTTAAACATATACTTGGAGATAATTCAGATAATTAAGCCAAGAAATTGTCATTTCGAATTACTGAGTTGAATCCGACATAACTTTGGTAAGCAAGTTTTGCCTCGCACAATTCTATTATGTCAGAAATATAAAAGTTTTATAGTGTTTCCGTAAAATTAATAAAATTCTAACTAAATTCTGTATTCTCCAACCAGATGTTGACAAAATATTATGCTAAAAAGCACTTTATTTCTGATGCCGAAGATTCAGTTGTATATGATTATTTTACATTGCTTATTCATTTTTCAACACGTTCTCTTGAAGCAAACAGTTTAGGTTATCATATCTTAAATTCATAAGTTTTTACCAAATTTTGCAAGATGGGAAGACGCTATTCATGACTGAGATCATGATGATGTCAAAACTTATCCGACAACATTTTCACTGTAAAACATATTAATATTTTATTAACACCAAGCGAGATTCACATAATAAAAAGTTTTCATTTGCGGTCAGAGATGAGCTTTCTGAAGCATTTGTTGTTATCACTGTTCAGCCTGCTGAAATTATAATGTTGAGCTTATTCAATATTGCTTTTTCTATATTTTCGGGCAAATTTCTCTGTTTATTAATTATATAGGACGCTCAAGAATTATGCAGTACCCCTACAATTACAATCTCTGGGCTTTCCAGAGACTGACAGTCACGTTGCAACATGCTCGTCTTTGCAAAAGAGTTTGTCACCGGAAAATGTCGCAATTCCGCTGACTTTAATTCGTGCGTACCTACATAGGAATAACATAAATTCAATTTTCAATGTCGTGTTGAAAATGTCTCTGCAACACCTGCAACACACACGCCTCAATCCGCTTCGTGTGCACCAGCTTGCGTGCTCTTCCTGCAAAATGCGTCTGTGAGTGCTTGACCTCTCTT
>OMLO01000663.1_pt1 | contig 23663 bp, 9 predicted proteins | sample 1674811 | NCBI WGS metagenome assembly OMLO01 (sample SAMN06265003, study PRJEB25207) | coral metagenome | isolation source: Coral host | place: Mexico:La Bocana,Puerto Morelos, Mexico | collected 2008-11-13
CCCGATAACCATACCCAATTTCAGACCAAAATGTTCAAAATCTATACCCGTTTTCAGACCAAAACGGCTCAAAAACCTTACCCTTTGGGGCGACACATACCTATATACCTTATATAGGAGAGTACCCCCCCCCCCCCCCCCCCCCCCCCCCCCCCCCCCGGGTACCGTCTTAAGGTGCCTTAAATACACTTAGTGAGTATTGACATAACTACTTATTTGTTGATGGACTTTCTAAAATTCTGTTATGTAACAGAACTGCTAACATTTTCAGCTTTGCTGTACACCCAGCTATTAAATGAGAGTATCATGGCCAAGAGTAAGTTGTGTGAATGAACAAAAATGATTTTCAAGGTAAAACGTAATACTCACATCAATGCTTTTTCCAGAATAAACATCCATCACAGTTATAGTTTGATACCTTTCATGCTTTAACACTGGTGTTGTGGCCTATAAACAGAAGTTATTATATAATGGGGTATCATTAGCAAAGACTAACTAAAGATAAATATTATCATCATCTGTTCTTTTAGATGCCAAGTGGTGAATAGGGCATCAGCAAGACTTGCTCCCAGAGTAAGGTTTACATGCCTCTACAGTCCTCCTCCAGGTGGATTTGGGAAAGACAAATAAAAAAACACTAAATATAAATGGGTTGTAGTAATTGGTTGAAGCAGACAACTTACACAAAACTGAATAGGTGTTCCAAACACTGTCCAATCTACTGAACGAATTACTGAAAGTATAAGACAAAAAATCATTGGCTATAAAACAACAGCTAAGCTCTTCTGTAGTTTTAGCAAAGTAAAGCATTCCTACATTGCCTGCTTTCAGCAATGTAACAAATTAACTAATTGACTTAGGGTCAAAAACCAATAATTTTGTTTTCAACAACTAAATGTTACTGACAATTAAATATTAAACAACTTAATTTAGCATTAAGTTGTCAACAACTTAAATGCTAAATTTTTAGTTATTGATAACAAAGCAATTTCTCTTTTTGAAAAGGGAAACTGCTTTAAGTTGTTGACAACTTCATTTTGACTGTTTTTCCAATGTGTGGGAATCATTGCTTCAGTTGTCGACAATTATCGAAACTGCATTTATTGTCTGTGGACAGTCACATTTCAGCATGCATGTTGTGTTTTAAGCATGTGAAGTGAAAGCTAGTTCCCAAAGTCTGCCTGTCCTGACTTAGATCCACAACTAACACTCCAACCTGTGGAATGTATGCATCGGACACAATTAGTTGCCGATAAATATTTTAATTGTTGATAATAAATATTTGTGGACAACTAAATGTCTAGCCTGTAGGGCAGCTGTTTCAATCATGGGCTAAGGTAAGCCATTTATGGAAAGAAAAACTAACTGCACTGCTAAATAAATAATTCAATATGTGGCAAACTTACATGGAGATAGAATCGTTTCTCCTGAATACAAAAGGCTTTCCTGATTGTCATCATCTTCAAACATGACATTTATAGAAGAGGCCACTTTTGTTGACATGGTGGAAAGTGACAGTAGAAAGATCAATGGAATGGCTAAATCCTAAACACCATAGCCAAGAGAAAAGTGTTAATTTAATGAAACTTTTGTCCCGTCGTACTTGATCAGGACTGATAGTAAGATAAAGTGTAACTTTAATGAGTATCACCATACAGAATTGAAACGTTTGTAAATCTTCTTTCTTAGTTTCAAACGTTGCCGCTAATAACTAATTGTTTCGATGGAAAATACAATGAGTCAGCACTAGTAGATGTAATCCACCAGAACCACCTTCCTCTTAAGTCTCAAATGGTAATTATTAATTATTTTTAAAAGTGATTTTAGCACAACTGTCTACTTATAAAGTTATGTAAAGAAATAGAATGACAACATACAAGTGAATGAGAGAAATGAATAAATGAGTTAATGAGTAAACCTGGGGAATGTGCAAAGCTGACTTATTGATCCCCTGGGTGACAGAGGTTTTTTGTGCACTTTCCGGTGTCTGTCATGTCTCTTTTGTCACCTGTGCAAAAAATCTCTGCAACAGAGTGTCTTTTCTTTGATAGCACTGAGTCAATGACAAGCCAGTTTAATATAAAAATCTCTCTAGTCCAGAATCTAGACTAGAAAGCTGATTGGCTCATAACAACGTCCAAAGGGTTTTGTAATCTAACAGATACGATGATTGGTTTCTAAGAATAGAGAAAGCCTGTGAAATGTTACGAATAATGTGTTTGTCACTTGGTGACATAACGATTGAGATGGCAGATTTTGAAGCTGATTTTTGTTCACACTGAAAGGTTTGTGAAATATCAAGAGCTTGACAAGGCCATAACAAAAGTTCTCAAAACATTTGATGGATCAGAGCAAAGGGATGGAACTGCAAATTTTATTTGCAGCAAGGATGTTTGGCACTTTTGGACTCTGCTAACAATTTTGTTCATGCTGTACAAGGTTTTGTGAGTGACTAAATAAAAACGTAAATAAAAAAATACACAATCTGGGAAAGCTGGAACAGCGTTTTGAACACCTATTGCCACTGTTTGTACAGACTAGATTCTTTCCGTAACAATCTTTTAAAATTTGCAACTTCTTTGACAGTCACTTTGAATTTTTCCGTTGGTAGCACTTCTTACAAAGAATGCATGGCCCTATGGACAGATGTCATGATTCCTTCAAAGTGTCAAGTGTCGAGATTCTTTCAAGAATTTCCAATTTTTAGCATTTTCCGATAAATGTAAAATCCACTATTAGTATATTCCACACAAGTGGTACCTTCCGTGCATTCTGATTGGCTAGTTTGGAGGTGAATAACAAGTGCAAAATGGCTTCCCATTTCATTTCTGTTATCGAGGAGCTAATTTTTTCGATAAATGAGGCAGCTGTTCCAAAAAAATACAAAAAAGGTAAGTAAACACATTTAGGTGGATGTTTACTTTATTTGACTTCTTTTGATCACCTGACTTATCATGTGATTATATGTGAAAGAGCATCACATGCCAAGGTTTCCACTTTTTATTGTGTGCATTTGTTGCAGTATTAGAAATTAACCAAATTTTTTGATCATCAGCTTGTGTGGTATATTACTACTACAATTATTCACCTCAGTGTCAGTGAAAGTGGTGGATATTTAGCTTGCTGCTTTGTGGCTTGGTAAATATCCACCACTATTCACCTCTACTCCAGTGAATAATTGTTAATTATACATTACATTGGCATCACATAAATGGCCGACAGTGAAGACTTCAAACTTCTTAGAACCTTTTCTCTTTTCTTTTTATTTGCGAATTAAGTGCCAGTCCGTGTGATCATAGTGCTTTCTGTGACTGGTTAAAATGTTACACAATAAAATTGATCAAAGTTCAACAAGAATGGAGAATGAAACCAATCTGTACCAGAGGTTTATCTGGCTTTTCTGTTCGTGTAGGCAGCCTGTCTGCGACACACACACAAAAAAACCTGGTATTCAAGGTAGTTTACTCACCACTACTCTAACAAAATATCAGCAGCAAGAAGCAGTTAATTTTAACTACACAATCATAGTGTTAACATAAAAGGTATATGAAACAATGCCTTAACCAACAAATCTTCCTCTACCAACAAGCCGATCACCAGAGTGAAAGTTAACTCCAAGCAAACCAGCATGACAGCAAACCAGTCCCACAACTGTCTCATTTTCTAAAAGTTTCTTCTTTATTAAATTTCCATGTAGACTGTACATATCTTAAATTGAAAATACTAACAAACACGTTTAACTTACTAATCTCATTATAAAAATGGTACTTAAGACACCAAGATCATTTTTTTAAAAATCTGAGACTATGACTTGCTGTGAACTATCCCGATTCTGAGGTAGAATCAGAAACACACCCAAACCGGACGTCACAAGTAATCAGGTTTCTCAGATTTCACATTTTTCTAACAGCTGTTGGCAATTTTCACTCTCAACTGTCTTTTCAACAATATCGTTTCCTTCAACACAGCTGGCAGCAGCTCTGTAAATAAAGCTTAGTCAATCTAGCACAAATCCAACACTTGACTCTGCACATGCTTGGCCCTCTCATAGTTTTGCACTAAGCTCACATTGGTTCCTTACAAGATAAGATTTTCATCTTTTTTAAGACAGTTGGCAACAAACCATGTCAATATCTACATGTCATCAAAAGACATGGTAACATGTGTTAGTTACTGCACTATTTGTATTTTTAAAGAAGCACATATTATCCTACACTAGTAGTACATCCTCTCCCTATGATCAGTAAATATAACAACACAAGTACAATGTAGTTCATTCCAAGAACATGACTAACTACCATTAACACCTTAAAATTTGCATGTAGCTATTTTCATGAGTAATTATAATTAAGAAAAGTAGCTATAAATAAAACAGAACTTATCATACACTGCATTTTTCCACAAAACATAACTTCATTAAGGTTATTAATAGGAATCCATTACGAACTAATTAATAGGTAGACAGACAGAGAAGTTCATTTCTTTGAATGCAGACCATTGACAACAGGATTCAAGCTTGAGGCTACTACCGGTATATATAATTTTGCTGCCTTAACAAAAGCACAAAACAGGAGCTCTGAAAAATTTAGTGGGGTTACATCATTTTTTTTTAACATAACAGGCTGCTTTAATATTTGAAGTCCCTTTTTCAAAAAATATTAAACAAAAATGCCAGAGTTACATGAAAATAAGGAATCAAATTCAGTGACTTTTGAGCATAAAGTGGACATTTTGTTTAAGTGAGAATATCATCTTAATTAGGCTCACATGATGTGCATTTTTTTATATTATAAAATAACTGTGCTACTATATATGCCCGCTCTCATTGCTCGATAGGTGTGTTTAGATGAGAGTATGTAAAAACAGTTGTGACGTTTTCAATTCGCATAGGAGAGATTTGAGAATTATTTTAAAAAAGCAACAGGGCCCTTTTTCTATGTTTACATATCCTCCTCTAAACACTCGGGGACAGGGAAAATTCTTGAAAGTTGTACAAACCCTAAACAATGTTTGTCTCAAATTCTCGCATTGCTCCTTGTGTTTAGATGACACTATATTCAGACCTGGAAAAAGTGCTCTATTGGTACACATTTAAAAGGATTTTTAAAATGCAGATGAAGTGTTTTCCTTTTTGGAAAAGAATAGTTGTTTTCTTGGCTGCAGTCTTTCTGTCAAAAACCAAATATTCTTATTTTCAACTCCTTTAAAGTGCATGTAGGACAGAGGGTCGTCATTAAGATTGGATGGAGTATATGGTACTTGGTTAAGGCAAAAACTCGGAATTTCAGTTTTAATTAAGACAGGAAAAGTGGAAATACTGCTGTCATGAAAACAGCACAACAACACACACTTTCTTAACTTGCATAATACAAAACATCAATGTCTCTAAAATGAAAAAATGTATTTTGAAAAGCCTTTTAAATATGCAGCAACTTTACGTTTTCTCAACCCTACCAATGAAAACTAATTGGTTTTTTGTTAATGATTGAAGAGAGTTCAGCAAGGCAAGTGAAGACAAAAGAGGAATTACTGACTAGGAAGAGGGTGATCACTAAGAACTAGCAGCCACTTTTGAAGGAGGAGAAGACACTGCTCACAGGGTAACTGTAGGGTACATTTGATATCTGTATTTATTTTTTTCCAAGCGGGTACGGTAACGAATCCTACAATCTGATTGGTTCTTAGCGCCGTCCGGATTTTCCTATCTCTGACCATGGTCACAGCAATGCTTGCGTGAGTTTTTTTCTGTGAGTTTTTTCCATTTGAGAGCTTGGAAAAAAATAAATAAGTTATTTACCGGCTTAGGGTCGGTCCGTTTAGTGAAAAACTGTGACCTCGGACTTGAAAATGCAGCCCTCGGCCTGATCATTGTGCCCTTTAGAAACATATCAAATTCCCTTACTACAAATTTTTACAGTACAGTACAGTAGGGTGGAACTGTACTATGCTTGATGACCTTAATTTCTTATTCTGAATATTTGAGACTTTTATTACTAACATATGAAGAACACTTCACCTTGCCTGACTGCAAACTTATATCGCATCAAAGAGGTTTCGTCATCCCCCATAGTTTTATCAACATTTCTTTTTAATTTGAAAATTCCAGGTTCAAGAAAAGCCTTGTTTCCTGTGATTTTTCAAAGTTTATTTCATCAGATATAAACTTTACACAAGCTGTCTATGCCGAATGTAAGCTATACCTTAGGGATTGCAAGAACCATCATATTCGTAAAACTTTTTTCATTGCTTCGGACACAAAATTCAAAAGTTTGACAAAAATTTAAACTTAGATTTCTTGCACAACTGAAGTGAAAGTAAACCCGGCAACTGAACTAACAGGTCGCTCCTCGCGACTAAGACTTCACTCCGGCTGTGCGATCTTTAACAACACTAAAAACTTTATGATACAAAAAATATACACCATACGTACCTATAAAACTCCGCTTGACCTGGAATAGCTAAAACATTTGATTTTCTAACGTACAAATCCCTCACTGTACTCGTACGCTTACATCCGTGAAGTCTCCGCGGAACTGTCGCACTTGAGCGCCCGTATGGGCTTATGGGATGGCCCCACTAGCGGGGTACGCTTGGGTATTTCAGTTGAAAAGGTGGAAAACTGAGCAGGTACTGACTCACTCGACTTTGTATCATACAGCCTAGAGTTTCAGTGAACAAATTAGCGAACGAAAACTGTTTATCTGTGATTCTTGTTTATCGTTGCTTATAATGTAACCGGCAGATACTTTCCTTCTCGTTCGTTTTCTTTGAGACATCATTACTATATGACACACTCGCATGAGAATAATGGACGATTCCGATTACGTCAGCCAGTCACCTCGCCTTGTGAAATTAAATAAATATATATTATTTTATAAAATTAACAGTTACTACCGTTATGACTTCACAGATTTACAGCGACGCTAAATGCATGAGTCCTGGTACTGTTCAATTCGAAAGACATTTGTCTTCCACACAAAATAAATCCTGTCCATTCAGATTAATTAGGTCTAAGAATGATCAAGTCAAATTAAAAGGAGAAGGCGGATCATGTGCCCACCACAAGACCGACTTGCAAGTCCTCAAGGCGAGAAAATGACCAACGTGCATGGCAAGTAAAGCACGTATCAAACTCGTTTGAAACAAGCAGGGCGCAGAGAAACATCATATCAAAAGGTGAAACAGATTTGTAGGTTTTACGCGAAGTACAAGAGCAAGTCGCAGTCCAAACACCACGCGTTACTCGACCATCAGTTTGTGCGAAATTGTACACCAGTCAGCTGGAACTGACTTGTTCAGGAACGACTTTAATATCAGGATTCAATAACTTAGAAGTCTCAACCTCACTACTTTGTTCGCCGTAGCCGACATTGTTCGCAGTTTCATTTCCTTTGGGAAAGGCCACACAGTCCATAACCTTGGGACTGCTCTCGGTTTCGATATCGGTGGGGTTATTCATAGCTTCGATACCCCTGGGTATGATCGAGTTTTCGATATCACTGGAATTGTTCGCAGCTTCGATATCCATCGGAATGTTTGAGTCCTCACTATCCATGGGTACAATTTCTGCTTGAATATCCTTGCGAATATTTCCGTCTTCACTGCCCTGGGGTACATTCACAGTTTCAATATTCTTGAGATTATTTGAAACGCCGTTGTCGTTTCCATCTACAATTTCACCCTCTTCACTTGGTGCAAATTCGTTGTCAGAACGTTGAGGAATTGGAATCGCAACATTGTTGGATGATTCTTTCATTACATTAGCATTGCTCTCTTTCACTTCCAATTCGGTTGAGTCAGGTTTTTCTTCTAGAGGTTCAAATCTGCTGCGCCTTCGAAAACCATCCCTAGGGCCATCCCTTTCGCCATTTACATCTCTGTTTGATCGGTGTTCATCGCGTTCGCGTCGTCTGTCATCTCGATCGCGATCGCGATCCCGGCCACGATCACGGTCTCGATCACGTTCACGATCTCGGCCGCGATCACGATCACGAAAACGTTCATCCCGATCTCGATTTCTTACACGATCGTCGCGATCTCGACCACGATCATCACGGTCACGTCCACGCTCACGACTCCGATCCCGAGATCGCTCATGATCTCGATCGTCGTGTTCTCTTCTTGTCCTCCGACCCAGGTCTCGTTCATCGTCTGGTTTCTCCACTGTGATGTTGTCGTTGACTATGTTCATCTCCTCCGCCTGCTCTTCGTCGTTGTTATTCTGTTTTTCCTTCCAGTCCCCAGCTATTTCAGGATCACGAGCATCTTCAGTGGGTCTACTCTCTGGCCAGCCAGGAGGAGGAATAGCATGTGGTGGTGGCCCCCTCACTGGTCCAGGGCCTGGCCCCCATGGGCCAGGTCCAGGAGGACCAAAGTCAGGACCACGAGGTGGCCCTCCAGAGGGCATGAGAGGCGGTAAATCATGAGGGAACCTCGACCCTCCTGGATGGAAAGGTGGCATTCTCATGTGGGGTGGAGGTCGCTGATGAAACGGAGGAGGCCCGTGATGCATTGGTGGAAAATGACCATCTGGAAATCTCCCAAGCCGATGAGGAGGGAATGGACCACCATCCTGAAGTCTACCAGGGTGGTGTGGGGGAAATTGTCCACCTTCTTGAGGTCTACCTGGATGATTTGGAGGGAACTGATTAGCTTCTTGAGGTCTACCTGGATGACTTGGCGGGAATTGATTAGCTTCTTGAGGTCTACCTGGATGATTTGGTGGGAACTGATTAGCTTCTTGGGGTCTACCAGGATGATTGGGAGGGAACTGATTAGCTTCTTGTGGTCTGCCTGGGTGATGAGGTGGGAACTTGCTGTCATCACTGGTGTGACGCACAGGAGGAAACTGAACACCATCCTCAGGTCTACCAGGATGCTGAGTTGGAAACTTCCCATCTTGAGGAGGAAACTGTGCATTGTCCTGGGGTCTACCAGGGAACTGCGGTGGAAACTGCACCGCATCTTGAGGTAAGCCAGGATGTGGAAATCGGTTGTTTTCTGGTGGAAATTGCCCACTTTCTTGTGGTCTGCCAAGATTCGGGGGCGGACCAAGTGGTCCCTTGGGAGCATTAACAGGTGGAGGCCCCGAGGGGTTAAACTGATGGAGAGGAGGACCTCCCATATTCGGGGGTTGTACTCCCGACAAGTTTGTTGGTGGCACGCCTGGTGGCACCATGTTAGGAGGCAGAGGAGCTCCTGGAAATGGAGGCTGCATCATAATTGGTGGAGGAATCATAGGATGGTGCCCCGGAAACATGTGAGGCCCTGGTGGGGGAATGTGAGGAGGAGGCTGTGTTAATGGGTTAACAGTAGGAGCTTGCTCTGTTCCCTTCTCTTCACTGGCTGCTTGTGCCGCCGCCAGCTTCATAAGGTCTTCCTGGCTCATGTTTCCAAGATCCTTGTCATCTTTGGTGTTACTAGCATCTGTACTACCAGCCTCCGAGCCTGTCAAGGTAATCACAGAAATGTCATTGATTTAGAAACCTAACCTGAGAAACTGGATGAAACCTTATTCTTAAGCATTGCCTCCCTCCTCTCCACAGAAGCAAAGTTTCAGATTCAACCCACAACAAAGAATTTGGAAGGCATTTTCCAAGGTCCTGGAGGACCGTTTTCCAGTAATTACAGAAGCAGCGTGAACCCTGTAAGAATTATTGACCATTACCTTCTTTAAGACTGTTCTGGTGTCCAGGTGGGAGAGTTTCAGGGTCAATCCAGCCTCCTTCACTAAGTGCCTGTAAATCCACATTAGTATCCAGCTTGTTCCACGGGATGAATGCCACACCCTGCTCAGTATCAAAATACTCTTTGTACTCTCTGCCTTTCACGCCTTTTCCTGGTGCCCAGGCCAACTGCAAATGCCCAATCAAAAAAATATTATTTAGCTCTCTGCACGCATTGCAAACCTATAATCATATTTTGTACTTTGTAGCTCCTGACATTCTCAGAGATTTGCAATGTTCATTTGACATCACTCCTTGTTTCCATATTGTTATCTTTGGGACAAGCGTTTAGCCCAATGGGTGACCAGTCATCCTGTTGATGGCCTCTTTCTAACAAAAATTATTTTATATTTCATATTCTGCCTCTTAAATTGTTCATTTTAGTAGGTCATATATATCACATTTTGGCCGACTTCTTTTCAAATTCTGGCTGAAAGCCTGCTTTGGGAAGTTTTACTACATATATGTGGTACTTTGCATGAACTTGCAGTTTATCTTTTTATCTTCTTTTGGCATCATTCTGTGTAACTCATAATATGAATACTACATATACTTAAACAGACAAATGAATAAATAAATAAATGAGACATATGAATTGACATCTCATTTTTGATTGATCGTGCCCTGAACTAAAAATGAAAGGGACATTGCTAACCTTGACGAGATTACTATGAATTCTTGCATTCTTCAAGGAGATCAGACCTCTTGAAGCATCTTGTCTATGACCCATTACAACATAGGCACATCCTCTAGGAGGGACCATCTGCAACCAGAAAATTTTTTCTATCAGTACTTAATAGATCTCTCCCTTTTGCTTTCCTATTTCAAGACCGAGTAGTAACAATGGGGTACAAGCCTTGACTGTACAATGTACATTTCCTCTTATACATGTCTGTTCTGCATTTTGAAAAAAACCAAGTGATTAGAGAATGTGGAGAGCAAAATCAGGTATCACAACACATGGATTGGATCACTACACTTGATGGTGGAATGACACATTTTTCATCTTGGATTGCACTTCTGGGTTAGTGAAGTAATTTGAAGAGTACCAGTATAATGTACTTTTTCAGAAGCACAGAGACATTGAATCAATGAAACTTTCAACCATAACACAAAAACCAGACGGTCCACAACATGAAAAGTTCACATTTAATTAAATGATTCATGGAATCAGAAGAAGAGACAATCAACACCAAGCTGCAAAAATTGCCAACCTTTTTGACCGCCCGTCTCTGTGTGTTCATCACGTTCCATGGCATATTTATAGATATATTTAACCATTTTTCTAAAAACCATTTTCCTCAAATTTGCCCATCAGTTAATAACCAAGCCTGCAAATAATTTTTGCCTAGAAGCAGGTCATTTGTCAAGGACCAGTTTTGACCTACATGTAACAAAAAGCCAGTGTGGTCAGGCAAAACATTTTTTGTTGGGAGTTACAAATAAAAAATGAGAGACATTTAGGACAGTTTGGTATTTCAGTGTAAATAATTTCCCAAACTGTAAGTTGAAAATTTGAATGGAAAAGTCAACTGAAAATCTTCAGGGTCATTTCAATAAAAAATCTGAACTCATTTGAACATTCATGCTTGTCACAAAAACCTGTCTGTGCTACAGAAACTATATTTCAACCACAGATGAAAAAAAAACTACAAAGAGCTAAAGAACTGACTTATCATCATACAGACTACAACAACAATTGGTTATGTTTTGGAGCTTTTAAAGTTTTTGAAAGCGATTGCATTCGGATAAACGAAACGTGAGAATTTGGGCTGTATATGCAATTTACATAATATTTTAATTGCCAGGTCAAATTACACATGAAAACTTGCAGAAAACAGTCAATCAGTAATAATTTAAGACCTCAGATTTTAGTAGTTTTTCTGAAAAATATAATCCACACTAAGTACGGTGTCACAATCTTTCATGACGCTACTGCAAAATGCATAAATTACCACACAGGAATAGTGGAGCTTACATGGCTTGTTCACAATTTTTTATGACTTTTGAAACAACGCACTTTGCGTGATAAAATAATTTCTCTTAAATGAAATAAAAACTAATAAAATAAAAAGCTTTTTTTGTGTGGTATTGTGTGGAATTATAACAGAATAACTTGTCCCATATTCAGCAAAAAATTTCCAGTTTAAGTATCTTTCACTGTAGCAGAAATGCTTAGCAAGACTAAGCTTTTGCCTTTGAAAACCTCAAATTTACTGGACAATTGTCTGATGACCAACTGTTATTTGCAGGCTTAATTAACTGTCAGTTATTTTGCTATTTCAAAATATTTTTTGCTTCCCCTGAGAGTTTAAAATTAAAGGGTTTAACTCTATATCAAACAGATTCTAACTGCCCACAACTCACATCAATGGATGAAACTGGAAGTCTGTGAGCTTCAAACATCTCTTGCAAGTTTTCCTTCATGACTGTTTTGCCCAAATGTCCAACCCAGATTGTTGTACTACAAACTAAAAAACAGTGTAATCATCAATGTTAGTCTCATTTTATAGTGGAATCTACAATAATTTGATAAGATATTTTAGGTTGCTGACTACTGATAGACTTCAGTTATTCTCTCAATTGAGTTTAGATTATGAAAAGGAGGCCGTGACCTAATTACCTGTACATGTATATTCAAAAAGTCATCGTTTTACAGTCATAATTCCTTTCAAACCGCAGAAGACTTAAAAATGAGTGAACATAACTATGGAAGAATAATACCACAGAGAACAAGAATAGTGTAGCATACCACTCAAAGTCTCCTTTCTTGGTAATGGTATCCAGTCATTCCTTTTTTCAGGCTCTCGGTCACTCCCTCGCCCTCTTTCCCTTTCACGGTCTCTGTCAAGGTCTCGATCTTTGTGCCACTCCCTGTCTCTTTCACGATTTCGACCCCTGTCTCTTTCTCTATCCCTGTCCCTTTCTCGTTCTCTTCCATAGGGAGAACGTGATCTTCTTCTGGGTGAGCGATCTCTCCATCTAGGACTTCTACTCCGTCGCCTTGGTGATCGTGATTTATGGTAATGGACACCAGGGGACCTATCCCTGGAATGCAGGTCTGGCGATCTTCTACCAAATCCTGCCAGGGAAAAAACATGAAGGGAAGAGGTTGGTGATGAGCATTACGTACAATCATGAGAGGTTAACCAACTTTACAGAAGGTATAGCAATTAAATTAACTTAGTTCATATGACCACACTCCGTTTGGACAAGGGCTGTGTGAAAAGGAAAGTTCCTTCACACACCTGCAGGATCAGGGTGTCGGTCAGATTGCTCACTCACTGAACGGAACGTATTCAGAAATTCACCTTGCATGTCATCCATGTGAGGGCGGACTCTGCAACAGAAATGCAACAGTGTTTTTACTATTAATATTATTATTATTATTTCAACAATAACTATTTTGTAAATTTAAAGCTGCCTGTTTATCCCAGAAACAGCAATGGTTTCAATAAGATCTGGTACTATTAAAATTCACCATGATCACCATTATCAAATTCACAAATTAGCCATCAGCATTATTTAAAACTGATTAGAGTCTTGTCAGACTTGAACTTCCATGAGCCAACTAATTCTCATTTTAGCCATCATCTTAAAAACATATGAAAACACCTAACTACAGTACAACACTAAGCCCAGTGACAAATGGACCATTTCAACAAAGTCACACATTACGCAATATCAACAATATTTTGTGCAGGTATAAACAAAAAAAACACCTCCATGATCAATTAACCATGCTGAATTATATGTAATTAAGTCTTTTCAATGAAAACGCCAATTGATATATGTGGCAAATGGGAGCACAAAGAATTATTCAGAATAAAGAATTTTGCTGTAAACTATAAACTGCGTCATCATTACAACAGGATAATTCTGTGGTGCTACTGAGTTTAGAAATGTAAGATCATTTGGATAAACAGTCAGTGACCACTTACTCTTGGCTAAGCCTTCTCTCTTCTTCCAACAAATGCCGTCTTTGCTCAGCAATCCTTGATGCATCATCATCATCATCACCATAATCAAAATCATCTATGAGAGACTAAGGAACATAAAACACAATAATGTTATACATCCTTAAGTCTGTGACAATAACAACCTGCACTCCTTAAGAAAAAATATGGGAAAGTAAATTGTCGTAATGTTATCAAGCTTAAGCAACAAATGTTAAGTTGCAAATTTCAGCATTCTTGTATTGATATTGAAGTACACACTTCAGTAATGGAGTAATGGAACAAACAGTAACAATTCATCGCTTTGCTGGTGGGAGGAACAGTTGACCAATTTTGAACAAAACAATTACACAACTCAATTCTGTATTTACTGATCCTGCATAACTTGAAGAATAAATGTGATTGCTAAGCTGTGCTTAATTAAATTCTCACCGATCTCTTTTCCTCTTCTTGAACGGGACCCTGTTGAGCAGAAGGAACACCAGCAGGTCCCATCCCATGGGGAGCCCACACAGGCCTACCAGGTGGAGGTCCAAAGTTTGCATTATTAGGAAATCCTGGCATTTGATTGGACGGCGGGGGATCTGAACCATTATCCTCCGGAATGTTTGACTGGGATGAAACTGATGATGAGTCAGGCACAGCAGTCTGGTTTGCCTGTGGCATTCTGATATTCATACCTACACCAAAATAGTTCTTGCAAGTCAATAATACAAGGAAATACAGAAGAATAATATATAGATTTAGCCATGCCTAAAAGCACACCTCCTGGGCCAGGTTGTTCAAATCCCGATTAAGCTGGCCCAGGATAAACAAAAATTTTGAATTGAGTTTTGTAACTTTGCGATGAGGTTTTCTGTATATTGTTTGGCCTTCTGTTTTGAATTTGATACACAAAACAAAAGAAAAAGTGATCACTTGATATTAATCTTGGGTTACATGTAGCTTCAGGCTGCTTCCTTACCACCTTGCCCTGTTTACAACAAGTTAACCTGACATGAGCCCACAATCCAATTGAACTCTGAACTTGAGCCCACAACATGATGATAATATACTCATCAGCGGATACTTTGTTTTGACAGGTGTCAGTATGCCAAGTATCAAAGAATGACACTATAAACCAAGGCTGTATATCTCTGTTAACCTATTAGCTGGAGTTTGCCCACCATCTTTTGCGACTCCCTTGTAGTGCATGTGTGCCCACAAGTAATACTGCTAGCCAAGTTATTCCATTAAAGAGCTCAAACTGTGGGTAAGACTTTGAAGTGCTTTTTGTTTCACTGTTGTTCAGCACATTGGCAATGCTTTGTTACATGTATGTTGTTAACTGTTAAATTTTTGCATAATCCAGTGTGTTTTCTGCATAACAGATGCATTTTCTGCATTTTTCTCTGAAAGATTTTCACATAATTTTTTAATTTTTTTCTGCACCCTGTCAGATAGCATGTAACAGGAAATACGAAAAGCTCAATAAGAGGATAACGAACCATCTACAAAACAAAGAAATCATTACCAGTAAGTGCTTGTATCTGAGCATACACTTCTGGTTGTAGTTGAAACTTTGGTTGCTGTTGTTCCATTACTGTTGGAGGTATACCACTTCCCTGAGGTTCAGCTGTTGCTGACAGAGTTCCTTCAGCTGTGAGCTGAGACTGGAGAGGAGCCTCATACCCTGGTTGTGGTTCTTGTAGTTGCTGCTGCATACTGGACAAACCTTGTGGCATACCAGGTCCCCCTGGCTGCATGAGAGGTACGCCTGAAGGCATAAGCTGCTGCTGCATTAACTGCTGTTGCTGTTGTTCATTAATCCGCTGTTGTTCTTGAAGCTTCTGCTGAAGAAGCTGAATCTGCTTTAAATGCTCTTGCTCCTTTTCCTCCAGTGCTGTAGTGAGTGGCTTACTCAAACCAAGGACAGCTTGACTTTCTGGCATTTCTTCAGAGGAGTCCTTGAACATCTCCACAGCAGCTGGTATTTCCCCCACTGCAAACAAGACACAGCAAATATTTTAACTCTGGCAATCTTCTGAACATAAGGTACTAACCAGTGTAAGTGTAAGTTTTCAAGTCTGGTCTACAAGTGTGATGCACAAACAAATGCACATGAAAACACATACATTTATGAGTCCAAAGGAAGAAAGGTAACTACATGCAGGTACAATATACAGACTACAGGTGCGTAATTTTTGGTGCTTTTTTCAAGGTAAAAGATAGGTCACACTGAGCTTGACTTCACTTGAATTAAACTATGAATTTGCATAATTTGTAATTTTCATGCATGAAGGAAGTAGAAAGTGCAAGAAATGTGCAGGGAAATAAAAGACTCTACTTTTTGTGCTTATGTATCTGGCCCACCCCCCTCCCTCCATTCCTTGAAACCTTGCCTAAAAGGATACTCAAAACTAAATGGCTACTCACCTTCTTCCAATGTTGATGGCAAGCTCAAGAGAGGTTGGATAACTTCAGGTGGGTAGATACCATTCTTTTGCCACAAGTTCAAGACTTTGATGACCTTTCCCTGAAAGGATTAGGTGTGTCAGAAATTTAAAACTGTAAACATTTTACCACTTGACAAAGTTCCGAGTAACCCATTGACTCCCGGAGCTTTTAGCCCAGAATGCATTTTGGACATTTTGGAGATTTCCAGCCTGGATGTTAGCCAAATTGGCTCCAATCTACTCAAAATGGCATTTTACAACATTTTTGCTCAGGCATTCACAGAAATCAAATTTGGAGTGATCTACCTCTTTAGGCTTTTCAGGTTTTTTCTTTTTTTTCTTCGCTTTTTCTTTTTCTGCTTTTCTAATCTTTTGATGGCAGTGATTGACCTGCTACTGGGCTTGCTTCCTATTCAAAAATCTTTGAGATCGGCAATTATTACCGGTACTATGGAGTAGCCAAGTGTTGTTGAAGGAAGTTTTTCTGGAAGTTTTACACTCAAATTTTCGAGCTTTTTTGGGCATATCTCCGGGTCCATTGAGCGATCACTCTGATCTTGGTTTCATTGGAAATATGTTTTCCTCCTGCGAAACTTGAGTATAGATGATGCCAATTTTGGTCAATGTGATGAGGTCAGAAGTGAAGTAAAGGCCAATGCTCATCACAGCTGGCATGAGAGTCAATGTCACTGTTCTACATATTCACCTTGAGTAACGCAATATTCAGTAACGCAATAATAAAGACAACGACAACAAGAAGGTGTAATAGAGGGAACACAGCTCTGTGGCAGGTTAGTTCGTGACTTTGGGCTGTACGTGGAAAATAGAAGCCTCATGTATCTCCCCACAAACTTGGGGATTAGGCACAAGAGTCAGTGGGTTATGTTTTGACAACTTTTAGGCTGTTGTCCTTTTGATGGCATTCTAATAGCCAGCCAATATGCATGAACTACCAAATGGCTGTATTTTGATAAATGACATCCTACACACACAGTTCATGCAATAATTGCAGACCAAATTATTTGATCTGCTAATTTAAATGGAGGCCATCAGAAAGTGGTCATAAAGGATGACAAAAATTAGTCAAAACAGTAACTTCACTTATTTAACGGCCTGTCACAATTTTGTCAAAAATGTCAAACAAAGAAAAGTAATGACACAGCAGTGTCTCAGTCTGACCTGTTCCTCAATAGGACATCTAAAGATGTTCTGGAACGTTGGTTTAATATTTTTGGCAAATCGTGGACCATATACATCTTTCTCCGCACCAAACTGTAAGAGAAATAAAGAAAATTACTAAATAATAAAATGGTCTATTTTTTAAAAGGTCAAATCAGAATTTTGTCCCTGTAACTTCTCTAATTTTCTAGTGCAGTAATCCCTTTCTTACTCCAGGGTTACATTAACATTTTCAGCACAAGAGCAACTTGTTTTCACAGGCAGTTTCCTTCAGAACCATTTGAGTTTTAACAAGTTCCAGTTTTGTGTATACGCTGAAATGATACCACTTCCGCATAATGGGCAAAGTAAATGATTATCTTGTGGCCAAATGTTTACCAAAGATCAAAGCCTGAAAAAAAAAAAACATTCACGCCTAAATGGCATTCAAGCCCATGACCTATGCAACACTGGTACAGTGCTCGAACAACTGACCTATCAAACCACCTGGGAGCAGGTCATCTTCCGTGTTTGTAATATAACCACAATTAACTTCACAACTGCTTAAGTTGTGTATTTAACTGCAATGATCACTCATGATGATCTTCATGATGATCTTTCATACATTCATTTGTATTCTTCACTTTCTATGGGTATATTACAAACTCACAGTGTGACTATCTCCCAGTTGCCTTTATAGCTCAGTTGGTAGAGCACTGCACTAGTAACACATACATGTAGGTCATGGGTTCGAATCCCGTTCAGGCCTGAATTCAGGCTTTAATTTCACAACTGCTTAGGTTGTGTGTATAACTGTGATGATCAATCATGACTTCTTGTCACTAGCTTCCCAGTCCTGCTCATATTACATTCAAGCCTGATCTTGTTTCTAGCAGTATTCCCTAGAGTGACTGAGAGTGTATACCCAGTAAGCAGGACAATATCATCCTGACTAACCACACTGCAGAGTGTTAACAAAGAATTTACAGTTTTGTTACTAGTCAAGACCAATTAAACTACAATGTTCAAGCTTAATTTACTTTAGCTAAAAACAACTTTGCAGCAATGAGCTTTTTCATCCATTTCTACAAAAAATTGTAACCATGACAATAACTTGTGCAACATAAACTAGCCAACATGTTCATTGCAAGAGAGACTTCCTGTACTGAAAGATTTTCTCTACAGACTGAAAAGTGTCTTATGTGTTTGTTGCTTTAATACCAAACAGTGTGTTAAGAATTTAGCACAAAGCACTATCAACCATCCAAATGCTCACTCAAATGACAAAATAGAATATAGAAAGCTTTTCACAATGTCCTACCAAACTAAGAAAGAAGGTGTAATTAGTCACTTGCCCATTGAACATGATCTTTTTAAGTTTGTTATAAAATTTATTAAGACATTCACGAAATAACAATAAGAACATCTAACATCCCTTTTCTTCACCCAGAAAATCACTGCTCACATAAAATAAACATCTTACACTTCAATTATTATTGATTTTACACCTGTGCAACTCAACATTGCACTGCACTAGCAATCTTGAACACAAATGCTGCAAGAAAACCATTGAGCACCATAATCAACAGTTTTTAAGTTCCGCTATAGGGCAATATTCTTACTCAAAAAGAGATCGCATTTTACCTGATGTCTCGATTGTCTGATAACAGAATCCATCACATACAGAGCTGGAATCTTGTACTCCTGCCGGCACTACATAAACAAGCGAATATTTGCGAACAATTAGACTCAACAAATTTAGCAAATTTCCCCACAAAAACAATCTAACAACGAAATGCAATCTAAAAGTGACAACAAATCAGCTGCCGAAACTTACTTTTTGCGCAAACTTCTCGATGCTTTGCACCACGTGTTTGTAATACTGCAACAAGGACAATTACGTTAAATCAGTACCCGAAAAACGCCATTTTCATTTTTCGCGCAAGATATTCAAATGAAAGACAAAGCATACCTTGATGGCTTTAACAGCAAGCCTGGTAACTGAAGCAACCTTTGCTTTCGAAATAGGTGGCTTAGTTTCATAGATTGTCGACAGCTGCAATGAGGATGGAAAGTTTGCATATTACTCGACGAGAGATCGGTGATAATAACAAGCAGCAGCTCTTGGCTATAGGTTAGCGAAAGCGATTTTCATTTACAAAGACAACTCAACGCCCTCATACTTACTTCACTATTGAACTGTCTTACAATTTCCATGTCCCCCATTTTGCTTTAGTTGGTAGTTTAGAAACAAACCAGAAATTGCTCAATAAGCTGGCGACACCATTGTCAAGTAAAAGGAAACCAACATGGCCGCGAGCGGCGTGTGGCTATCCCATCATCCAATGCGTTAAATGACCCGTGGGATCCCGCGGTGGAAAAGTATTTCTACCCCCGGCGGGACTGCAGTCCCGAGGGAACTAAGCTCACGTACATACATACATGCTGGTTTTGCAACTCCCCGAAGGGGCTTTTCAGTCACAAATGGAACAAAATAGATAAAAATACATCAATTAAGTAAAGTAACAAATGATAAAAATAGGAAAAGAATCTAAAATTAAAGAAGTTTAAAATTTAAAATTAAGAATTTACATAATTAAATTTAAAAGATGTTAAATTATGCGTCTTTTAAATGCTTATATTGATTTCTCAAACCCCCGAGTGTGGACACCGCTTTTTAACCAAAGTGATATTTTTTATCCTTGGAGGTTCTAAAAATCGGAATTTCACTGCAAAAAATAAAATATATATGGCCCGAGGAGGGGGATTATTTTAACCTCATTTAAAAGCGCTGGATTTATGACGCTGCGTCTCACAGGTGGGAAATATGAGAAAAACGTTTCTTATATTTACCGGTAGACGATACAATGAAACCAACGATTAACATTCAACGGTTACTCTGTACTGCAATACAATGTGTAGTTAAAAATTAAATTCAGGTAAAAATTAAATTCCTTTGTCTCTTAACTCACATGTCTTGAGTGTTAGAAGACAAAGGATACTGAGAATCAAACTAGGTTAAAATTATTTTTACCTGAATTTAATTTTTAACTTCAACAAAATTCCATTTTGTTAACGAAGCTATCCAGAGTTCAAGTAAAGTTCAATACCCTTCTTTACCAATTATTTTAATTTGTTTTCTAAATGCAATAACATAACAGCAAAACAGCAATGATAGTATGCATGGTACATGGATTCTTTCAGCATTTATGTGCAAATTAGTTTTTTCTTAATTTCGTCTTAGAAGCTTACAATATAATCATGGGTTAACTGAGAAACTCTTCCATATTGGGGGTGACAACCGTTTTGTGGAAGGTTGGGCTTCCTCAGGCTTCCTGTTCTAAATGAAGATTCCCGCCAAATTGAGGCACATGTGCACCGCTGAATGTAAACACTGAAGTATCGCATAACGAGCAGGTGCATCAGTGTAGGCAGAGTTGATCAGATGATTTACTAACGCTGGACGCTGAGGAAGAAATATTCCGTGGAAAAATACCGATTATGGGTTCGCGAGAACTGAACTTGTGCACCAAAGTAATGGAATCATTAAATGAGTTCAGGAAGGAAGGAACACTATGTGATGTTACATTGAGTGTACAGGGTACAACTTTTTCTGCGCATCGGAACGTTCTATCCGCAAACAGTGAGTTCTTCAAGGCTTTGTTCGCTAATGAGATGAAGGAGAAAGCTGAAAATACCGTTCACATGGAAGAATTTGAACCCCATATTATGGAACAGCTGCTGACTTACATGTATGGTGGTGGAATAAACATCAAAAAAGACAACGCTCTTGATTTAGCTATCGGTTCAGATTTCTTGTTTTTGACAGAGCTGAAACAGAAGGCTTGTGAATTTCTGATTAGCGACTTAAACTCGGACAACTGCTTGTATCTTCTGTACATGGCCGAAAAGTACAATGTGAGAGAACTGCGCGACAGTTCGCAAAAACACATCCTCGAAAATTATGTCCCTGTGGCAGCAAGCAGTGCATTTGTTACCCTGACTATCGAACAGCTGCTCGCCATTGTATCAAGCGACGATCTGGTCGCTAGAGAGGAGAAGATATTCGAATCTGTGGTAAAGTGGACCAAGAATAGCTTGGAGAACAGAAAGAAGCACTTTTCTTCCCTGTTTTCGCACATTCGCCTGGTCTACTTAGCGAGATGTTACTTGATTACTACGGTACAAGAGGAGGAGTTGGTGAAGAGTGACGACTCTTGTTTACGCCTTGTCAACGCCGCCAAAGAGTTCTTCTCATCTCCCAAGGGAACCGTACAAGGTGATAGTGGCCAGTGTCTACGGCCTCGTGCATGCCAAACTGCTATACTTATGGTGGGAGGTTGGCAGGACAATTGTGACATCACAGCTTCTTCAAATGTGTTTGTGCCAAGCATTAAGCAAATGTTTCAGGTTTGTCCAATGTTGACCCCCAGAAAGAATCATGGCATTGCCATACATGAAGGATTGGTGTACATAGTGGGCGGGACTACAAAAAATGGCAGTGTCACAAGAAGTGCCGAGCTCTATGACCCAAGGACCAATACATGGTCTAGTGTGTTATCAATGCGAAGGGAAGTGGCTGGTGTAGGCGTGGCCGTGGTTGGGGACTTTCTATATGCTGCTGGGGGGCATGATGCAAAAGGAAGACCACAAAGCATTGTCCAACGCTACAGCCCCAAAATAAACAAATGGGAAACTGTTGCTTCAATGAATGACTCTCGCACAAGGCACTGCATGGTTGCTTCTAGTTATCTGTATGTATTTGGTGGATATTCTAGTGATGAGGATATTCCCTTGATGTCTGCTGAATATTATGATCACTTGTCAGATTCTTGGGTTGAAATTGCTCCTATGAACAGACGTCGGTCTGACGCTTGTGCTGTTAGTGTACAGAGCAAGATCTTTGTGATTGGTGGGGAGGACATTTTAGGATCACCCATCAAATTAGCTTTTTGTGAGGTGTATGACCCAACAACCAACAGGTGGACTGCTATAGCCTCCACCCAACAGCCACGGTCACATGCTGGAGCAGCAGTAGTAAAGAACAAGGTGTTTGTTTTAGGTGGAGTTGACAAAAATAATAGAGAGCTCAGGAGTGTTGAATGTTATGATACAGATAAGCAGGAATGGGAGGAGGTGGTGGATTTGCCCGTGGAAATTGAAGGCTTTGCATGCTGTACTATCACAGTTCCTGGTGAACTGATGCCACTGTTGGTTTAAAAAACACCAAATGAAGTATGATAAGCACTACACTTAAACATCCACCATCTAAAAGCTGTGGCAAAATTTGCACTTTACCTGACCTTTGTAATTTTAAACAAGATTCCCCACAAAGGTGACTCTTCCACTGTCACAAAAAGTACATAATACCGGATAACTAGAAAAGCTATTACTAAAAATTTGAAAACTGTGGTCCCCATAAATAGATATTAGAATAGGATGAATATATATGAAACTGTTAAAGGCATTAACATAATCATCACAGCACTGAGACTGCTCTACTTAAGGTAGTGAATGACATTCTTCTTGGATAAGCAACAAAACTTTGTGGATAAGCAACATGTGCCTTGGACACTGTTAAACAAAATACCTTGTGGAGACAATTGCAAAACTCCTTCAGTATTCAAGGCAAGGTACTTTGATGGCGTAAGTCTTACATGTGTACCAGTCAGGCCCTTCGCAGTGCATTTCAATAAATGGGTCACTCTCTGGGATATTCAATTTGGAATGTGGTGACCAAGTTCCACACACACCCCTCATGAAATTCCAGTTTAGGTTCAAACATTGGCTTTTGACAGCCTTTCCTACACCCTTAGAATTTCCAGTGACCTTCCTTGGGGTATAAAAATATTTCCTGGAAACTTACTAATGTGGCTAGTATATGACACTCAACTTTTCAGTAAAATCTCAAACATTTCAGTTATACTTCAGAAATGAGTTATTTGGAGAATTTCAAGTCCTAAGTACTTTTGATGCACATGCTAATCTTACAAATTCTTAAACTTGAAAACATCAACCTTCAAAATTTAATATACCCTTACAGAAATCTCCTGTCTTAAATATTCACTTTTTTTCTTCCTTGGCTTTTTCGAAGTAGCTTTGCTGAGAAATATTTTTTTTTATCCTAAATTATGATCATTTTATGTTAGAAAAAATATTAGATGTCTCAATATATATATCACCCATGTAGTAAGTTAAATAAATTATCCTGTGGATGACAGTATTTATTTTATTGTATACAGTATTTAGTCTTAATAATACAGAACACGATTTACGGCGAATTACGTAAATCGCCTATGTCAAAATTTTGTTAAAATAGTGTTGACAGAAAGGATTTAGTGTCAATTTGTAGTGGGCAAATGATGAAAAAAATCTAACGACTGGATTTT
>OMLO01000664.1_pt1 | contig 23632 bp, 11 predicted proteins | sample 1674811 | NCBI WGS metagenome assembly OMLO01 (sample SAMN06265003, study PRJEB25207) | coral metagenome | isolation source: Coral host | place: Mexico:La Bocana,Puerto Morelos, Mexico | collected 2008-11-13
GACCTTTTATATAAAACAGTCTCAGTCTCCTTGTCATTTGCATTTTGTTTACGTCTTAGTCTGTAAATAAAACTGACAGTTTGCTAATTACCAGTAATTGGGCAACTTCAGAATATTTAATAAAATGATTCACCGCTCTTCTTCTACCCCCTAGTAAAAAAATTGCCCATACGCATATGACCATTGAATCTTCTTAAAATCCGTCAGCAAAAAGAAATCACCTCAACATTTCTTACACCCAAAGGGGGCTGAAATTCTCACTTCCCGGTCATTATACCTGACTACCGCTTTCAGGTCTCTAATTGTTCCGAAAATTCGTTTAATCTCACACTATAAGTAGACTTGGCTTTTGTGGATACAAGCATAAAAGCATAATTTACTCGTCGCAATTGGTATTTTGTCGCAATTGGGATTATGCCAATAGAAGTTGAGACCAAAGAGAGGAAGATGAAGTTGTCAATACATTGGAACGCCGCGTCAGGTAATACCTATGATGATATATTTATATAACATGCCGAAATACAACAAGAGAAAAGCGCTTCGTTTTGAGATTAAATTTTAGTTAACCTGTTGTGCTGAAGGAAGTCAGTAAAATACAGGTTGAAACTTTACGTTTCAGTAATGTGATAGCACACGCTTCCTTGTTGTCTGACGGCCTTATGTTTTGGGGTTCATTTAGTTGACTTGTTGTGCCACACCTTGTGCCGTTTCAGCAGTCGGACTCAGACATACACTTCATCGTTTACTGGCGTCAGTTGATGAAATGCAACAAATTTCGTACGAGTAAATAAAGACAATCGGCTCTTACGAAAGTCACTTTTAGTTGTATCTTCTTTCAGGAATTTCATCGAGGCAGATATTCCGTGGAATAATGTTATGGTTTGTAGTTTTATAGATTTCATTTAAGCTACTGCAGTAGCTTCTTTCAGTTGCCTATAGTTCCAGGTAGGTAAACAGTCTCAATAGTGACGCGGCGGAGGTGCGAATGGGGCCATTCGTCAGACTAAAAAAGGTACTACGTGAATCAGGTTAGAACCAGACCCCAAAATAGTCCAGCGGCCTAGAACGCTTCCCCAACCCCCTCCCCCACATTTCTCTTTAAAGACCCTTTGTCCCTTACCATGATGCATCGCGGGCAGCCAACTGAATCGCGGACCACGAAACAGCCATTTTCATGCGAAGCCTTGATTCGAGAGGATATCCGTATCCATCCTGTTATTTATTGTATATTAGATCGTTTAAGTGTTTTCCAATTCTACAGTTTCTCTTCTAGCCCTTTTTCAATTTTTTTTTTGGGTAACACTCCCGTTTGATTAGTTGGGATTTCCTTTTGATATTATTTATGGAGCAATGACCCAGAACGTGATTTTTCAAATTTTTAAGAATACGGACTACGAAACAGAAAGTCTCCCTGTTGTTCACTCCTTTTTCTGTGGGTGAGATAGATCGTTGCGACAAAAGTAAGAGGGCCCCTAAGAAAGTCCTTACAAAAATCTTAAAAATTACAAATTACAAAATTTTAAACTTAGGCCAAAATTCGTTTAATCGGACATTTGTTAGTAAACTTTAGTAAATATACCTGCACGAAAAGCTAGTACGAACGCTAATATAGTACTTGAGACCAGAGACATGGAGATGTCAGTAAAATGTCAGAGATACAGTAAAACGTTGACACAGCGTAGAAGTCCGATTCCCTTGTTACTGTTCAGTCAATTTTGAACTGACCTCTTTAACCCGACAACGTTAAAGGCAGTTTAAAGACTGTCATAGGCTTATCATTTTCTATGTTCTCTTTTAAGTTAAAACTAAAATGATTGAAGTTAAATCTATATGGATATAAATCTATGATATATCTCCAAAAGGAATCAAATCTAGCAATGCATTGAAAAAGAAAAAACGGCCTTCAACTTATTAAAAATAGAGAAAGTACTTTGGAGATGAAGTACTTTTATTGGGTTCAAAATGGTCACTAGATATAACAGGGAATAACCGTACTAAATCCAACCAGCCTCCTTTACCCAATATTTATTTCACTAGTTGTGCTAAAGAAAGAGTAAATAATAAGAACAATGCAAGATATTTAGTGTTAGTTCCCCCAAAGTTAATCACCAAAAAAAATGAAGAGAATGTTTCAAAGATGCGTTCTCCTTACGAGAAAAATGTATCTCATTATCTTACATAATTAAATCAGTTATCAGTCTAAAATTAAGCAATTCTAGCTTTCTCTGACTGTTGCACTAGATCTCGGTTACATGCCATTATACCTACGTTTCACTCTATATGGAAATGAAGGCGGCCAACGTCACTGCGCTCGGCATAAACTTTTTCGCTGAATGGCAAGGTTCGTTGACAAACAAATGGATGAAAAAAGCAGATTCGGTGAGCTATCTGCATAAGAAATGAAGAAAATTATGGACATTGCCAGTAATAACAAAAAACCCACAGAGTTCAAGACGAGATTATTTAACGGTACGTATCCGTTAAGGGCTTCCTTAAAAAATTGAAAAGTTTCGAAAATGACCGTCGTTATTTTACACATTCATGAACATTACGTAGCAACAACAACCCTTCTACCTTGATTGTTACAGAATGGTTTGCTACTCCTGGTGCATGGCACCAAATTTTCGAAACCGATAGAGGAAATGTCAAGAGAAGAACCATAGTAAGTATACTAACTATGCTCAAACGCTTTTGTAAACTTTTTCGTATTGTGCAAATTAAGAAAGTGATGACATCACGAGGTTTGCAACTTAAATGGTAAAATACTGAATAAAGAATATCTCTAGAAGTATTGAAGCAGTGTTATTCAAACTTGGTACCATTACTTGGTATTTCAAGGTGCATATGTAGAGCTGATTGTTGGCCCTTGTTAGAGACAGGGACAGACTCGTCTTAGCGTCGAAGCCACCCATATGACTTTTCGTGGCTGGTAAAGAACTGACCTGATTTCGTTTCAGAACAAAATTGTTGGCGTTAGCTGCGTTGATGCTCTCGTCGGCCCAAAAAAGGTAAGTTCAAGCCTGCATACTAGCCAGTGTCCCATCAGACCTGAGCTTATCCTGGTTTCACGGTAGCAAGTGACTGGGAATATTTCTACTCCATAGCAGGGTTACCCCCAGCATTAAATTTACCGGTACCCATTTGTACACCTGGGTGAAGAGAGGCATTGTAAGAGTCAAGTATCTCCCCCAAGAACACAAGACAGTGTCCCCCGCCAGGGCTCAAAACCGGACCGCTCGATCCCGAGACCATCTTACTAACCATGCGATTTGGAGAAAAACGTCATAAAACTTACTAGTGCCTAGTCTCTCCTTAGGCACCCGTCGTTCATTTGGCCATTTGGTGACGTTTCTCAATTGCTCAAGTTTCGCATATAATGGTAAAAGACTTACTCAAACAGTATATAGAGAAAGAAAAAGAAAGATTGCGTTTGTTCTCCATCAAAATAACCGGCTATCAGGGAAATGCGCAATCTGATTTGCTAAATTTGAGCGGTCTAATTATCCACAGGCGACGCCAAACGGCTGATTACTCTTTGAAAATAGCGGCAACTTCGCGTTTTGAAGAAGTTTTCAAATGAATTTGTTGTTTTTGTTTATTAGATTAGAAACAATTGGAATGTTCGATCTCGGTTTCCATCGACTTTGGCAGCTGGCTAGTGCCCCTCGCCAACTATCAATCCGTGATAGAGTGTACCTTTCAGGTAAGTCCTTATTTGCATCATAGTATAACTCAACATGTATGTGGGGCAATTCCACTCAGTTTTATACTTTCTGCCTTGGTAAATCCAGTCCAGTCTTGGTAAATCCAGCCGGTCCCAAGCCTGGGTAAAAGAGGAGGGCTGGGCATGGGGCTAACAACCCCATCCCGTAAAACGGCGTCAGAGAAACAATCATTGGTGGTGACGGGGATGATACGGATGACGGATGTCCTGCAGGGAGTTGACGACCCGACTGTTAATTCCTTGAAACCGAAGGAGAACACCAGAATAGCCTGTTGGAATGTAAGAACTTTGTACCAGACCGACAAGCTTGCCCAAGTGGTAAGGGAGTTTCACAACTACGGCCTCGGGTCGGGATAGAGAATATTAGCATCCGGACATACCATACTATATTCAGGGAGTTGAATGGCCATCACACAGAGGGTCTTGATCATGTGCAGGAAAATGGAGAGGATCCTCATCGAATGGAAACCATCAGGATCGAGACTGCTCAAGGGCAGGTTAAACTCAAATTACACCAAGTTGACGGTGATTGTGTGCTATGCTCCCATTGAAGATGCTGCAGAGGCAGACAAAGATGCTTTTAATGACCAGCTGTAGGCAGTGACAGATGAGGTCCCAGGACACGACCTTCCAATAGTGTTGAGAGACCTGAATGCCAGACCCGGTAACAATAACATTGGTAGGTACCGTGTGATGGGGAATCATGGTGAAGGTACCATCAATAACAATGGAGAAAGGCTGTGTCACTTCTGTGACGAAAGCAACATGGTCATAGGAGGTACCTTGTTTCAGCTTAGAGATATCCACAAGACGACTTTGACCTCGCCCAGTGGGGCCACCAAAAGCGGAATAGACCACATTCTGATCAACGGAAAATGGAGAAGCTCTTTACGAGATGTAAGTGCCTACAGAGGAGCAGATGTCGCTAGTGATCACAACCTGCTGGTGGCAGTTGTCTTAGTGAAGTTGCGTAGTGCATACAGAGGACAGCGAAGGGCCACCAGGTCGATTCCAATAAACTGAGAAATGATCGGGTCAGACAAGCTTTTAGACGGGAGCCGAAGAATTGCTTCCAAATCCTGGAGGAAGAACAGGTGATGAACATTGACTCCTTTAATCAGGCATTCAAGGAAGCGGGAGAGAAGGTCCTTGGATTTAAAAGGAAAAAGAAGGAGAAATCGACACCAGGGGAGACCTGGGAGAAAATAAAAACAACAAAAACAAAAAAAACAAGGAGAGGAGTCAAGCAGCGAATGAACTCCACCCAGTCAGAACGTGTTCGTGACCAGCTGAGGAGAAAATACTTAAAACTGGACCAAGGGTAAAAAAAATGACCAAACTAGACGAAAGAAAATTTGTAGAGAGACTGGCGTTTAAGGCAGAAGAGGCTGCTGGTAGAAAAGATTTGAAGATCCTATATTGAACAACCAAAATGTAAAATAATTGTTTTAAAAACAAGGATGTCCCCGTAAAAGACATATCTGTCAATGTCCTTTCGAAAGATGCAGAAACAGTGGCATGCTGGAAGGAACATTTTGAAAGCGTTCTAAATAGGCCAGAACCTGAACAAGTAACAGAGATTCCACCGGCAGTAGAATGATTTAGATATATGCATAGATCCGCCTACCATGGTAGAGGTGAAAGCTGCCATCAAAGTGATGAAGAGCGGGTGGAGCAGATGGAGTGACAGCAGAAATGCTCAAAGCTGAAGAAATTGAGACACCGTGCCTTTTGATGTGCATATTCAGAGAGACGATTCCTAATGCGTGGAAGACCGGACTTGTCAAATTGCCCAAAAAGGGTAAGAATGAGAAAGTGTAAAAAAGCTGGTTTTGTACATATCTACACTCCGCAATGCATTCGAGCCACTTCGGAAACTGTCCTCAAAGCTGCCGGCTTAGAAAACTGCCGACTGAGTAAAGAGCGTAACAGGCCATCCAAGTGATAAGTCCATCGATTCTTACAGTGCACAACCAACCATTGAGCAACAGCTTTGTCTTTATATATATTCAGTCGATTTATCACAAAGCAGAACCCGATCAACCTTCCCTTGCAGCTACTTTACTCCAAGCTATTCAACAACGAAACCAGCAGGTTTACCAACAGTCCACCTTCAACTTAAATCCCTCAAGTGCTCCAAACGTTACACGTTCTCTCTTTCACGAATGTAATTTCTTTTTGAGTCCTTCCAGTGACAACTGAAATGATTTGATTATTTCCTGAGACTGAAATCCATTCCTTTCTAGTCAAATTTTCGAAGAGTACGTCGGAAGTCTTGATGAACCAAAAGCGCCGAGATTTCGAGTTTTCGTGGTTTTCGTGGTTCTTACCACATTTTGAAGTCATCTGTGATCTATTACCGAACAGACGCACGGCAACATGGATTCTTTTTGCTTTATACAATAAAGAAACAAACTTCAGCTTTTCATTTCAAAACTTTTCTCAGTTACTCGAAAGCCGGCCTTTGCCCACTTTGGCGAACACAAAAAAAACTATATGACGCAATCTGTTGTCTATACAAAATGAAGCAATCTCATTGGTTGCTATGCGTAATAAGGAATTTTGATTGGTCCAGAAAAATCACTGTCAAACTTGACTTGAGCGGCTTCCCGTGAAGTGACATCCTCGGAGACCCAGGGGCAGTCAGTGGGGGCGGGAAAAAGTCTAAAGGGGCGAGAAAAAATTCGGGCGAAGAAAAGTCGAGAACGAGTGAAAGAGCCCTTTCACTCGTTCTCGACTTTTCTTCGCCCGAAAGAAGAAAAGAATTCCGAAATCTACAAATCTTAAAGAAAATGCTGGAAAAATCAGTAATAATAATAACATTAATAATAACAAAATCAAGTCAGTTTTTGTCATCAGAGCAGCCTCGTAAGCCGAAAAGCTTGGATGTTGCCTTGGATATTGCAGGCGTTGAAAGAATACGCTCGGAAAACTTGCAGTTGCAGTCAACACTAGAGGCCATTTGATTCGAGGATACCTAAACTTCGAGTTAAGATTAGAGCCAGGATTCGAGCTAGGATCCGAGCCAGGATTCGAGCTACGATCCCAGCCAGGATCCGTGCCAGGATTCGAGACAGGATTCGAGCTTGGAACTGAGCCAGGATTCCAGCCAGGATTCGAACTAGCTATTTTAAGGAATCGAAGGGGCTCATCCAATCCAAACTATAATATGTCGATTAACAACCGCCAAGCGATCCAGAAGAGCTGTAGAGATCGCAGGTGTAACGCGTGGTTGACGCTCGCCTAAGAGAGCGAGACCGTGGTTTGTGACACTTCAAAAGTTTGACAAATCTAGGAAATGGAACCATTCGAAACAAATCGAATTCATTTCATTGAACGTATAGACATGCAATAAACAACAGTAAGCAAGGAAGGATAGAAGCTACAGCGCACAGTTAAGCACGAAGCGAGAGTTGATCGTCACTGTGTAAAACCTGAGCAAGAGACCACACTCACGTGTGCTAAAAATTCCCGCCAAGAGCAGGCGTCACGCTTGATAGGTATAAGATGTCACGACTTTGGTGGCACGATCTTACTGCAATCCTGCGTATTCTGATACTTATAATAGATAATTTTTTTGGGATCGCTTGAAACTTCTCAGTTCACATATTGTAAGATAGCCCGTACATGATCGGTTCATTCGATTCCCTAAACTCGGACTGCCGGTCATTTAGTAATTTGAAAACCGTGACCGTCAGTCGACCTAAAGAAACCAAGGTCCCTAGCGTAAAACTGCGATCTGTACAGCTCTTCTGCATCGTTTGGCAGTTCATTAAATCGACATATGATAGTTTGAATTGGATGGGTTCCTTCGATTCCTTAAATCTGAGCGAAAAATAGGACTGCCAGTCATTTAGTGATTTGAAAAACCGTGACCGGCAGTCGACCTAAAAGTTTCCAAGTGTCACAAACCACAGTCTCGCTTTCTCAGTCGAGCGTCAACCACACGTTAGACCTCTACAGCTTTGTAATGATGACGTCAGTCGTGCGTCTATTCTCCAACAGATCATAGGCGATAACCAATCAAAATGCGAGAATAACTTGGGCTATTGTATAAATATGGGTTATTGACCAAGCATGAGGTCAAGATGCCTTGACATTGGCCAAGTTTTTTGCGTGTTTATGGACCGAGACGAAGTCTTCACTGAACAAGCGTGGTCAATGAAGGATTTATTATATGGGATAAAACACCAGAACATGATAAATTTCCTTGCGGGACAAAGCTCGTATCCCAAGCGGGCAAGATAGCTCCGGGAAGATAGTCCATATTGCCCGCTCGGGCAGCCAATCACAGCGCGAGATTCGGTTCATCTTTCCCGCTTACGGAGTTAGTCACGTAATAAAGCGGTTTAATCGCGATATGAACTGATTAATGGGAGGGCTATAAAATAAATAAACCCCTTGACTTGCTGGTATGTCGGCTGATAATGTCATTGGCTGAGAGATTGCCCTCAAAATTTTATATTTGCCTGCGAAGCTTTGCTTCTCGGTGAAATGTTCATTTTTCATCTCTCAGCCGCAGACATTATCAGCCGACATAAACATTGTGACATACCAGCCGCCTGAAGGGGTTTATTTAAATAATAATATTTATTTATTTTCCATAGACGATGCAACTAAAACCGGATATTCGTATAGGACACAGCTTTGAAACATTCTCCTTGTTTTCTCTGGTGCTACACTTTGTGCAGTTTGCGGGTCAGTATTATAACAAATTTTTCGCCGGAAAGGCTTACTCCGGGAACTACCACTGAATATGCTGCATAGTTCCTCATCTTTTACTTCCTTTAGCACAACCGGTGAGCCAAGCTTTAACTCCAAAATATGAAACCATGACACAACCGGGAAGTATGACGATCAAATATCTCTAACGCTAAAGTTAAGCCTTTATAATTCTGGATGACTTCCTTTAGCACAACCGTGTGAAATAAAAGTTTAACCTGCTATCAACAAACACGAGGAAGGAAGCCATACCCGGAATCTAAATAATGTCAATCAAATTTCTGAAACAGTGGAAATAAAAACGAAGGGCAAAGATAAGCATTATTACTTTTAATACGGACCCTACCTCGCGTCAAGAGATATATCTGTGAAGTAGGTTTGTTGGAATATGGTAAGTTGGCATCTCTCTAATGTTAATTTGTAACCGATTTTCTATAAAATAAATTTTCGAAAAAAGTTTAAGATTTAATTTTAGGTATTAACTGAAACAATACTTAATCGCTCGATTTGATAAAGAAGAAATTGCCACACCGCTTCCTCTTATCGCCTAATTACGCAATTGCGAAAAAAACTATTCAAGCAACAATGCTGCTCGATAATCAACATGAACACCAACATTGCCGAAGATTTTGTATATTGACACCCCACTCATAGTTAACTCACATTTAGCCGGAGAATGGTTTTGGAATCGAAAGCACCTAAGATAGTATGTCTCTAAAAACTCCACAGATAATGACAGTTACGAATACTATTTATTGCCTTCCTGAATAATTAGGACATACTTTCGAGAGTGGACGACACTAAGTATATATCATTCTCTTTAAAAATGTAATAAATCCGGCTTCAACCAAGTTTAAACGTACATAATTGAAATAAACTGTAATTTGTCATTCCTTGCGCTAAAAGTAGTAACTGTGACTAGAATCCACGGCAAGCTCAAAATATTCTAGTCGTAGCCAGGTGCAAACTAACTGGTTCATCGTCAAAAGATTTACACTACAAACACTGGTAGTGATGAGTACATAACAAAAACTTAAAATACGTTCTGCGTCGAAAAAAAGGCAGAAAATTCAGTGAGTGAAGAACAGACAACACAACAAAATCGCCGAAACAGGGTCAAGGAATGGGTGATGAGCGCAAATGTGTAACGCGTGACGCGGTACTGCAAACAGTATTGGTAATGATGATCTTGAGGAAATAAACCGTCACACCGTCGTAAGTGAATGGTATGTTTATCAAATATAAAGGTCAAGCAAGTGGTGTGCTTTGCCAAAATATTGTCTTACAAATATCACATTCCCCGTCTTAGTGTTACACGGAAATTATTGTTAATTTTGTGTCCGCAGTTCTAGTTACATTTTTCTAAAATGCCATGTTCACTGAACGTGCTCAGAGTGCTTCTATGCCGTTCGATACAGTTTACGAAAAATACATTTAAATACAATGCGACCACTAATAGAGAGTTTTTGTAAAACTAATTTATTTATTTTGTCTAGTTCAGAAATATAACTTTGGCAGAAGATTATAGGTACCCGGCTGTAAAGGCTAATATCGTCATGAACTGTAAAGAAGAGACTAAGGGCGCCGTATTTGGATATTTTTGAATCAGTTCCGTATATGGTTTCCGTCCACATACAGAATCCGGCGAATACGGCAGCAAATCCGGATATTTTTTTATCAGTCCGCTCATAAATCCGTACTGGGCACTACACTACTGGGTACTAGTGTGAATCCGGAAACCATCGAATGCGTATGGACAGGCGAATTCGATTTGAATACGCTACTTGTGGACGAGAGAATCTCCGAATCATAAAAAGTTGCGGATTCAAAAATATCCGGATACGTGTGGACGGGGCCTAAATTAAAAAAAAAAAACAGTCAGCCGGAAACGTAATGAATGGGCCAGGAAATCCTGAGAATATTAGGCTAACATAGCTTTAGCATGGTACAGAGATAAATCCACAATTTTAAGATGAATGTAAGTAATTCCTGGTTAGCGAGTAATTTTAACACTGCCTTATATTGCCAATGTTTCCTTTTCTCTACAGACATACCCAGCTTTTAAAATCCTTTCCATCCTGGTTGTGTTCCTTTCCTTTTCTGCATATCAAGTGGATTGCAAAGTACGTCATAGACCAATTTCGATATATAATTAAAATTCAGCCTAAGACAATAGACCTCAGCATGAGGCTCTGGGGAATAACTACAGAGTTTGTGGGGTTTTTTCCCCATAGCTTCGTGAGGTCTATTGTTTAAGGCTGAATTTTGATATAGCGAAATTGCTCTATTGTGCATACCATATGTGAGTCACTTTGTGAATAAGTTGATATATATATTATATGCTGGCTAAAAAGGTGTCCCTTTAAGGCAAGGACAAACTAATTATTCGATCAATCATCTTAAACCCACCAGTATTGTAATAAATACTTTCAATCACCGAGCAGGTTCAGTTCAAACAAATTTTAGCCATAGCTTTTTCCAGAACCTACATGCTGCTTCCTTTTGTCTTGGGATTGTTATTTATTCACTTTATTTTGATGGATAGCAAAAGTCAGCATTCAATCTGACATTTCCTGTCGCGCATGGATTTAATCACAGGTAGAAAAATATGCTTTCAACATTGTTGAAAATGGAACAAGGGTCAATGAGGAGGTTGAAGTGGATGTGGACGAGCAAACAGAAGTGATACGTGTACCTAAACATAACAATGTGGATGCACTGGAACTCATGAACGATTTCATTGCGGTATGTTATTAGTCCATTCGCTATCAAATGAAAGTTTTTAATCATCTTCAGTCAATTTTTGCCTGGTGGATTCTTCCATTTCTTAGAAGCTATTAACTGTCTGATGTCAACAATCAATTCAGTTTGCCTTCAAATGGGTGCCTTTCAACTTTGGACTCTCAAATTAATGTGTCTCAAATCATGAACTGTCATGGTCTACGCTGTCCACGTGGGTAAAATCTGCGTCACAGCAGACTGGGTTACGCCTTGATCCTTAGATTTTTGAAACTGGAAATGATCTAAAAATTAGTCAAGTAGTATTAGGTTGTGAATAAGGATTCACTCATGCCATTAATCCTTCGTCGTTTAAATTAAAAGCTTTATTTCGACGCTTATTTCTACGAGAGGGTCTGAACAGAGGTCAACAGAACAGTAATTCTCCATTGTCTTCATAGGGTTTATCAGCTCGTCGTGACCCAGAAAATAAAGTTTGTTACGTATCACAGTTGGACCCATCTTTCCCTCCTCCTGGAAAAATGAAGCTCGACATGGATCAGGTAAAGTTAGCTAACAAGTCAGTGCAAACAATTCCCAGCACGCCATGTAAGGAATTTTGTCTTCCTTTCTATAGCAAGTCGAACTTTTCTGTGGAAGTAAAGACCATCTTGCGGAAATTCAAAATTGCTCGATTAAGTGATTGCTTTCCGAACAGAGCCAAAAGTTTTCCAAGGAAGGCTCTTCTGTTATTTTTTCGGTGGCTAATGCGAACATGATTGTTTTGAAGCCATGATTGATCATCGCAGTTATACACACAGCCGTAAGAATTTATGAAATGAAAGCCTGAAAAAAAATTCGGGATTCCAACTCATGACCTCTGTGATACCGGTGCCGTGCTTTACCGACTGAGCTATCAAGCCAACTGAGAGCTGGTCAAATTGTGAGTTCGTAATATACCCGTAGATAGTGAATGCAAATGAATATATGAAAGACCATATATTCTGAACTGCGGAGAAAGATATGAAGACACGATTCATCATCGCAGTTGTAGACACAACTTAAGCAGATACCAGTTGATAGCTCAGTTAGTAGAGCACTGCACCAATATCGCAGAGGACATGGCTTCGAATCCCGTTCAGGCCTGAAACGAAATTGAAGAGGCTCGTTCAGGCTTTTGTGGCTTGACGGCAATGTCACAGAAACTAAGGAGAAAAGAACGCTGAAAGCAGACTGAAAGCAATGATTCATACCGACAAAAAGACTTGAATGACAGCCAATAATAGACAAAGGAAACAATATTAGATAATCAAACTATTCAAGGACAAAGAGAGTTTAATTAAGAAAAGCATCGGATTGACCTACTTTGAGTAAGATATCCGAACTTAGTGGAAACAGTTCGTCCATGCTTTAATATAACGCTTAGTGGACTTGATGGGTAATAAAATAGGTCTTTTTTTTCTTGAGAATCTCGCAGTTGACTAAAGAATAATTTTTTCATAAACACTGTAGGCATCAAGGCAATCTTTACCCGATGAAGTGATAACTAAAAGATCTGCGGTGAGAGTGGTGGGTTTTGCAGACCGATCGGCCTTGCCTCAGAAGATTTTGAAATTCTGTGGCACTTTACCAACCTACGAAGTAGAAATAAAAGAAATTCTTTTGGACGGCTTGAACACAACACTGCGACAGGACTCTGGTAAGAAAACTATATAACCAAAAATCTTTTTTTCTTACGCTGATTTCCAAACAGCGAGACTAGAGTTGAATAGGACGCGCAAAGGACATGTAGTATTTTTGAAAAACTTTCAGATCTTTGTAAATAGGGTAAAATCTATCTATTTAATCAAAAGTAAAGGAAAAGAGGAGCTGTACTTTTGTAAACTTCTGTGCTAATGAGATCAGATATCAAAACACGGTCACAGTTTCCGATTTCATTAAATTAATCATGAGTTCGATGAGAAGACACAACCTGATCTCTCACATATTAAAATTCAGCCTAAAACAATAGACCTCAGCACGAGACTCCGGGGAATAACAACAGAGTTTGCGGGCCGGGTTTATTCCCCAGAGCCTCGTGCTGAGGTCTATTGTGTTAGGCTGAATTTTATTATAAATTGGCTTATTGAGTTTGTTGAATTCTATTTTATCTCTATTTTAAGGTGGGGCGCGAGGCAAGCGGGATCATTTTGGTACTCTATTCACGTTGTGTAAAAGCGAAGGCCAGAAGCTGGAACGCTGTTTGAACAAAGTCGGTCATAAGAACCTTGGAAAACATCTTCAATGCAAATATCGCAATGCACGTTGCTACTACATCGCTGATTGCTATCATATGGGTAATGATCGATCCTCCAATAAATATGAATGCTATAAGATTTATCACCATCTTAATTTCTATGGCTACTGTTGTACTCTTTCCGGCTGCTAATTAAACAGCTACCCATGATCCTGGGTAGTCTCTTGGTTGCGGCCGTTGTACATATAATTTTTGATATTAGCCTAATAAAAACTGAATTTATATTTTACCATCGAAATTCGCAACTCCCTCGATTTGTTCAGTACGCCAATGGCTCTAAAAGCTTGTACACGCTAAATGCAATAAAAATGTTCCTTTCCAAATTGAAATACAAAAAATTGGCCGTGGTCGTTCGCGTTTCTCAGACTGCAAAATGTTAGTCATTTCAGTTTGTTATTTTGCAGATGACGATAAAAGATTTATAAGGCACTTGCAGAGCCATTTTTTTCGCTCATGTCGTTTCTTTGGTGGTGCTCTCGTTACTGTCGTCGTCGTGGTTTGTTTAAGCTCCCTATTGTAGCTTTCAACCCCTTTCCTCCCCCTTCCGTCATCTGACTTTGTAATATTGTAGAATAGAAAGCGCCTTGCTTGAACATGTCTACAAGTGATGATCTTCAACGTTGAATTAGGCGACAGGGTGGGTGTTGGGATTGAGCTCAATAAACGCTTTCCGCCGTAATCTTACGTTGATAAAGTAAAGATCCCAGGCATTGCCGAGTGGTCCAAGCATTTCGGGCTATGATTGAGCAGAGTTGTATTTTTCCATACAGTTTATCTTACAGAACAAATGTAGGTCCATTTCTTTGCTGTAGAAATACATTTTAAATGCAAATAAACGTTCAAGATTTATCCAAGCTAAATAGCGATTGTGATGTTTCACTCGTAGGAATATAAAACCCTGCCCTTACATGAAAGCGGAATCTTTGCCAAGGCTTAATATGTAATTAACGCTAAGGCATCCTCGCAAGATCCTTTCCTCCTCGGTCTTACTTTCGTTACGTCGGCTCTAGCTGGCTCTAGACCACGAGACTATGATCTAAGAGAACACATGCCCGTACCCCGTGATAATCTTCGTACTGGCTATTTTAAGCTTCGCATCATGCTGTGAAAGTTATTTTTAGTCTCGGTCCCACTATCGCGGTCCCGTCCATCTAGATCCCATATTGAAAATCGAGCGGGTATGGTTGAGAGAAAAAAATCAGGCTGTCTTGAACTATCGCACTGTTTGCATTGCGAAATGTCTCCTTTGTAAAAGAAAGATTGTCGGGGTAAACGAGCTCTTACAAAAGGACGACAACGCCTTCTTCTCTTTTAAAAGCTTATTCTTTATTAATCATTTCTAGAGCAACGTCACCTCTTACAGCTCTTACTCTGAACCTAAGGTTCTGCCATGACCTGGTCGATACTTGTCAATCACGTATTGACATCTAGTTTTACGTAAGGACTTGCGCAGTCCACACTAAGCATTTCCACGAGCACACGAGCACATTACCATATTTTTCTTCGACCGAAGACCAAAATAAAACAACGAGAGCAAGTATAAAAATTACAACAATTGCTTTAACAGAATTGACTTAATATATACGTTACAGCAATGTATAGAAAAACTCAAATTGTTGTGCAACCGTCATCAAACATTTCAGGTTTACTTATTGAAGGAAAGGCAACCCTACTGGTCAGGCCTTTTCCATATTTGAATATTTAGCTAATCAGTAGTTTCAAAAACGGAAATCACTTCACATAGGTGTTAATGTAAGTGTTACAAAGTTCTTTTGAATGAAACCGCTTACCAGCCGAAATTTAGTACAACTGAGCTAAAATTGTACAAAAACAGAAGTCGCACATTAAAAGAAAATCGCAGAGGAGAAAAAGAAGTCGCAGATGAAAAATAAGTCGATATTGACCAAAATAATTCGATGTCCCTTCCAGGCTACCGTAATTGGTTCTTCTTCAAATCATGGTGAAAAAAAAAATGGGAAAATAAAATCGTAAGCGACGATGCAGCGAACCAAATGCAGCACTTCTTCTTGAAAACGTACCTTTGACCCAAGTGTAACGAAACCAATTACTGCAAGAAAAGCAATCAATGCTTCATTATATTAACAATAGCATCCATTTGGAGCGGAAATATGCATTTAGTATGCATATATACTAAAACAATGCTGTGGCGGATCTAGGGGGGTTCCTAAATTGGAACCGCTGACGTCAAAGAAATTGTAAAATATTAATAAGAATGACATTTTGGCTTAAAAAAACGAGACCTCAAAACACCATGACTTGGCCTCATAACGTCGGAAATCGCATTTCCGAGGACTTGAAATTCCGAGAATGCCCGCGGACCCCCATACAGGAGACCGCCTTCGGCGGTCCGACTATCGAACCCCCTTCTGTGAAATCCTGGATCCGCCCCAGCAATATGAATACCCTGTCTAAGTGTTTTTGTTAATTTTCATTCTGTAGATTTAAGTACATACTTGTAAAAGCTTTTTTTCGTGAGAACTTTTCCACACACTAATCCCTTCTTCCGTTTGTTTTCTTTCGGAGTTTATTTACTCCACTCCGAATTTCAACAACAAGATGCATGCGCATAGCTTTTGACACTTTTGTCAAATTCCGTTACAAATCGGAACACCAGGAGCCCATCACCATGGGCTCCTGGGTACACCTATCACTTCTGTTTGTTCGTCCACTGCAAATTCACTTCCACCTCCTCATTGACGCTTGTCCATTTTCAACAATGTTCAAAACATACTTGTCAAACTGTTATGAGTTATCCATGAGCAAGAGAAAATGTCAGATGAGACTGGAATTTTATTGTCATCGTCATTGTCACTGTCATTATCATCATTATCATCATTATCATTTAAGTGACTCAGACAGATATAACATACACAGGGTGCTTACTTTGCATTCTACTTGACGTCCACAAATGAAAAAGAAAACCACCAGTTTGGAAGAGGTTTGCACAAAGGTCAATTCCTATAGCCAAATGAAAACGTTGTATGCTTCTAGAATGGCTGGAAATATAATTCAAGACGGGTTTTCACTGACTCCGATTCCGTCGGGCTTACAACTCCGACTTTCGATTTTCACTATAAGTCGTAAACTCTCTCTCTCTCCAACTTTCACCCCGTCGCTAGTAAAAACCAAACCTTAAAATAGCAAGGTTGCTGTTAAGTTGCAAGCTTGCAACGCAGGCAGTGTTTCAACTGTACACGAAAAAACCCATAAAATGTTTTGTTCCTTATCCGACCTTTAAATTCAGTTTTAAATTCGACATATTGTACCGAGTATATGAAACTTACTCTAACGTAACGTACAACCCCTGCTATTAATGCTTTAGGACTGATTCACACTAGCGACGGAAGCGACGGAAGCGGAAGCGGAGTCGGAATCGGAAGAAAGTTCTGATCTAGTGTGAATCAGCACGACGGACTAAGTTTGAAAGGGACTGGTTATGAGTGTTTTGATTGGCTAATAATTCCACTTCAACTTCTGATTCCGTTCACCTTGTTTTCACTTGATCGGAACTCTTCTGACTCCGCTTCCGATTCCACTTTTTGATTTACACCGAGAAACGAAAAATGCTAGTTTAAAGCTTGAGTAATCATGTGCCGTCAGAACAATAATTTCCAACTAATTCGTCCCTCAATCGTCACAAATTGCATTTTTGAGGAGAAAAATATGAACAATTTAGGCTCTAAAACCCAACTCTATTGAAGAAAGCTACCAGAAAAATTTGATCTGCTGAAGTGAATTTTCTTAGTTAGGTAATTGTTTCATTTGTTTAGGTGAACGCCTTGGACATTTGTAATTTATATCTATTTCAACAAGATACATTTGCTTTCGACCAGTTCTATTGTCATTGAAATCAAAGAACATGGATTAACATTGAACTGTAACCCACATCTGTCTTGCTCGTTCGCCAAGATGCTCGAGAAACATTTGGGCTGACCATCATAAAGTAGAGAGCTTAGCAAACCACGACGACCGCGGCAACGAGAACGTCAATAAACAAAAGGTTTAATGAACAGAACAGTAATTAAAATCAATAAAATTATCACTTTTGTCTCGAGTTTTGTGATGGTTTTTCAGGTGATTTTTCTTGATCCTGCTCTTTCATTTCTTACGCGAAAGTAACAGAAAAACACTATTACTCACTCACAGACTGACTGACTCACTAAACCAACTAGTCCAACCAGCGTCTTTTCATTTCTCTGTTTGGCAAGAAAAATGCAGCTAAGTAAGAACACGAGGGGGTATTATGCTATGTTCTCCAGTTTTTACTGTATCGTGTCACGTGTTAAGATCAATCGCTTTCCGGAAGAAATGAAGGCCTGCCACGTCATTTACTTTGAACAATCAGCCCGAAGAATTATAATAGAAGATATTTTCGTTCTGTTCCCTTCCTGTTGTCCATCAGACCAAAACTAAGTTAGTAACACACCCGCAACTTCAGCTGTATAGATCGACGGCTTTGTTACTGTTCTATGATCAGATGCTTCCACACTTCGGTTAGTAAGGACAATCGAAAAGGAGGAGGGCGACAAGCAGGGTCTGGTGGAGAAAAATTCGCTGATCCCGCTTGTCGCCCGCTCGCTTTTTCCGGCGATCGTCCCCACTGACCGAGAGCCTAAACCAGGCTACAAGGTAGGGGAGAGAGACACTCGTGAGCCCTCACGCTAGAATTGCAAATGAAAAATCGCAAACGTCAGTGGAGCTCCAAATAAGATTTTACCATTTCCCCGACTATTTTGGCTGTTTCCAGACACAAAAAAGCTGTTAATTAAAGCAAAACCTATGAGTTCGAAATTATTCAAAGGTTTATTGATAAGTTATTTTTTTTACACAAAGTCTTGAAAAACGTTAAGAAAATTCGCCGTAGCGCTAGTTATTCGTGAGAGATTGTCTCGTGTAGCAAAAGACCCAACACTCCTCCTCTTTGGGCCGCAGAGTATCTCAGTGATCGTTCTTGTTCGAATGCCTCTTCAAGCTTCAGCCACTAAAAAAATAATACAGACAAAACAGGTGTTAATTGGTCGGTTAATAAAGTATTTTTCACATTTCGGCGTGAAACTGTTGTCATGAACGTGGGGCGGTATTTCGCCATACACCACTTGTTTACGTGCAAAGTTCGAGAACTCGCTTTATCGACTCTGACGTAAACCACAGCAGTAGTTACAAGCAATCCTTTGGTCATCACTGACTCAGAAATTTGTTCAACAGCAAACAATATTTTTAACACTAAAGTTGACAGTTACTTGTGATAATACATTGTTCGTGGCTAGCCTCGAACAATATTTCGACATCATCGTAGCCTGCAGGTTGCAGTATAAGGACATACTCGCCATACAAATGAAATCGCTGCCTGACAACTCACAATGCAAGCCAAAAAACTCTGAAAGGCGAAAAAAACTCTGAAAATATAAATTGTGTTGTGTAATTGTGTTTTAATAGTCCTTTTTAGGTATTCGCCAACATTTTCTTGCTCAAATACTGCCAAAAGAATATGACATATATTTATTTTTACACATCTTTTGCGTAGAAATTCTTAATTCTATAAAGACGCGTCGCCGTTATTTACTTTGTCAGAATAAGGCGCTTTTGGTCCATTGAAATATTGCTAAGGAAAAATTGCACACAAACTGAACAATTCGAAAACACGTAAAAACTCACAATTGTGTTTTCTACGCATGCGCAATCTAAAATATATCCAAAATATTGCCTCTAAATGGAACAGAATGTAATGAAGCACACGTTCAAATACGGTCTCCGCGAGATTAGCAACAATTTGCAGGTAACTGAGTGAAGAGAGGCACTGCGTGAGTAAACTGCCATGCCGCAAGAACTTAAAGCAATGATCCCCCTCCCCCTCCATCCAGGGTTCGAACCAGTAACGCCCCTCCGGGGCGCACTGACAATTAGACCACCGCGCCTCCCTCCCCTCCCTCAACTTTCTCGTCCCTCAATACAACTCATCTCTACCTGTTGTATTCTTTGTAGATCAATCTCTGCTCTGCGAAGTTTTTCCCAGCTGTAGTGTTTTAAACACCTTCGTTTTGAAGCTCGACAGAAATCTCCAGTTTCCTCGAAGACGTTGGTGACCAGAGGGCATCCACACACGTCACTTGCAGAGATCTTGAAAAAAAACAACAAAAAAACAAAGAAGAAAAACAAGTAAACATTGCTTGTACCACAGGGCTCAATTTTTGGAATAATTTATAACCACCTCTTTCAAATCTACAATTCTCAGAAAACCAGTACGGAAAGTTGATCGCATACTGCACCTCTGGAATCATTGGAGATATGAAAAAATTTGAATCAACCGATCAATCAAAAAACTTATACCAGAATAATTATAAGTCTATTACAGTCCTTTTGGCATTTCTAAAAGCTTAAGATATATTTAATAATTTCCTGAAGTAAAACCAAAAACAATTTCACATGGGAACTCGAGACAACAAAATTCAAAGTTGGAGAACTTGTGCAAACACAGGCAAAATTACAATATCGGATTTCCTTTCACCAGTACTTTCAAGTGTTTCATATGACCTTCAAAATTTGATTTCGACATGTGGTGAACGTGTAAGAAATTATTTCTTTTGAGGAGATATTTACTTTTGTGAAACAGTCACACAGAAGTTTGCAATACAATATATATATAAGGTACTCGAAATTCTGGTGGATTTCTTCTGAAGAATTTGACAAAAACACATTTATGGTATTAACCATTTTGATGACGTTCGAATTCGATCCAGGCCCTTGAAATGAAGGAAAAGGCCCTGGTTTCGGTTGACATCAGATGCCAACCAATTATAACTAATTTTTCTAACACAACGTTTTTTTTAAAGAGCCATTTTACCTTAGGCTCCTTGGTATGTTCAGGACACAAGACTCTGAGTCTTTTGCAGTAGATCTTTTGTTGAGAATTGTAGTAATCACAAAACAGATTTCTGAAAAAAAAAATGGTACAGTTGCACACTGAAACACAAACGATGTAAATCACTTAATACAACATGCAACTTGTTGAAGGGATGTTTTGACGGCTCGGGACAAGTTCAAACTATAACTTCAGCTCATTGGATCTTATTGGATCCTATTGTTTAAGAGGCAATCCAACACGAGCCGATGAGTCTTCAGGAAATTATCGTTTGAATATGTCGTGTCCAGTCGCGGGAACGCAGCGATATAGGTGAAATTTTTCATCAGAATTCTGTTTGTATTCGACTCCCATACAGCATCAGTTTCAAGGCTTGTAATCCAACCAGCAAATGTACGTGTAAGTAGATAACTTGAGCGTAAGTCCAGGACAAACACGCACTGAACAATAAATTCTATGTTCAATACTAAAGGAACATTTTCTGTACAAATCTGTTGGGAACTCCTGTCATTCTGCTTGCGCAAATTATACCGTTCATAATTGATGAAAAACATCTAGTGCAGTAAAAAAGCGAACAAGGCAACACAAGCTTTGGACGTAGCTGGCAAGGTCAGAGAGAAATAACGTGTAAAACGACAGAACGATTGACTTACCCAGCACTTTTGTATATTGAACCAAACGTTGTCAAACTTTCATTCTGCAAAAGGAAAAAAGGTCACGTAATGAATAAACATTTAACCCTGTCTGTTAGTCTAAGCCTTTGCTATAACCAAAACTAAATTGGAGAAAGACTGTCAAACAAGTAAGTACTTTTGGACATAAAATCTTCAAACCTTCATGTAACACTTCTCCATGTGTCTCAAAGCAACCTTAGGAGCTAAAGGAAGGCCACAAGTGATGCAATGGATCTGAAGATCTGTTTCGTCTTCAGTTTCTTGTGCCTAACAACGAAAAACAACGAAATAATCAGTCACCCGCGGTAAACTATGAAACGAGTTGAAAACAATGATTGTATGATTAGCTCCGTGAGCGGGCAAGATAAAGCAAATCCTGTGCTGTGATTGGCTACCCGAGTAGGCTAGAGGGAGCTATCTTGCCCGCTCGGGACTACCCGCGGTGTCCCGCGAAGAGAATTTCCCCGAAAGCCATGTAACTAATTCTTTATTCAACAAGCTTGTTCGGTCAAGATGGCTGGATATGGCCTCATCCCTTTCTTTTTATCCTTGTTGGATCTTGGCTCCGTCTCGGTCCATAAACAAGCAAAAACAAAAAAAGAACTTGGCCAATATCCTGCCATTTTGAACGAAAAAGCTTGGTCAACAACCCATATGTACAGCTCGCTTCTCAAGACTGCGATCAAGAGCGATTATTTTTTATGATTACATGTATGTTGTTTTTTAGCTGAACCCGCCAAAACCTTCAAACAGAGTTTTCTATATGTGAGATGTTGGATTTCACTCATAGTTATACATGGTAACAAGAGAGAATGACGGGTGAGAGAGTTAAACCCTCATATAGATCTTTCTCCCAAGGTTATCCTCCTCAGGTTATATTTAGACATGGTACCCAGTTCTTTCGCACACACCGTTACCTCGCGCATTGAGAAGGATGTTTTCGTAAAAGATGAAAAAGCGTCTTAAGTCTCTTGGGCTGTCAACGTCACTCATTTCGCGTCACAGGATTGCCTATTTCAAAGCCCTCCTGGGATTTTTCCCCGGAAATAACTTGAAATGGATTACCATGAAACAAAAGCCTGTGTGAGCAATATTTAATATATTTTTCTTCATACTCTCTTGGTGCCATGTATTCGTTACCTCTGATTCCTCGATAGTTGCGTTCTTGGACTTCTCTATAAAAGCATCAAGTTTATTGCTTTGTCTGTCAAGTTCTAACAGCTTCTCTTGAGCTTCCTGAAAAAAAATCAAAAAAAGTTTATAGTGACGAAACATGAAAGTAGGAAATTTTCCTTTGCATTTTTAACTGTTGTTACTGTTGTAGGCTTCCTTCCTTCCTTTAGCCCTTCGTCATTCGCTCTGACGAAGGGCTGACGCTCGAAACGTCAGCTTTATAACTCGTTACGGTGGCCAATTTACATTTTCAACTTAGTTGATATAACCAAATTACATTGTTACTCCCACCGACGCAGCACCACAGTTTCTTTAGAAACTTTCACCCTTTATTCCTTCATATGAGCCTAGTAAGCGGGCTTTCTCGGTGAACAGGACGAATTTTGCTCTCTCTTCATCTGGGAAATTTCAGCCCGGTCAACCGGGATGAAATTTAAGAAACAAAACCAAAATTGTGCCGCGCAAAGTAGTATCGTTTGCAACTATCCTATAGCTTAGTTGAATCTGTGACCGAATACTACTGAAGCTAATTTGCATACTTTTGAAGTGGAAATACATGCAAGGTAAATGTCGCGAAAGCTAAGCTATATTTTGTCAAAAAAGATTCGTTCCGGTTACCCGGACGGGAATGTTTATTTCGGGATGTTTAGCCCAGTTACCAAGATCTAGGTAGACAGTTTTGATAACCGGGCTGGCCTGCCTTCTTCAGTAGGTGGAATGATCGAGCTACGCCAAACAAAAAACTGTACACCTACGCACGCACGGAAAGCGCGCCCACGAAGTACAAAGTAAGCAGCGGCGAGCTGCGACATATGAATACGCGCGTATGTGTAATGCGCGCTACAAACACAGTCACAAGAAATTAAAGTTAATATTCAAGATTGATTTCATTTCATGATACTTGCGGCTGATGTTGCTGCCAAAGCACTGTTTCAAGCCACAGACCATGATGTCATCCAAAGAGTGAGAGTCGGCGTTGAAACAATAGCCTCAAACAAAAAACAGTGCGCTTGTAATTTACCAGCCTTCTATTAACACGCTGAACACTGATCAAAGCAGGGGTAGACATCTTTAAGTCAGGGTTTAAGAACAAGTTTCAAAATCCAACGACATTTTCGTATTGTACAGAACAGTCGCAAGCAAATGTACGTTTGATTTATACTGAACAATTCTTCACGAAGACTTGACATAGGCTTGTCACAGGTGACAAATTTGTATCGACTGTGAAAATCAGCCCGAAGATTCAAAAAGCTACCCTGGCATCCTTCTATTTGCTTCTACGACAATCGTAGCGACAGGGAATGTTAGCGCCTACATTAAACACACTCGCGTTAATAAAAACAGGAAAAGACATCATTCTGTATTTTCTGCAGATACCTCTTTCCTTCTTGCCAATTGCGTTAGAAGTTCTTCGGCCTTGTGATCAGCAACACTGGCAGTTTTTT
>OMLO01000665.1_pt1 | contig 23631 bp, 6 predicted proteins | sample 1674811 | NCBI WGS metagenome assembly OMLO01 (sample SAMN06265003, study PRJEB25207) | coral metagenome | isolation source: Coral host | place: Mexico:La Bocana,Puerto Morelos, Mexico | collected 2008-11-13
TCATTGGTGTCCCTCCTCGTGAGCCTCTATTGCAGGCTAGTTCCAGTATAATACCGAGAATACGCATATATATGGCCTGTTACTGGTTCAAAACGAAGCGTTTGTGTGATATTGCATTACAATGCTCATTTAGTCTGAGCAAATATGACAAAAAATTAAAAAATAACAACAAAAATAACAAAATCAGGTGACAGTATTCAGAAAGCATTCAGTTGCAAATGGCAGAATTGTCAGATAAGTCACTCTCTAGGAAAAATATTTTTTTCTTATCTGATGTTTGAACTTGACTAAGTTTTTTCAATTATTTTTAACTTCTGCTCGTACGTGCGAGAAAACAGGATTACTATCAAATGTAAAATGGGATTATATGTAAGTTAAACTTCTATTTGATAAACGTTACACGTGAAATATTGATTCCTATTGATTTAATTGTCATAGAACTGCATTTCCCTACAATGTGAAGTCACTGGTTTATGAAGAAAATCTTTGTAAGAATAAAGGAAATAAAATTACACTCATTCGTGTGGGCAGTCAGGAGTTGTTGTGTCTTCCCTTCTTAGTGCTTTGCGGTCATCGAGGTAACTAGAGATATTCTCCTCCAAGTTACATACCATAGTCATTAGTGACAGAAGTTGAAAAATTCCCGTCGAACGTTTTTGGACCGAGACTAGTTAAGTTCTTACTCGCCGGAGTTTAGTGCTGGCTATCGGTAAACCAACTAAAGTTTTTGGTATTATGTGAACATTCGTTAGTTAATATTGTTAACTAATGTTTTTGTTGCATAATATTTGGAATTTCTTTTTCTTTCTGTCAACTGATATCCGGTGAAATTAGGGGCTTATGTTATGGCATTCCGTCACGCAGGCCATTCCTAATTGTAAGCACCGTAAACAAGATCAGGAAGCATTCAATAACATGTATTTCACACATCTAGCATTCTAATAAGATAGACCATTTTGCAATCTTGATCTTTCTGCTCGACTGACTCGTCCCATATCAATCAACACTATCCCCGACTGGTTACCACACGTCAGCCCCAGCCACCCTACCCAGACAAATTGTTGGCTTCCAGATTACAGGTTGCGCTGTTTCTAATTCAGTGAATCAATTGTACTTAACGTGTGATGATCGACGGTTGAGTAAATATTGTTTGAGCAACTGTTAAGATCAACATAAAACTGATAGAGGATTCAAAATCAGTCTGGATTGCCACAGATAGGAGAAAGCATTTCTTCGTTTCTAACTGAGCTATTTCGGTGCCATCCACGCGTGAATTGCTTTCGTTTAGTCAAGGTAACTACGTATTCTGTCTAAAATATAACTGTAATGTGTTATCTTATGGGTGGGCCGTTGAACGTTCAGCTGTGCTTAAGTGATCTTGTCACACAAGCTGGCATTTATATGGAACTTAATATAATAGGTTGAAATGATACGATACTTGGTTTACACAAAAAAGAAATGTTAGAAAATTCAGTTGGAATAGTCGATTGCAAAAATAATAATAATAAAATCGTGATTTCCGCCCGGGTCGACGGAAATCCGGACACAGCCAATATTTGTTTGAAATCGTGGGTTTTGTAATGTCTGAAATGTTTTCCATTAGAAACTTGAGATTTCAGTGTGGAAGCTGAGAATATTTTCCATTTCAGTTTCAGTCAATTTCAACAGTCTCAAGTTTGGCCGCTAATCAGCGAAAATCTGCAGGACTCGTTATAATAGCGTTAGAAACCCACTGCAATCTGACGTAACAGGCTCGAACCGTTTGAGTGTGACATATTGTTTCGAAGTGTGGCCATACTTGCCTGCGGCGATTCTATGCGACGTAGTGGTTTTAGTGCAACAGACACTGGAAGCGAGACACCTCTTACGACGGGGTTTGAGCGACGAGGAGAGCGCTGTGATTAAGTGTGATTAAGGGAAAAACAGACAACAGCGAGAGCAACGGTAAACCAAAGATCTGACGGGAAGGTAGGCCTCACTAATATCAGTCTGAGCTTGTTTATTGAAGAAGTCAAATATTCATTGGCTCCGTAAACTTTATGAGTTTGTGCTCACAATTACCTTGTTGCTTTACCTTGTGCTTAATTATTACGAAAAAGTTTGGTGTGTATTCAATGGAACCAAAGCATTGGCTGCTCGAGTTGATTCGTGACCGAACGGCAAAAGTTTATCAGTTTATCAGAGTTTGGTTTCGGGATTTGCAAATCCGATTTGAGTTTGCGATCTCATGCCCCATATGTAAATCTTCAAATTAAAAACGAAATTCTAACATTCCATTAATGCTCCTGTCAGTAACCGATATCATGTCGTACGGACGTTCTTCAAGTAGTTTCTTGACTGATACCGACTATGAAATGTTCACCAAGTTATTAACGAATCAATGCAGAGTAACATTTTACCAGGGTTATTTCAACCCATCGGATGGGTTGAAATATCACCTCAACAACGCTGTGATGAAGTCATTTTCACGGTATAAATTATCAGGCGTGTCGAGTGATTGTTGTCTACAGTTTTCTGAGTTGTTCGTGTTGACCAGGTTACCGTAACAAAGTAGAATCGAATCCCGATATCATCAAAGGGAAACAGCGGGGCGCTTTTCGAACTGTCTGGAGGTGACCAGTCGTCAGCATTCGTGTCACGTAGGACGCTGGAAAGACGCGCGATTTTCGCGGTACTTGTAAACATCGGAAGTTGTAATGATCTTTAGAAAGTAAACCTTAAATAAAATGATAAATAGACGACAAAGAAAGAAAAAACAAGGTAGGCAGAAAAACTACCCATAAAAATGAAAAACGAAGGCCAAATTGAAGAATTTGAAGACCTAGACGGTTGAAAACGGAACAGCTTGAAAAATTTAGTCGATAGCTTCGCTTTCAAAATGGTTTATCGTAAATCAATGCCGAGAAATGCTCAATCATAATCAGCTTGAAGCCCAGTGATCAGGTTTGTTACTTCTTCTCATTTTATTTGTTTCTTCAAAAAACGATAACAATGCGGAGTCAACATCCGCCGGCTCGGTCCATACAGTTCCTACGTCTGTCCCACGAGCTTCATACTTGACTAAATGAATTTCCAGTCAAAGAGCCAGACCCAAGAAACTCTTCAAAGTCAGATATAGTTACGTTGTCTCGTCTATACTCTTATGAGTAGGCCCGTTATTTATTGTTATAAAGCGCCACTGTAGTGCGCAACCCTCTGCAAAACACATTCGCGGTTTTAGGCGAGTTCCCGCGAAGTTCTGTCTGTTCTGCGATGTCTGTAATTAATAATTCTGGTCTCTTCTTTTTAACAATGCTGTTTTTATTCCAATTTCTGACGGAAGTTTTCGGTACCGGATGCAGAGTAGTAATGGGTACGGATCTCTTCTACCTTTTAAGGTTTCTATGTGAAAGCGATTAGGCTCTTGTTTTGCGTAGTAAAAGAGCTTAACTTGAAGGGCGGATTTCTGGAAGGAAAGTAAACCGATTCGGCTGAAAGCTGACGTTTGCCTTAGAGGTAATGATGGCTTTATCTCTATAGTGCCCTATAGTAGATACTATATCTCGAATATTTGGTTTACAGTGCTTAACACAGTGCTACGAACATAACAAAGCAAGACTGAGCTCGTTTTCCATCTTCAGCTCTACACTTTGATTCTAAAAATTAAACCGCAAAATGCACCATCCAGTTGAATATGCCTGATATCGCTGAGGCCACAATAGCGTAGCTTAGGTTACAATCGCACGGGCGTTCTGAAATTCCATATGGTTACAAATAGGATCTCACTGGGTGAGGCCTTCAGGTTTAATTTAGGACGAAATTCAACGTTATACATTATTGCTAAGTCTCTGAAAATATTGTGTATAGGGTGGTCATTGTACGACTCAGATGTTTAATTCGTATCTTATTGAAGGTTTTTTAATCCTTTTGCTAACAAGAGAAAAAAGTGATGGAGAAAATGTACGTTACACATTGATATGTTAATATATTAATAAACTGAAAAATATAACAAACAAACAAACATTCAGAAACAAACAATTTGGGGTCCAGATGTTTGAAAGCCGATCAACCAAAATCTCCAATTTAATTAAGACTAGGTGGAGTTAAGTTTCAGCTACATCTTTCAATGTTGATTGTAAGTAAAAAATTCCATTACCCTCATTACCCTAAGCGAAAACTGAAATAGAAAACATTGAACAGTAATTGTCACACATAAACCAGTAAGTTAAATCGACTGTTCATGTTGCCGGAACTGATCAACCTGGCCCTTCTGATGTAACTATGCACAGGGAAGCCCCCTACCCGTACGATTATATATTTCACATCATCGTCATCCTAAGCTCCTTAGCACTTGGGGTCCATTTCTTTGCATGGACGCGACGTGCAGGAATTCTCCCCTGTGCAATTGGTTTTACTTTATCAGGAGCAAGATAGGTCATCTGTTTTGTTGCAACATCAGTGCTGATATTAAAGGATACAAGACATTTGAAACAATAGAAGTCAAAATTTTGAAACCTTAACGAACCTTTCTTACAGACCTTACCGGTGTTAGAGACATAAGAAAGCGATATTTATGGGAACGAAAAGTTGTGTTAGTTTAACGACTCATTAACGTAAAGTTCACGAGCCATCTACGTCAGTAGAGATTATATAGCACTGATCCGTGTCTGTGTTTCAATTTCCCTTATGTCGTTAGCGAGTGTAACCCGCTAAGGTTTGCAATGGCCTGATTTTAACATCGCGAGTTTAACAGACCGGGACCAAGTAGTTTGTTTTGTAAAAAGGCACAGACTGCAGATCAGGGTTAAAATGCAGACGGGTGTACATTCGCATGTTATGTGTTTATATTATGATCATGGCATCTTGGGGGCGCTGTCTTTACTCCGTTTTTTTTTAGCTAATCGTATCATTTTGGTACGCTTCGACGGCACGGCGAGTTTGGATTAGCGATGGTTCGTGTTTTGGCGTGACATAATGAGCCAAAATACCCACCACGAAACCAAACGAGCCTGATATGCCCCTAAAGCGTACCAACTGTACAGTTAGGTACTTTACTGTACCCAATTGGGCCAAGTGAGCATTTAATTTAGCCATATCAGGTCAATGACTTGATATCAGGCCAGTAGGCACAGCTTCTGATTGGCGAATATGTGCGCGTTAAATCACTCAGGTTAGCCTGAACATCACTGTATTTTACGCTTAGCCTAAGTAATGCTTCCCCCCGCCCCGGGTAATGCTCCGGTTAGTCTATTTACGGTTAGCGCTTTTAAGTTACAAATGGTAGCACGATAGCCATGATACACTTAGAGGGTCTGCAGTCCGTAGTCAGGTCTGCGGTCTGACATCCGCAGTCTGCTGCCCGTGCTTTGCCCCTGTTCTACAGTCCGCAGTCCGACAGTCCGACAGGTTCGACACCGGAATGAGTTTTAGTTTACCATATTTGAATGATAATCACTCCTTCGATCAAACAATTCAACAAAAGTTTCCGAAAAAAAATTTGAAACAAGAAAGTCTCCCAAAGCTCTTTCTGAAATTAATTAATCGTTCACTACAAATGCCGAGTTGAAGGTGGGAATAACCCAGGATATTTCCGCAGTATCTCAACACAAGTAGGCCGGGATAGGAGCAAACAATGAAAGCAATAAATTTCTGGTCTGACTTCCCTTGTCTCTGTGATAAGTGACACTGACGTCTTTTGAGGCTTTTGTTTTTTTATTTTTTTTCCTGGATCGATGCTTAATTTATGCGCGGGATTACAACACTGCGTTGAAAAACATCACATAGACTTCAAACTCGTCACTGTCTTTACATACGATCACGCTTCATGACTCTTTAATTCCGTTATTCTGTCACCGTTCTCTGCCACTGGAACTAACTTCCCAGTGGTTCACTTGCTAGGTGATATTTAAAGGAGCCGGCGGAGTCACTAAGAAGCGTCATCCGCTGTGAAACTACTGAAATTTACATAAGATAACGCGACTTCGTTCATCTTTACTTTTGTTTTTCCCATCGCTTTTGTTTAGAAAATGGAGCGTCCTGAAGCAGTTTGAGCCCGAGAAGGAAACCTCTAACCCAATTCAGCGTTACAAAATTCAGACCGTGCAAATTTGAACGAGCTTAGAAGCGTGGGAGTAACTATTTTCTGTTTATCAAACATAAATTTAAGTCCGCCTCACGCAATGAATTTCTAGGAAGCTAAAGGTTGCGTCAAAATTCTGCCCTTATTAATGATAATTGGAACATTAGCATTGCTGAGTGTGCGCAGGACAACAGTGATATCAAACTTTCGCTTCAATCTGACTGTTATAACTCTCAAATTGAGTGACTTTTCGGTGGAGATTTATCGTATCACTGTAAATACCAGTCTGGAGGAGGAAATTGGATTACGGTAATCAGTTTGTAAGGTAAACTCAACTGAGTGGAACATAATAATTCAAAATACTTAGTTCCCTTTTAATAGTTTCAAAAGTCAGCTTCACGCAAAACATTTCTGATGAGAAGACCCTTTAAGCATTGCAGTATTGCAGGCCAGATAGAAATTATAATTTTAGAGCTACATAAACATTGAAAGAAACGAAAATAGGACAGACTTCCTGACAACTAGTACACTAGTTACGTGCGTAATCGGTCAGTTAAATTTGAATGAACCGAAAGTTGGACGTTGCACTGTCGGTAATATTCTTACAGCTTTACGTGTGTAAAATTAAGAAACAGGTAAAATGAAACGGAGAAGGTGCATGGACGACGGACATTTGAGGAAATGTTGAATGTGTTCAACTTTTTCCGCTTGACGCGGCCTGAAACTGTTTTAAATGGTTCACGCAAGCCGTCCACATATTTTATCAGTTTTATTTTAATTTTAAATGTACCCTCTTTAAGTTCCTGCGCTCGAAACAGTACTAGACTAATTATTTTATTTCTCAATCTGGTTCATAAATTTGTGAGCAAATAAAGTCATTTCGTCATACAGTTAAGTTTTTTGCATAATATATTTTAGTGAGAGAATAGTGACATAAAAATGGAAATTGAGTTTCCCCATACTACTATCACTCATTCTTTTCGCTTTCTTTTTTTAACGTATACGTATGAGGCAAACGAGTATCATTAAAATTTAGAAACGAAATTATTCTACACACGTAGAGCCGGCAAAATTCACATCTGTGAGCATATGTGAAATAACGCGACCGCGTAAATATACCTTGGTATCTGAAGGTGCAATTCTAATTTGTTTTTAAATGGGCATGAATTTAGCAGCTTTTTATTTGTAATAAAACGAGGAACATTTTACCGGTCCAATATTTTCCAAGCATTGGACCGTGCAACTAACACACGCTTTCTTCGTGCCGAATTTTCTGCAGAATTTGCTGCGCTCCTCCAGGGAGCGTGTTCGCAGGCTATCTTTAATTCTATCGATGGTCTTGAGTCAAAAGCTATAGCTGTCCTTTTCTTAAGGTCAAAAGGCGAGAAACGTTCGATTGGTTTGTAACCTTCGATTGCCGAGGTTTAAATAGAAATGAGACTTAGTCCGAATGTCTAGAATCAAATATCTCAGTACATTATAGTTTTTTTCAGTTCTTATCGGTGTGATAAATTAACCAAATGTTACCAACGATTTTAATCCAATCGTAGTGTCAACTTGTTCCCTGTAGGTTAATCAACTAACCGTTATGATCCTTCGAATAATGAAACCTAAGTATGCCTTTCTTCAACACGGCTCGGTTTTCTTTTGTTTTAATGTTTGGTTGACTTTCTGTTTTCTTCCTCATGGATTTGTGGTGTGAAACTTTGAATGAGGACTGGTACGATCGTCCAATCGTGTTGAGATTAATTTAAAGTACTCAATATATTTTCGCAATTTAAAATCCTTTCCCAGGGTCGAGGATGACTTTTTATTTGGGAACAAACCGATTACGGGCGGCGCGAAATGAACACAGTTGCTCAACGCACATGTACTCGATAAAGCTCGTTAAAGCCTTTGTACTTTTCGTTTTTTTTTTAACACTTAAACTCTGATAGTTAGCGTGTGCAATATGAAGAGGGCTTCAAAGGCGGAAGGTTACTTTAGTAAATAGTTTTTAGACAGAGTCCCATCAGGTTGAGAGTTGCAATTCTCAACTAACCCAAGATAACACAGCTCTATTTTTCTGTTCAAAGATGTAAGGTACAATGGTATGTTACAAATGTGTTCCAAAAGACCTATGTTCGAACATGGACAGGGTTCAAAGTAGCGGAGATTAAGATCACTTCTATTGCTTGTTAAAATTTTTGGGTGGGGCTGTGGTTAGAAACCTCTTGTGCGCTTCAATTAAATTTGAAGTTGCTTAATTTTTGATAACAGTGGATGCTGAAAAGGTTTAGCTCGTGCGACGCAGATGGTGCCAGCTTGTTTAAGCGCGCTAGTGATCATGAAACCGATGAATTTACAACATTAAATTTTCGTGCAATTCTCCTCCCTAAACAGACGTCAACTTTCGATTCTGTCTGAACTCGTTTCTTGGCCTGACGTCGTTGTTCTGAATTAGTTCAGTACTGAAGGAACGTTTATCGAGTAACATGCTATTTGAAAGAAAGATACAGTATTTGACCAACGCGTGTTAAACACACACGGGAATTGCGGTTTTTTTCAAAGAATAAATTATCCTTTACCTTACAAAGTGCAACTCTACCATATTAATTTGTTAAGTGAACAGCTGAATTCACAAAAATCTTAATGAACATTATGTATTGTTGTTTCTGTGTTCTCAGCCGTTTTCATGCCGCTATGATTGGTTGAAAAAATCCCACTAAAATCGGACTATCAACTCAACTGTGCTGTTATTTGAAAGTAAAATAGTACCGTTAACTGAGAAGTTTTAGGTTACGCAAAATGGGAACCGGTTGGCCTTTTGGAAACCTTTGAAAATGAACTCCCATTGTATGAAGTGCTTCTTAATTAAGAGAGGTGATACTTGTAAATAAAACCGCAACCTTTGTAGTTACACTTTGCCGAAAGACTTCATTTTCTTGGGCTAGTAAAAGTGAAGGTTTTTGTAGTGTGTTAAAATAATGCAAATGTCGAACGATTTTAGTTGAAAACAATACTAAAATTTCAACATAATTTCACATCGATCTAGAACTTTCTGCATTGCGGAAAAATATTCTGGTTGATTTGTAAATATTCGCTCAAACAGAAACTTATAATTGGTTTTTGCATTTGAATGGTTTTCTAGCGTCAAAGTATAAATTTATTGAATGAGCTCGAGGTTTTTGCGGATCTATCACCAATGTGATTGGTCAAACGCGAAGAATGATTGATGGATCTTTAATTAATAATTTCTCAGTGAAAGTTGATCAAGTTACGGTTTTGAAGGAAGGTAAATAGCGCTTCCTGTGACTAAAGTCGATGATGTTTGTTCTGTTCTTTATCTAAAGATTTTATTTTCTGGTGGTTTTTCTCTGGTAGCCAAAACAAGGTAAGGTCGAGTCGTTTCGTGCTCACTGATCGCTCATGATCTGTTAATCATCTTGAGATGAAATTAGTAAGTCATATAAATGTGCTTCATATGGCATTGGCAATAAATTAATTGATGACTTCAAAACAGCATTTAACTACCTGGCCGAGACCTGGGATGATAATTTAACCAGTTAGTAACCTTTACTGATTATCCGCCGGACAGTCAATTTTTTTTCTGTCTTTAAAGTGAAGGATACTCTCACCATAACTTGCGATCAGGCGTTTCTCTCTCACATCATTGCGTTTAATTTCAATTCATATTATCAATATCCTCGGTACGTGCTATCAAACGGCACGCACTGTGTCACGTTGCGCAGTAAGGGCTGACAAACGTAGAAAATAGGGTTATCGTAAAAAGTGAAACTGGAACTTTGTTTTATCCTTTACTTGGCAGATAAGACTACATACGTCGCACAAACTCCAAGTATTAATAAATTTTTCGACATATTGTGCTTTGTTTACACGAAGCTACACGACTCCTTTTAAGCTAAAAAAATATTATATATTCATTTTATGTGCTAAATGAAAATAGACTTAGGTCAATAATATTTAGCTTGCAGAAATGAAACTATATCTACGACATAATCAGGCATTTTCATAAATCGGTTTCCGCTAGGTTGTGATAAGGAAAAAGAAAAAAGACCTGAAATGTTCTCGAAAATCATGAAAATTAATTATGGCACGTGTTAAGTGCAAAAACACACTCAATTTCGAATTAAGAGTATGTGACATACAGTTTCCAAGATGAACAGTGAAAGTTAACAAAAAAAAACACTTGTCCGTGTTCAAAATGGTTCTGGGCTTTTAATGTTTGTCAAAAAGACATTTCTTCAGTTGTCAAACAGTAAAAGGCAAACAGAGAGAGTTTTGTGTATTACTGATGAAACGCCAAACTCTCATACACCGACATTCAAGAGAGAGAGAGAGCTGAAAGACTAAAATATTGAAATTGTCTGTAAGTTTTATCGATAGTTTTAATTTTCAATGTTTGGCCGTTGTTTTCTTTGTACACACACTGAAAATTGGCTGTCACAAAAAAATATATATATGCAAAGACCACCGGGGAGCTTTGCAAGCTATTTCACCCCAATAAATTAATTATTTTCTTCGTAAATTACGACAGTTTTCTAGCCAGATATTATTATGTTGAAAAACTTGCCCAGTGTTCTCAATGAGTTCTACAAGATATAGCACTTTTAGGTTTGTAATTTTCATTGCTTGCATTTGTTTACACTTCTAATTTCAATCGCTGAGTTCTAATGACATTTAGCGTCATTATTTGCTGGGCTATTTTTCTTTTCAATACAACCAAATGAATTCCAATTATTCATTCTCAGCCATGTTACGTGCTTCCTCGTTAATAGCGGTTATAATGATAAAAAGAACATCATCACTCCGTAATTTACCCCGCCTAGGACAACGTTATCGCTTACTGATGGCAGCGAGATATTTTTGTTTCCAACAATTTCTCTTTGTAATGAAAATCGCATGGTCAGTAGTAGTCTTTTCTTGTTGGCCGGACGTACGAATGTCGAAGTAGTGATGAAGCGGCAAATCTTTCAGTTTATTGGTCGACAAATTTAATAATCGCCATGACGTGTAAATACTACTTATAACGTTTTGTCCTTTCTTTCCGATTTCATTTGCCTGCTAAGAACATCAAGTAAATACCGTTTTTTACATCAAATAAGTCTGTCTTTGAAAAAGACTCGCATTGAGTGCCTCTTAACTCTGCCCCTCCTTAGCTAGCGAAGGAGCGGAGAGGAATTATAGAAAAGAACTTATTAGAGAAGAAAGCACTGCTTGAAGCAGGTAGGAGCTATATTACGTGCGGAGAGGATTAATGTTTGTGTGCAGTGGTCTCATTAATACTTCCAATATTCTTCTGTTTCAGATATCCAGTTACTCCGCAAAACAAGAAGACAGTTTCCGCAGAACTTTAGAGATCCATTCACTTCAGTTGTGTTCAGAAAGGATCTGGACCCAGGTTTGTTTTTTCACAACTTTTTGATTATTGCTGGTTTGATAATATCTAGCTCCCTTCTAAAGAATTATACGTAGAAGCTTGCAGTGTTGTTATCGGAAATTTTAATTAATTATTCAAACGACAGATGGTTTTTTACTGTCACCTGCAATATAGTCGTTGAAAAAAGCATCAGTTTCAAGGTGTCGTTTTGGCCTTTGAAACTGGCAAAAGAGAGTCGCAGTGCTCGGCTGAGAATGAATGGGTGGCGAGCTAAGAGTCGACCTTTACAGCCTTTGTTTTGCCCAATGCTAATTTCTCTGACCCTTTGAAGAATTATTGGTTTTCTATGAATTGAAAACGAATAATGACAAGAAAAGTCTTCATAAATGATAAATACAATCAAGGACTTCTATTATGATCTATGATCTAACATCGTTTATTTTTGAAAGAAGCAGAATTCGCGAGAGTTTCTAACATTTATTGAAATTCGCGGGAAATATGATAAGGGATATAAGCTACAAGTTTAATGATTTCAACTGTTCTTTCCAAAGATAAATTTTCAGACGTTTAGTTGTGTCACTACATTACGGAAAAAAGTCTGAGAAAATAAAACCCACGCAAAATTAAAAGTCATTAGCACACTACAGAGCTGTATGCTGTTAATTTAAAAAAAGATTTTGCGTAATCCATTGCTGAAGTATGCCTTGCGGAAATTAAACGTTCTTTTAGGATACTGAAGATTCAGCATGCTCAGTTCACCTTCTATACATGTTCCGGGCTCTACAAATAACGACAAGGTTAAAATTTCTATCTACAACATTGAATTCTTCCGGGACATTTTCCTTGCACTGTGCGTTTCTGTAAATGGGAAACGAGATCTTCGCTATGAAATCTTCAGCCATGATTGGAAAGAAACGCACCAGATCACACCTCGAAATAGAACTGCTAAATATTTAACAATTGAATCTAAAAACAAAAATTTTAAAATTCTGAATGAGTATGCTAAGTTGCGATTCAAGCGACTCGAAATAACGCTATGCCATGCAGCAGTGAAGAATGAAGTGGCTGAAAAATCATCGCTCATCTTATTATTATGACGGACTTTCCAATTATTTTAATATTGAAACTTACTACTATGATATATCAGTATTAACGACATCAGAACACAAACCGATTCTGAAAATGGATTTTGAAAATAAAAGTAGCATAATTTTGAGAATTACTTGGTGTACTTGTTGTCAAATCTCATGCACCCTCGCTTGAGGTCCAGCTATTCTTTTGCGCTTCAATACAGCACTAATGTGTTTGCTCTGATTATTACAAAGGAAATCGTGAGCTTTGTGTGTTTTCGCCAATATTTCCTCTGTATTTCGTTAGTATTTCCGCTTGTGTGGTGATTTTATCGCCTTGATAGCCATGAATTCAGTTTGACTTTGTGAAACAAAGATATAAAATCCGGGACGGCCATTTTGTGTGAGTGATTCGCACTTTCACCCTGCCTAGAATATCACATTTTTTTTACAAAATGTGAGCATATAAAGGAAAGAAAAAAAAAGAACAAAGGAAGAAAAGAAAATAATCAGTCGCCCAGTTAAAGAGCTATTATTTACTAAATCCATAAAAAAGAGTTTTTTTTCAAAGTTTCGTTTAAATCTTTTGAATTAAACGATAAATACGACTGGATTCAATTGCAAACACTACAATTCGTAATTACTTGTGTGGAAAGATGAAACACTTATGATCATACCCCTTTACTTCGGTTTCTGTGGCTTTCCACTAATTCCTGTCTGCGTTGCATTGTTGAAAAAATTCCTGCGATAGAATTGATTTTTCTAGAATAATATTCATGAAAGTTTCCTATCAACGATGTTCAAGAAAGCAGCCGCTGTCAAAAACGAATGACGCACCTGTTTCTTTGAAGCTGATTAATGAGTCTTTCTCTGACTTAGAAGTAAATTTGTCTTTTACATAAAGGAACACCTTGCGATTTTCTTTTTTTTTTCACGTGAAATAAATGGTTTAAGTGGCGTTGTCTTTGATCTTCACTAATGAAAAACAAATTTTCGTGTTTGCGAAAGATGCGGTCAACTTAACGAACTGTGGAACGTTCAAAACTGCTCTTATTTTCATAACGATTCTATGCTCACTGAGATCCTGATAACTTCACTGGAAATTTTATTGAAATAAACAAACCTTTGGATCCGTCATTTTGATATACAGTTGCCATGTCTACGAGATGTCAACAAAAATCTCTAAATCAACAACACTAACATTGAAATAATGCTTAATGTTGAAATAGTCATCAACCTGAAATTACGCGAGGATTGACGCTACAATCGGCAAGCATAAAATAAAAATAAACTTGATTTCTAGAGTTTCTTGTGTCTTGAAAATTGTTTTGGTATTTTCGCTTTACTAAAATGTTTTCAGATTAGTTTTTGCTTTTTAAAGATAATGCGGTATGTAAATATCTGTTAATTTAAAAGCTGTATTTTATTTCACTTTTCAACCAGTTTTACGATAGGTAAAATAAAGTCTTTTCAATAACATGACCGTTCACTCGTAGGGTCTTGTTGTTGCCTGTCACAAATTTTTGTCGTTTTGTTACGTTGTGTAGCGCGGTCGTATTATATTGTCAGGGTTGTTTTCTGATTTTTCGTGATTGGGCCCAAAACGTAATTTGTCTCCTGCTCACAAATGGTGGTCTTAAATCGATCATATGATTTCTCATGAGAGACATAAGGCGATGATCTAGATCTAGATCGAGATCGATTTTATCCAAACAGCACCAATACATGTTGAAAGAGACAAGTTATGAGAATAAAAAAGTAATCAACGTCGGTGACCTTTTCTGGATAGGCAGACAAATTGTTTGAATCCTGAGTTCGTCAGTAAGAATATCAAGTCAAGCAAAGTGGCCCCTTACGACGGAGCCCGTAGCATGAAGCGGCTTATAGTATACAGAACTTGACGTTTCGTATGCTGGGCAACATACATTTTCAAAAGCGGCCGTTATATATCGTGACCATTAGAACCTAGGCTAAGAAGATTGAATATTCACGGCATTGAATCTGATATTCACGAAAATGGATTGTAATGTCAAAACCCATATCGAAAAAAGCGAAAGATATTAAACATCTTTAATTTGGGGCCAATAATCGATCGCTCGCTTCCGTCAACTCGCTCGTAGTTCGTCGCGTGTCGTCAGGTAGGGTAATAGATGTGTTAGTTCAACAAAATATCTTGCTACTCGTCATACTAAACCCAAAATTCTTTAGTCACCGTATTGAAAGAGGCCAGTGAAACTTTGTTTTTGTCAGCTGAGACGAAAAAGTCTATTATCGTGTCGTTTCTCTGGGACAGTTCGGTTTTGACTGCCATTTGAATTGCCAGTGGCAGCCGCCGCATGCAAGGATGTCCCCAGCACACGAATTCAGATCTCTCGATCCGAAGGCGAACGCATCAGCCATGAGCCACCGTGCTTCCTCGCGTGCGGGAGACGAAAATGTCGAGTTTGGCGTAACTATTGAACATGCCAATACCGAAATTCTTTTTGTTACAATATATACGTAACTTTGTTTTCGAGGGGAAAAAACCTTGGTTTGTCCAATACACTTATGGCATAGTTATATTCCCATGACTTGAAGTATTAGTAGGCGAAGCGCTATGAATCATTTAATATTCACAGAATCAAAGATATTGGATCGAACTGATTTTTTTCACCTGGCACTATCATTTGTCTTTTGAGCCCCCAACTTTGCATTATCAACAGGCGATAGACTTAAGAAATCAGTCAATTAATCAGAACACGTGTAGATTACCCGGCAGAACAGTTATCACCCACGGGTTTTCACCATCGGCGGTTTGAAGTTCACTCTAGCAGGAAGGTTCTTAACCTGATGTGTCGCTGTGAAAACGAACGATATGACGCTTTAAGGTTTGTTTTTAATCAGCCATGAAATGACTTAAGACGTTTTCTAGACTACGCTACTAGCAGCCAAAAGTGAGTTTTTGCGATTTATTCTACCTGATACTTACTTACTTACTTACTTACTTATCCTCATCGGGCCCATGAGGACTCTTGACTACTTGGTACGCTTGGCTTTATTATTGGCAGCCGTAAAGCAAACAGCACAAATCTATGGAACCCAGGATATGTTACAAAATAGATACTTACCAAACAACATTTTTTTACAAGATACACAAACTTCTAGGTTTCGATCACGTTTATTTTCCAATTTTGAAAAATGAGTTACGTTATATAAAAATTTGTGTTTGAATATACCCAGTATGGCAATTAATTTCTGAAAGATCAATTTCCTGTCGAAACAGGAAGGTATTCTATTTAAATTCTATTACTTTTAATATGATTTGGCTGTTCTTATAAATGTACAGTGTAAAAGTGCTTCGCACTGACTAACAGAGTTTCATTCACACATTCATATTCAATGGCGGCTGTTAATAACAAAAGGTTGTTACTAAGTACTTCAAAAACACTACAATGATCTCCAAAGCGTTTGTGTATCGGTCCAAAGATTGCCTCGTTATTTTGCGTTTCCATTCAATTCAATCCGTTACAGCTTCGTGCTACGCGGCAACATTCTGGCAACATTGTCCACGTACAGATCGGGAACTGTTAAGTGGACTAAAAAATGAATGTGTGAATAGGTGATGGCTATAAAATGACACAAATTAATCAGCGCTAAAAGGGTTCGAGGCAAGATGTTTTCTTTTTTGTAAACTCCACCAAATGTGCATTGTCTTTTAAAATCGTGTGACGGAGAATTTGTACGCCTTGTGCGCTGGCTTGAGTTATAACACAATTTCTTCTGCTGCGCTTTGTTACAGTATTAATAGCAATTCCATCGAGAAGACCAACTGGAAGTCCCATCAGGACAATTTATCCCAATTTAATGAACTTTTATGGCTTCATTAAGCGACACTAAAAAAACCAGCAGGGCTATCTAATACAGACATCACACGACAACTGATCGATTTGTCCTTGGGTGGCTCCATATGGTAATAATTTATCGCGTAACGCGCGCTTTTGTTTTGAATGCTGTTTTTGCATTCGTTTTTACACCCAGTCCTCACAAACTTATTAAATATTATAAGCAATGATGAAATAGTGTTTACTACCATCTCTGTTAAAATTTTGTCTTTTGTGTTAAATGGGAAAGCATAAGAGCTTTTCTACCGTTTTGCATCTTTAATTTCCTTCGTTGAATTTTCTAAAATGCTCAAAATACGTCCAGTCCGGTGGGATATGAATTTTAAACACGATTTGTAAAGGCTGTTTTCTGATTTTTGCAAATTGATGTCTTTCACCGCTTCAATAAAACTGGTCAGATAGATTTCCCTTAAAATCAACCAAGCTTCACTGCTAAGTAAAATATTTATGACCGGTCTTCCATACGGAATTTCACCGAAGGAAACGTGAGAAAACTCACAGTTAGTTTTGCATTTTATGCTTTTGTTGACGTTATAAAATATCGAGAAACACTGACGTTTTAGGGAGCCACCTTAAAATTCTTTAGAAAATATACATTTCCTGCCAGTTTCCATGACTAAACAATGGTCGCGTTTTGTAATTTGATTCCACAAACACCAGCTCACCTAGATGCCTCTAACACAGATTCATAATCATTTATTTTCTAAGAAGATTTGGCTTGAATATTGTTTGACTCGTCTCAGTTTGCTTTTTGCCAGCGGTAGTAAGTCATTACTGTACTCTCATTAATTATGCAAGCGACGTAATCGCTCCGCGCGAAATTCGTTAATTATACTAAAACATTGAAAAAAAAAACATTACAGGCGTGAAACTAATTGTACTTTCAAACTGAAATACATTACGTTAATAGCGAAGACATATAGAGAACCGAGAACTAATCATCAAAACTATTTTTTCAGTAATAACGTACGAGGCTCCGTGGCCCTCATGAGAACAGGCCTTTTAAAAACAAAAGGGATAGGTCAGTAATTTTGTAGCTAAAATTTGTAAATCTAGGTCAGTAATTTAAGATGTTTTCGTCAATAGAGTGCACGACAAAATTAAATTATGATTGCTGAGTTTATAGAATTTTACAAAAATCGTGGGCGCAAGTTTTTCCTCATCTAATGAGATTTATAAAAAGCAAGTAATGGAATCTGAAAGGAAAACAAATCTGAGGCGAACAGTATGACCAAAGATTTTTAATTCTTACAATAGTTTGTCTTGGAGGCGGTATAATTTATGCAGTCATACATTGTTTGTCCTGCAATTTCTCATTAATTCATCTTTGTTCAATGTCCTTATTTTTTACAAAGAATACAAAAGCCCTTACTTTATTCAAGGAACAGTGTCTCAAAAATTTTTGAGTCCGAGCAGCGTTATTATTGTGATTATTCTACAATCTATAGTATTTGGTTTTTCCTTTCATGAGTAACTGAAATTTATATATATCTAATTCAATGCAATAAAGATGATCGTTGACATGTAGTGATGTTTGGCTTAGCAAATGACAGCTTAAAAGCAATCATTAACATCTTTTTTTCGCTATGCGTGTGATTTCAGTGCTTCGCCAGTTAATTTCACGAGTGATGTTGCATCAGGTTTTCCGTTTGTCGTAGTTGGAAAAACTAAGGCAAGACATAATTCTTAAGTAGCTATCTAGCAGCCATTTGTATTGGATGTAACTAACATATTTTAAGCTAATAACTTTTAGCATTATTTAATTTTTGGCCTGTTTGAGAACATCTCTTTACCCGACGGTCTACCGGCTGAGTAGCGCAGAGTAGCACTTTCGAAAATGAATAAGTTTGGAATATTCTTGGCACACTACAACCGATTATGAAACTTTCGTGATTCTTCCACTTTCTTCCAGAAAAATGAATCGACAAATTTACAGGATTAACTTCAGGTTATTAAGTTAGAAATAAAGTCGGCAATTTACGAAAAAGGGTATTTATATCTAATCTCTTTCTAAAACCCATATTTCTATTAATCATTGAGTAAATGATTGTAGATCGGTGAACGTTTCAAATGTAGATCATTTACACAATGTAAAGACCTGTACGTATAATTACAGTATTTGCTTTGCCAATTCCTTTTAGTAAATATACTCTACAAGGATTGATACAACAAAATTTAGCATACATTCCTAGCGAATCTTTTTGTGTTAGATGCACGTTGATTGGCATGCTTCTTCCAAAAAGACAATGTTGTGGATCGTACGAAAAGGTCAATGTTTTTTTTATGTAAGTAGATCTTGTTGTTTTGTTTCGCATTTCCTTTTTATAGAAGTACCGCGTTGACATCCTTATTAACTAATTTAGAACGAAGCCGTAGTTAAGAGCGAGCAAATGATTATTCTTCATGCGCTACATATGCGACATGTAGGCGGATAAAATATAACCATTATCAATAACGAGATTTAAATTATATATTTCCACCATAGATGGACAGAGTAATATTCATTTATCTGTTTAATTACGGATTTATTTGCCTATAAAAACATCGGAAACTCGGCAAGAAAACTAAGGAGGGAGAGACGAAATTATTATTTGTCGAAATGTAAAAGCATTGATAATTGCTTCGATGCATTTTATTTTGTCTCCGAATCTATAACTGGAAGAAATGGCACCAAAATAATACAGAGGTATGTTTTGCAAAAAATCCTTTTCACGTTATTCTGTCTTATTTTTCTGTCTTTCAAGCGAACAATTTGTAATACAGTTCGTCCAACATTACTGAGTTCTGTTAGTTAGATTTTAAGTATTCGAGTTTCCACACATTAATGCTTTTGAGGCTGTAGAACTCGATAGCTTAAAACCGGAGCAAACGAAACTCATCTAGAGTTACTCAAATTGACAAGATTTAAATTCGCCTTCTCGGTAACTGCTTCTTCTCATGTGCTTTGTCAGATCGTGTAAAAACCTGCTCAAATTTTGATTAAGTCGCCTTAAATTTTCGCCAGTTTCACGTGCGAGCGCTTACATGCCGTTAGCTTGTTCGACCTCACCCCGCCTCGCTGATGATGGTCGATGAGGGTGAAGGAAACTCTTTTTGAAGTTTTAATTTATGCGCGCGAAGGTACATGTAACTCAATTTAATTTGTTTTCTGATATGGATTCATTAAACCCTGCTGACAATAACACAATAAAATCTACGGGACTCGCACAGATTCCCGTTATGTGTTTTTAATCATATCAGAAGTTTTCAGAGACTTGAAATGAATGTTTTGAAAGCAAATCTATTTTTGTATTGAAACTGAAAAACAAATCTTTGATTCTAAAACGTCATGAATTTGAAAGGAATTCAGAAGAATCGTTGTCATTATAAACGGCCATTAGATTAAGGGAAAAACGTGTCGCGAGGTAGATGATACGAATTTAATAATGAAAGAATAGTTAACCTTCAATTAGGTATATATAAAGTGAATAAATTGCATTTATTCTTGCTTTGACACCACATTGTTATTTAAAGTTTTATTCAATTTACAACTGAGGTACAGCGCCCAGCTGTAGATTTACGAAGAGAAATTGTAATGAATCTTAGCAAACAAGTAAACACGGATTATATTTTTACTTTGACCAGGAAGTTTCTTTTTCTTTTTTTGTTTCTTTGTTTTCGAAATGATCCTACTCTTTACAAAAAAATCGCTTTTGTTATTGTGAGGAGTCCACTGCACCTGCTGTTTGTTTTAGAATCTTACTCTGTTATCTTGAAGTGTTAATAAGTCAGGAAAATTCTCAGTGCCCGAGGTTCCCGTTTTACGCTTTTTTTTTTCTTGTGGTGCCAATGTCAATGAATGCAAACGGAATAAATCAACTAAGATAAGCTAGCCGGGAAAAAGGATTTTTCATTCGTTGGACAATGGTTGTATGTAATTCGTTTTGTATTGAAAAAAAAAACGATTAAACCTGCACGTATTGTATATTAGCATAGTCACTGAAAAAGAACTTATCACAGGCTGCAGTAGTTATTTAAATACCTAGTGGTAATTAAACAGAGAGACACTTGGCGCAGCTAGAAAGCAGAATTTCACAATCCCTTTTGTTACAACCTCGAGTGTCCTGGTGAACAGTTTGATAACATTCAACACAGGGGGTTTATCATACGCTTAGGGTTCATTTCTCTTTCTCAGACAAGACGACAAGTGAATAAAGACCAGTTGTTGATATAAATGGTCTAAGATGGCAGAAATGGCAAGCGATGCAGGTATGTTTTATACTTGAACTCGATCATGACTCGATAGAATTCATGCAATTATTAACTTTCTTTTAAGTAATCTTAGTTACAAAATCATTACCAAACATTTAATTTTTCTCATATAGAATGTTGTCAGATTCACAATTACTTTGTGGAGAGATTGAAAAATCTGCACATACAGTCAGTTTTCAAAATGAATGAGTTTTCTTAGCCATAAAAACTACAAAAAACAAATTAACCGTAGATACACGAGAATGTTTATAACAGAAAACTCGGAGATCAAGGGATTACAAACTTGGCAGCGTTTTTCAAGACGCATCCGTTAAAGCGCATTAACTTTGAAATTTTCCACTAAGAAAAGAGAACATAGATATTTAAAAAACTAAATTATTTCTTTTCTTGTGCAGAATGTATTTCGTAGAGCGCTCAACTCATTTGAATGAGGAGCATTGACAATAACTTCACAAGAGATCAGGCTTCAGGAGTAATCATCGTTTTATTGCGACAGTTCTGTTTCGTATGGACCAAAAATTAATTTGGTCCACACTCATCAGGCAACTTCAACGAAAAACAATACTTCCAAACAAATTCACATATTTACATCTGCACTTCAAATACCGTGTTTTAAAAAAAAAGGATTCAGTCTTTTGTTGTTGATTCAGAGCCTTGTTTACTTACCGTGGTTTTGTTTTCTGTTCATCACTTCCCACTGAAATAGAATGAAAATATGGTTTGCTAAAGAGTTTGTTTGCTTCTGATTACTCATAGAACTGCCATACAAATTTGAATCGTGAGTGACTTTCTTCGATCATTCCTTCTCGTGTGTTTAACACGACATATCCATCTTGTTGATAAAGTCTTGGTTCTGAACATCCTTAAATGGCGGCTCTGTTACTTGAGACTGCTATTGTTTATCAACCGTGGTTGCTTTTTCCAAGTAAACTTTAAAACTGTCCAAAAAGAGGTTTTCAACATTGTCCTTCTGAGATCTTAATCTTCCTAGGAGGCGAAGTTGAGGGTCCAATAACACCAACCTTTAATTTGTTTATAAGACAAAGGCAATATTAAGTACACTTGTGCGAATTATACTGCCGACAATGGGGAGGAACTGGGTCCCAGTATAGCGTGCAAGAGTCTCTGGAATCGCTAAACACTATAACGTATCGATCGAAGATAACTTGCGTGATCATACTGCCGCTGTTTGTTACATCTCTAATAGAGCATTTCCATGAGGACGTGCGTAACCTTATCTCTAATAAGACCCAATTTCACTGGTGTTAGCTAAAACCTAAGAACACTGTGTGTCTCAGTTCGAATGTGTGGTCCAATTTTCACGTGTACGCTATCGACGTTCGTGACCCAGTTTAATACGGAAGTTTATCGAGTCAGCTGTCATATTTGTGCAGTAGCCTCATTCCTCATTCTCGGTACTTTTACATTTCGCAGGATATTCCACGCCTGCTAACATGACGAACAATGCAACAGATGCGCCTCCCCTTGGAATTCATGTCCCGCGCAACATTCAGATCGGAGTCACAATCCTTGCCGTCACTGTTATTATCCTGGCAATGATCGGTAATACTCTGGTGATTTACATCGTGTTCACAGTAAACCACATGCGCAGCTCGACAAACACTCTCATCGCAAACATGGCCTTTGCTGATCTTCTCATGACCATAGATATCCCGTACATACTCAAGTGGGTCTACGTGTGGGACAAATGGTTTGGCACGTTCATGGGCACTGTTTTATGCAAGTGCTTTCACGCTGCTCAGGTTGGATCCTTAGCTGCCTCAGTCTTCAGTCTAGTGGCGATTTCCCTCGATCGCAGTTTTGCCATCGTATTTCCCATGAGGACGATAATGACACCAAACGTTGTGCGTTTCGCGATTGCCATGACGTGGCTAGGCTCGCTGGGTTTAACTGTTCCCCTTATGATAGCGGTCAAGAATACAGAGCTGCAGGGAATGGAATATTATAGTTGTAAAGAGAACTGGCTGCCAATGTCACGAATAACCTACAATACATTTTTATTTACGACCACCTACCTCATTCCAATGTCAATTATTACCATAGTTTACAGCTTGGCGGGAATGCGTCTGTGGAGCCGAAAACTTCCCGGACATCGAAATTTACGGGCGCACAAAAAAGCCCAAGCATCCAGCAGACGCGCGACTGCAATGTTGATAACAGTGGTGATTGTTTTTGCTTTGTCGTGGTTTCCATTTCAAGCTCTGGAAATGATAAGAGTTCTTAATCCGCAGATATTGGAGGACTTCACAATTCCCATGGAAGTTCATTTTGTCATTCCGTGGTTTGGTTATTGTAACAGCGCTATTAATCCAATTCTTTATGTGATATTCTCAGAGAATTATCGCCGCGAATTTAATCGGATTCTCTGCAGAGGGCAAAGCCGAATGGAGCGCTACAGGAACACGATTGTGGGGAGCCGGAGCACGACTCGAATGACGCGCTTGTCTAGAGGGAGTTCTTTAGCTGTGAGTATACCACTTCAGAAACTGAGAGAAGAAGCGAACCACAGGAGAGAAGGTTCAGAGACCCCATGAATCCCAGCTTAACAAGACCCGCTTAGTTCAACGTCCTAACGAGGATCTCTTTTGTCCTTGTAACGTAACCGCATGGCATAGCAATTCTCAAACATTTTTCTTGCTGTTACTACGCTATGGAACCATTAATGCACTTCATAATTTTTTTCATTTGCTTGGACCAATATTCTTGCGATATGATTAATTAACCCTGCGGTTACTTAGCTCTGTTCTGGGAGCTTGAGTATAAAAACTAGATCATTTAAAGTGTATATGACATGAAATTTTTTTTCTGCTTATTTTGAAATATCTTTTTTCCATTTCAGAGATATTGACATTTTTCTATTATGCAAATTAGCTCAGTGATGACGTCATTTGGGTTGCAACTAAAAACTGGTAAATACTTAATAAACAATATCTCTAAAACTATTGAAGCAGTGCTCTTGAAACTTGGCAC
>OMLO01000666.1_pt1 | contig 23630 bp, 23 predicted proteins | sample 1674811 | NCBI WGS metagenome assembly OMLO01 (sample SAMN06265003, study PRJEB25207) | coral metagenome | isolation source: Coral host | place: Mexico:La Bocana,Puerto Morelos, Mexico | collected 2008-11-13
GGTCCGTTCCACCTGTTCATTTCACACGAATGCCGCCACCGCCTTTTACCAGCTTGAAAGCAGGGGATAAGGCAAGGATCTGGCCTGGTTGGTTGGTTGGTTGGTTGGTTGGTCTGGCTCCTAGAAAATGCTTTGGGGAATTTTTGCTCGCAGTTCGAATCTCAAGTTGCTATTCTCATGTAGTAGAAGAGATACAGTCACAGCAATGGAAGTTTTTTTGCACTATTTATCTACACACTTCGGTGTAGATTGAAGCATCTGTTGAACAGCTCGTTTTCAGGAAATACCCGTGGAGGCCCTGAGGATATCGATACAAAAAGTACTGATGGATGATGCAGAATGATAAGGATTGATATTTAAGAACACTGATATCATGATGATATCAAAATGCATGATATCATAATGATATCGTAATGATATCAGGAACATATGGTATCATGATAGAAGATGTTGGCAGTCAATGATCCCTGTCTTCCTATTTAGATGATATTTAGCAAATAGTCCCCTACTAAACCAAACTGATTAGACATTGGCTTTAAGGTGGGTCAGGTGATGCACTGAAACAGGTATTCCCAGTTGATGATTCTTGAGTTTAAAGGAGTGGGTTTGATTATTAGAGGGTCGGGTAGAGGTGCTTTTTTCAAACCAACTAACGGAACATCCAATTTATTTTTCACCAAATAGAATTGGCTATAAGGTTCTTACTTCAAGTCCTGAGGTGGGTGATCCCAATATTTCTCGGGTTGTTGCCGGGGGGGGTGTTGGCGTGGGTGTCGCTGGTGGTATTTGATCGCGGATGTGGCCGGAAGGTTTTGCGGATGCAGTGGAAGGCGTCGCCTGTAAGGCTACACGGTTTCTAGGGTGTTGCTGATGATGCGTGAATAGGATGTGGCTGGGAGGTGTGCGGGACATGGTTGGTGGCGGTGTGCTATGGCGTGGTTTTTTGGTGTTATGGGTTTTACACATCAGCAGCCGAATTTTGCAAATTCAATCAGACTCCAGATAAAAATGATACCATTTATCCATTTCATGTTGTTTGGGGTCTATGCTGATATAATGCGTTTTTTTGGAGCAAATTCTCGTGATTCTGTTCAAATGAGAAACTTTCATGAATGAAAGTCAGGAGAACTTTGGCAAAACAATGCGGAGATTGAATTGTTTTTTCAAGGTTCCTTTGCTGTGATTTGCCATTGTTCAGGGTTGACTTTGTTCAACCCACTTCTTAATGCATCAAACAACATGTTTGTCCAGGAAAATGACCAAGTTTTCCATGGCAACAAATTCGGTAAAGGTATTCGAGTCGTTTTTAATTGCTTAATCGGGAGAAGCTTCACTCATTTCCCTCATGATTTTGAGAAACGTCCACTTATTTTGTATAATTTTGTATATCAATTCGTTTTTCTGGAGGAGTTGCTGCCTTGCGAGAACCATTGGAAGGTTTGCGTGTGGTTCCATTTGGTTCGTCGGTCAGCGGTTGTGGTGAAGCCACGTCCGATGTCGATGCGGCGCTGTGGTTCAATCCAGGTCCACGAAACACTAAAGCTGTACCTCCGAAGGAAATCTTGAAACGTTTGGCAGCAGTTTGTTCGGAGACTCCTGAATTTGGGTTCCAAGTAATTGAAACACGTTTTGCAGCCAAAGTGCCAGTGCTTGTTTTGGAATTCGAGTCAAAAATCACGTGTGATGTTTCGGTGTTTCGCTTACTGCCAGCGTACAACACCAAGTTACTTCGAGCTTATGCTGAGTTGGTGCCTGCACTTCCAAGCTTGGTCATTGCAGTGAAACGTTGGGCCAAGCAACGCAAATTAGCACAAACTTTTCAACAGTACATTTCATCTTATAGCTGGACGTTGATGGTGATTTTTTTTCTCCAAGTGAAATATAGAATTCCGTCTCTTCACCAACTTTACAAAAAACAACAGCCACCGAAGACAACGGAGGTTTATGCCTTCGATTTTGTGGATCCAAAACGTGAATTCAAGGAAGTGGACCAAGTCACTGGGGTGAGCAGAGAGAACGGAGAGAACGGAGAGAACGGAGCACAAGTAGAACAAACCCCCCCCGAACCAGTTCCTCCAGAGCTCCCTAAGCTCTTTGGAGAATTCTTTCGCTACTTCGGCGAAGACTTTCGCTGGGACACCGACGTGGTGTCCGTGCGCCTGGGTTTCCCGGCAGAACGGAAGAGCCGGCATTTTCATCCCAAACTCTTTCGCTTATTTCATGTCCACAAGGGAGTTAAATCAAGTGAAGAGACGTTGGAGTTTCTGAACATTGAAGATCCTATTGAATTGCAACGAAATCTCAACTTTGCGCTTACAGAGGAGACAGCGTTGGAAATTCAAGCCGCCATCCGACAAACCCACCAAGATCTAACGGCTGGTGTACCGCTGGTGCAAGTATTGTTTCTTTCCGAATGTCAAGTGAGTCAAGTGCTGGGACCTTGCGATTCCTTGGATGGTTACTTGGCCATTCCCGACCTGGAAAAAACACCCTGCCGATGTTTCCGCTGCCAAAGAAAATTCCCGAGTTACAAGGCATTATTGAAACATCAGGGTTTGCATTGCGCATATCCTTTCAGATGCACTTGTGGAAAGGGCTTTGCATCTCAAGCAGACTTGCAACGGCATCAGATCTCTCATGGCGGAATGCTAACAAGACTAAGACCCGGAGCCAAGGGACGAGGACGTGGTGTCACGGCTTCACGCCAATCGGAAGTTGAAAAAGTGGGGGAAAGACGGTGCCTACATGTAACCATATCAAGATATATCAAGATATATCAAGATGCTATTGATGCTTTATAGCTTTGCAAATTTTCATGAACACCTGGGCTTCAGAGCTGCCTCCCAGACTGAAGTTGACACCTTTGAGATGCGAACTTTGTAAACATCGAGGATTCTTCAAGTTTCAACATTTTTCCCAACGGTCACACCAACTGTCGCATTTAGTCAGCGTTGTCTCCTCAGACAGAGCACCAAAATGTAGCCAGACCCCTCAAATGCATGGATTTAACATTTATCTCGAGTTTAGATGATCCTGGTTGATTGCAGAAGCACAAGATGAGGTAGCACCATATTTTATTGTGAGGTCTATGCGCATTTGTCAGAAGAGTACCTGATTCGGTTCGGATCCGTTGATGATCGAAAGGTTGTTGCTCATTCAGAGTTCGCCAAATCGGACCTGGCCAGGCTGTTCAGAATGGCTTTCCAGTTGACCGGCAACAATCTGAGTGTTCTGAACCGCCCCAGCACAGCACCACAACTACCTTTGCCCAAATTTGAAGGCTTGACACAAGATCTAAGAGGTCTTATGACCTGCAGAAGCAGATGGACGATTGGGATGTAAAGGTTGGAACGGCTCTCAAATCTGAGGCTGAACAAAAACAGGGACTCAAGAGATCTCAAATGTAGGATGATACAAAGCCACTCGCGTGAAAAAAGATCCAGCTTTGCTTGGAATTCATGTATTTGAGAGCTTTTTTAACAGCATTTTGACATGTTTTAGCATGTTCTAGGCCCATTTTTGTTGATTGCAAGTTGTGTCGATCCTGTTTCGTCCATTTGTCCAAGTGTTTGTTCTTCGCCTCTTCGCCACACTTTGCACCACACGAAACTTTTACCCTAGCCATTTTCCATTGCTACCATGGCGGAGCCTACGTAGCTTGGTCCAATTTTCAGTGCACTGGGCATCATATGTACACTCGACATTACTTGACATCACCGGACTATTGACCGTTTCGGGGAGAATGAAGAACAGAAAAATGAACGCTGAGGTACGATTATGATTTGTTTGTTGCTTGGCAGCGAGGTGTTAGATTTGATTTGAGACAGGGAGAGAAACACTTGCCATGAATGTTTGTAAGAGAGTTGTTTGAAAACAAGATGAAAAAACATTGTGTTTTATCTTATATTATCTTATATTATATTATATTATATTATATTATATTATATTGTATTATATTATATTATATTATATTTTTGAATTGTATTATATTTTTATATTGTATTATATTTTATTATATTGTATTATATTGTATTATAGTGTATTATAGTGTATTATATTATATTGTTTCTTTGTCGTTTTTTCCTCACCCCCCCCCCCTCAAGAATCAAAGCTTCGATATCATATCAGCCGGCCGGTGGACAAGAAATCCCAAACATAGCAGAAGATTTCAAAGCAAGGCAAAAAGCAAAAAGAAAAGACGCATGCACATTATTTTGTGATTGCATGGCCTTTGGAAACTGGTAAAACTTTTTGCAAAAATTATAGCATCTTGTCTGACTGCGAAATTACCACAACTTCTGTCATATCTTGTCTTCCGTCTACATCAAATTTTCTGATGCCTTGTCCAATGTGTTAATCAGCATATTGTACATAACTTCTGGCTTTGTATTTGCGCAAAGCTTCTGACACCTTATCCAACCTCCTTGTTCCTTGTCTAATCAAGCTTTGTCAGTTCTGGCCTGCATGTCTTCCTTTGACGACCTGAGAGCTTTGTGTTGAGCTGCATTGCTTTAGGCCAACTTTACAAGTCATTTAGGTGATTCTCTACTTCACTCCTTGACGCAAGCCCTTGAAGAAGCAATGGATGCTGATCTCCCACCTTGTCCTTCACAAGCAGTGGATTCAGAGACCACGCGGCCGGTCAAGAAACTGCGAGATCCTGGATTGTTCCGTCCTCAGCGAGTTTATGTGTTGCTTTCGACCGCCATCAATTTCAAAGTCCTTGATTGTTCCGCATGTCACCATTACTGCATACCCTTTACCATTCCCTTGTCATATGAGGTTTGGAGCCTTCGAGCGGCTGCATTCCAATTCCCAGCAGCACCAAGCACCTGATGTGCCCCTCCTACCTGATGTCATCACTTCCGCTTCTTCTCTTCCAAACCTGCTCAAAGCGTATTGCGAATGGCGCGGTACTCAAGCTTCAGATCTTTCGAAGCAAGCATTGACTCTCTTGGTTCTGGCCAAGTACACCTGCCAAATGTCGGCTGCCAACTACCAGCTCAGCAACAAGCAGAAGCTGATGTTACTGATGCTTATAGATGGAAATAATTGGAGAGCCCACAGGCATCAGATCTTTCAGTATTCAGCAGGATCTTGGAATATGCGTTCAGCAATCTCTGTGGATGCTTGGGACATGCTGACTGCTCTGGAGGGCTTGTTTATCGACAGTGCCACAATGCTTGACATGGCAGAGGATTAAATCTGTTGGTCTTGGATGGATGCTGAGTCCTTTGTACGTGCAGCAATTCAGCGAGGCCAACAACAGGAAAACATTTTGCGGCACTTTGCAGTTGTGGCCAAGAACAACAGAAATCATGTACGTGGCACCACCTCCAACAAGACTTGGAATGCAAGCTGGCTCCGTCGTGTAGCTGACATGATGGCTTCTTTCCGGAAACAAATGGATGCAGCTAGTGCTTGGACTGCATTGTCAAAGCTTTTCATCCTGGAATTTGACTCGCCTATGCCCGCTTCTCAAGGGGTTTGCTTTCCGGATGTTTATCTCGATGCAAAGTGGCAGGTGGCCCAAAAACTCCCGTCCAACAATTGCTATCTCCAAGTCAACTACAACTTCTTCTTTGAGAAGGCTGCGCATGCAGATGCCAGAGTGAATGTCGAGGACTTCCGGGAGAATGAGCATGGCTTTCAAGTGAAACTATGTTTCCTTCACGCTGCTTTCCACAAAGCCTGTACTGGGAAGATGCTGTTTCTCACTGGCAAAGGCGGCGACGGCAAGGGCATGGAGGCGATCCTTGATTCTGCACTCTTTGGTCTTGATGCTTCTGCCACACTCGGCTGCGGAGTTTTCTTTGATCGCATGGAATTCCGCATCTTGATGACTAACTAGTTTGTTTCATACATGAAATTAGATTCACATTTGCCTTTGTCTATGTATTGCCCACCAGTGCTTCGGGTAAATCTGCAGAGCTCGCGTGGAATAAGTCGAATGTGAGGATCCAGGAGATGGACCAGAATGGGAAGTTTCTTGCAGATCTTTGGAAAAGGTTCATTGTAGATGAAGAGCTGGACTGTCATGTGAACTGTAGCTTCACCAGCAAGCGCCGCTTTGGCAGCTCCATGAAAATTCAGGAACTGAATTATGAGAATATTCCCGTGATTGAAGAAAGCGGTGAATATTCCAAGACTTGTGAGCAGCTGAAAAGACGGGTTGTTGCGGTACGACTGGGCAAAGGGGTCTTCACCTCCAACCCGGCCGAAGTGAATGAAGAAGCTGGTGCCGTCAAGCTCATCCCTCAAGAACATCTTACAGCCTTTCTGCAGCATCCAGTGACAGCTGCCCTATATTTGCGGGAATGGCGCTTACCCTTCTTCAAGGAAAACAGCCTGGATGATTGCTTGGGAATGATAGGGGATCTGAAAGCAGTCTCAGCTGAGCTCCATCAGGATTTAGAATGGTTAGCAAGTCGCTTATCTGGATCTACATCTCAACCACCTGACACGCAGCAAACATGGGCTGAGAAAAGCGATGAGCTGGTTGTTGTGGCGCATTCAAAAACCCCCATGAAGGCCATCATCAAGGAATACCTCATCCAAAAAGTTGACCCCTTGCCTGGCAATGTTGCTTCTTCCAAAGGGAAGCGCACTCGGGTTCAAAATTTTGTTGCCGCTTTGGGCCACACACAAGTGAAATTGTTCCTTTGAGAAGCTGCTTGTGGACCGGTCTCAGCTTTCTATGCTGATGGAGAAATATGGTGGCGTTTCTGCGTTCGGCTCTTGGCAAGATTGGGGGAGCCCATTTGATTTGAAGCAGCTCCAGGAAAAGTGGGATGGCAAGGCGTTCCACGATGTGATGTCCGCTCTTGAAAAACACAAAGCGCAAGTCGAGAAGGCGAACCTCCAGGCCCTACATGATTATTGCCTTCTTGGACAAGATCGCCGTCAAGCCATGTTAGACATATTTTCAAAAACATATTGACAATCCATGAGAATGCATTTTCATCCGTCCCAATCAAGTATTACACCCAGCCAAACTATGGTCGCTTTCTTGCACGCGGAGCAGCGGGTCAAAAATTAACCCGTGAAGAAGGGCGCGAGATTGCCTTTGGAGGACATTGCGCAGAAGTGGATGCTTGTTGTTGTCACCCGAGACTGCTCAAACACAAGCTTCAAGCGCTTGAACTCTGGCCAGTGGAGAAGTACATGATGATTGAAAAATTCACCCAACATCCCCAAGCTTGGAGGCAGATTGTTGCTGACTATGCCGGGGTCTCGTTGAAGAACGCAAAGGCTGAACTGATCAGGCTTTTCTATGGTGGCAAGCCTTCTTTGGAGCTCCCCTTCCTTCGGAAATTGGCCGCCGATGTGTCCCGAGCAGCTCAGGCAATCCTTCAGCATCCTGCATCTGCGCCCTGGGAAAATCTTTATAGCGCCCGAAACAACCCAGAATTCAGCCGCTTGTCAGAAGCTGAAGTCCTGTCGAGATTGCGTCAACGTCTTGGTGATCGGCTTCAAACCTTCGTCTTTGATGGCGGCTATGTTCGTTGCCAGTCCTTCAGCGAAGAAGTGGCCCTGCATTCGATTTGCCTCAGGTGTCCAGTTGGTGATCAAGTCCTGGCCTGCTTTGCCTTTGCAGCCAATCACCCTCCTTCGGCGAGCTCTTCGAGAAGGTTTGGCGCTAGTGCTGTCTGTGAATGGTAGGGAGGACCTTGGAAATTGCTTGCTCAACTCGATCAACCGTGTTTGCCCAGAATATGAACCGTCTGTCTTCTTTGACGTTAACCTTAGCTAAGGCAGCTTTCTTCAACACACAACTGCGTGCAACTGTGGAAGCACAAGAGCTATGCTACGCTATGACCCACCAATCCCTTCCTGAAGCGCAAAGCCTTCTGAAAGAAGGTCAGCTTCTTCTTTGCTTGCAGACTTTTGTGGATTGTCCTGGACATTGGTGGGCAATCCACATTAAGATGGAAATCCTTTGATAGAAGATTCAGCAGCAGGGGCTGTGTCTTTGCAAATGGCTGCCGAGCAGTTCTGGCACATGGCGGTGCTCTCAGCGTCCGGCAGATCCTAAAAAGGTGTACATCCTCATCCTGCAGGATGTATCACCATTACAATTCCAGGTGGGTCTCTGGCAAGAAGATGAATTCCATGAACTTTGCTGACGGTTTTCGTGCGTCTTTCCTGCGGTATCATCAGGCTCTCCAATTCTGTCCCAGAAAGACTCTCTTTGGCCTCTTGACTTTCAACAAAGACTATGGACAGGCTATGCTGATTTACCAGGTCATGGAGGAATGTGATGCTATGTGGTCCAGCAAATCTACCAAGGTCTGAACGCGCATTCGGCCAAGAAGCAAGCCGGCAAAAAAGACCGAACACCAACGCCGCGGATCTGTCAAGTATGCTTGCCGTCAGTGATCAAAACATATTTGCTTTGAACCTGAATCGAACTTATCTCAATCCGCACCGAACATTCTCATGTCTGTACTTGTTTCAAGCTGTTGTCCCTTTCATGAGGCTGGCATACCACAGCAGTAATATCTGCTAATCCACGGTACCATTAGATTTCAATTCATAATCCATCCGAGTGCATTGTTGGGCTCGTGAACAGACCAGCCAGTCAATATTAAGCTCAAAAAAAAATTTGCTGCTGCTGCTGCATCTCTCCACACTTGCTTCAAGGCTTGCTATGTGCCAATGTTTCATCCTACATTCATAAAATGACAAGATTTCGCGAAGAAACACACACCTCCACAGCGTCATACACGCATATTATATTTACCAATAGAGCCGCACGAGGCGGTGGCAGAAGTTTCGAAAGGTAAAGCATATATAATTCAAAAGAAAGTTGCGCCTCTCGAAAATGTGTGCGTGTGTGTTTGTGACATGTTTCAACCCTTCGCACTTCGCGCAACCCTTTTTGGACACGCTGTTGAGCGACATGAGCGCAGGCTGCAGTCGCAGGTCGCAAAATCGTACGACTTGCGACTTATATCTTTACTTGGGACTCCGTCGACTCAGCCCGCAAAGACATGCGACAATTGTAGAGACATTGGGTCAAAAGTATTGTAAGATGTCTCCTTGCCTATACAACAATTCAACTCAGTCGAAGCAGTCCGCAAAGACATAGGACAACTGTTGAAGAAATTTGCCGAAAACTGTTGTGACGTGTCTCCTTGCCTATACAACAATTCAACTCAGTCGAAGAAGTGGGCAAAGACATACGACGACTGTAGAAGACATGCATCCTAGCGGACAACAGTTCCACTCAGTCCACGCAGTCTGCAAATACATACGACAATTGTCAAAGTTCCAAATTGTCCTCACTTAACAATATATATCATCATCTTCATGCAAAGCTTCTAGCAGTGACCGAGCAGTTGCACGGTCCGCCGAAGGGCGATGTATCTGCGCAACAATGAACCCACCAACCGGGATATTGAATAGTTGCTCAGTGCCGACTTGTCCGCGTTGGTGGCGGATAGTATATACTGGGCGTCAAGAGCTTCGACCAGCCGATAGAAACTGGAATTAAGGAGCCGTGTGTTCGTGGCAGGCGTTCGGCAAAGACGAGCAGCGAACGCAAAGGGCGGCAAAGTTCGGATACCATCTGCAACCATCTGCAGTCCAAATAACGCAGGTACTGTCCCAGCGAAACCAAATGGAACATATTATTAGTATGAGGTTACTGCACAAGCCCAGGTTCAGGGTCGATGTGTATAAACCTCACCAAATATTGCGCCTGCCAGGAAAAATAACTTTTATGATTGATCCTGGTCACCTATGAAACGTTATTTACAATGCGCGGAGCAACAGGTGTCACTCTCCAACCTCACCAAATATTGCGCCTGCCACGCAAAAAGATTCGCACGCTTCATCCTCGGCATATGAACCGTCGTTTACAATGTGTGGAGCAACAGGTGTCACCCTCCAACCTTACCAAATACTGCGCATGCCACAAAAATGACACTGCCAAATTCCAAAGAAAATGCCCGAAAACAGAAGAATTGTGAGTCACATAAGCTAACATCGCCTTTTCTCACAAGAGCGACCCGCGTATTGTGAGGTTAATTCAAAGTCAAATAACCCAACATCGCCTTTCCTTACAATGCTCCTTTGTCAGCGTCTGGCCTTCTTCCTGGCTTTGGGCGCGAATGAGAATTTGCAATGTCAGTGAACGCGAGGACTCCCTGCTGCGAGGTGCCCTTTCCTCGGAAAATTATTTGGAATCAAGTGAGGGGTTGGCCGCGTCAGATTTAAATTGACAATCACTTCTGAATCCGAGACGCGCGCTACCTGAGAAAACACCTGCAGGAAAGTTAACCCGAGAAATGCGGCACGGTGCGAATTTTCTTTGGAAAAGACAAAGAACTCCTTGCAAAACGATTCGGAATTCTGGAGCGGTTGGTCGCGTGTCATTTAATTTTACAGTCACATGGAACGCAAGACGCATTAAAATTTAAGAACGCAAGGATTCTATATAGGGGGTGGTACGACGCAATTTTCGTTCTAAAACACATGGATGTCAGGCTCGGCTGGTCGCATGTCATGTAAACTATTAACCATCATGCAACATGAACGCCAGGCGCATTTTATGTGCTATACACAACGAGATCTCCGGGGCTGGTGGTGGACTGAGGGGGTGTATATATTAATGAGGAACAGAGATGGGGCGTGATGACATGGTTGAATTTGCGGGCGAAACTGCGGAAAAATGGACAGCTCTCGACATTGAAAAAAAAGAACATGGTTTCTTGGTGTGAGCACATGAGGAATGTAAATTCCAGCAAACTACGGCTGAAACGATTCGAACGCACCACGCAAACCACCACGTGGAACATGTACAGCTTTCATCCAGGAGCCCCACAAGGTGTAGGATTTCCGGGGGTGATTTTGAATCAGCTCACTCTTCAGTGACTTTAGTCTCCGCGTCGTTCCATACTACCGGGCCGTTGTTTTAGCGTTTTTTTTCGAAATAGAAAATATAAACCCTGCCCATCAGTTTCCTTTGCGGAGATTGCCAAATTTCAAAACTAGACGCCGGATATCCCGAAAGGAAAGAAGACAGTTTGATACATGAAATGTTCGAGAGGATTGCAGAGATGAGCAATGTAAGGAGTATCGAAACAAAACGCAATATACACATGTATAATAGCGCCAAGACACAGGTGCAGTCGCAGTGTCTCCACAAGCAGCGGAATCCAGCAAAAGTTGAATGCAAGAAAAGTCAAACAAGAGAACTTGTATACCAGACATCTTGTTACACCAGTGTTGCCAACGCTCTTCTCCAACACTTCTATACAACACTCTTCTCCAACACTTCTTTACCAGGGTCTTCTCCCGTACTTCTCTACTTCTTCTCCAACACTTCTCTACAACGCTTCTCTACAACCCTCTTCTCCAAAATCTTCTCCAGCACGCCTGCACAACACTTCTCTACAACACTATTCTACAACACTCTCCTCCAACACTCTTCTCCAACACTTGTCTACAACTCTCTTCTCCAACGCTTCTCGCCACAAAAGCACCATCGCAAAAACACAGCCGCAAAGACTCCACCACACCACCGACAAAACGCAAAAACACAACCACAAAAACACAACCACACCACCCCAAAAACACAATCACAAAAAAAGTCAAGAACACAATCACAAAAACACAACCACGCCACCACAAAAACACAACCACAAAAGCACAACCACACCACCACAAAAACACAACCACACCACCGCAAAAACACAACCACACCACCACAAAAACACAACCACACCACCACAAAATCTCAACCACCGAATTACAACCGCACAACCACAAAAACACAACCACGAAAACACAAAAGCACAACCACAGAAATACAAAAACACAAACACAAAGACACCGCCACGAAAACACAAAGACGCCACCACAAAAACACAAAGACACCACCACCCAACCATAAAAACACAACCACACCACCCCAAAAACACAACCACACCACCACAAAAACACAACCGCACCACCAAAGCACAAAAGCACAAACACAAAGACACCGCCACAAAAACACCACCACACCACCACAAAACACAACAACAAAAACACAAAAACACCACCGCAAAAACACAAAAACACAACCACAGAATTAGAACCACACCACCCCAAAAACACAGCCACCCCACCACAAAAACACAAAAGCGCAAACACAAAGACACCGCCGCAAAAACACAACCACACAACCACAAAAACACCACCACAAAAACACAAAAACAAAGCAACAACCAACACAAAGACACCGCCACAAAAGCACAACCACACCACCACAAAAACACAAAGACACCACCCCACAAACACAAACACACCACCCCACAAACACAAACACACCACCACAAAAACGCAACCACACCACCACAAAAACACAAAGACACCATCACAAAAACACAACCACACCATCACAAAAACACAACCACAGAGACACCACCATACCACCACAAAAACACAAAACACCGCCACAAAAACACAAAAGCACAACCGCAGAAACACAAAAACACAAACACAAAGACACCACCACGAAAACACAAAGACACCACCGCACCACCATAAAAACACAACCACTACCAACACAAAGACACCACGACAAAAACACAACCACACCACCACAAAAACAAAACCACACCACCACAAAAACACAACCACATCATCACAAAAACACAACCACACCACCACAAAAACACAACCACATCATCACAAAAACACAAACACACACAAACACAAAGACAAAAACACAAACACACACAAAAACGCAAGCGTGCAAACACCAAAGAACACAAACACTGAATCACACCGAAACGCCCAAATACAACCACACAAAAAACACAAATGCAAACACGCAAACACATAAAAACACAAACATGCAAAAAACACAACCACGCAAAGTACTACAAAGTGCTACTTGGTTCTACAAAGTACTATTCACCACTACTCTGCGCTACAAAGTACTATTCAGTACTACTCGGTTCTTCAAAGTACTACTCTGTTCTTCAAAGTTCTTCTCTGTACTACAAAATACCACTCCAGTACCACACAGTATTACTCTGTACTACACAGTTGTATTCCAGTACTACTCTGTACTACAAAGTACTACTCCAGTACTACTCCGTACTCCAATTTACTACTCCAATACTACACTGTTCTACAAAGTATTACTCCAGCACTATTCCGTCCTACAAAGTACTATTCCAGTACTACTTTGTACTACCAAGTACCACTCCGTGCTGCAACGTACTGCTCCAGTACTACCCTGTACTACACAGTGCTAACTGTGTACTACAAAGTACTACTCCAGTACTACTCTTACTACAAAGTACTACTCCAGTACTACTCCTACTACAAAGTACTACTCCAGTACTACTCTGTACTACAAAGTACTACAAAGTGCTAACTCTGTCCTACGACGTACTACTCCAGTACTACCCTGTTTTTTAAAGTGCTAACTCTGTCCTACAACGTACTACTCCAGTACTACCCTGTTTTTTAAAGTGCTAACTCTGTCCTACAAAGTACTACTCCAGTAATACTGCGTACTGCACAGTTCTACTCCAGTACTACAAAGTACTACTCCAGTACTACTCCTACTACAAAGTACTACTCCAGTACAAGTATTACTCCAGTACTACTCTATATGACAAAGTACTTCTCCATACAACAAAGTACTACCAGTAGTACCGTAAAGGCGGTGGCGGAAGTTTCAAGAAGAGGAAAACTATAGGAGAGATTGGTTGTTGTGAGTCACGGATGTCAGAGCAAAAACACTGACCAACTGACTAACTAGCTAACTGACTAATTGACTGATTGACTAACTGATGAACTGAGTAAGTGCCTAAGTGACGAACTGACTTATTGACTTACTGACTGACTGACTGACTGACTGCCTGACTAATTGACTATCTGACTAATTGCCTAATTGACTACTGACTAACTAGCTAACTAACTGACTAACTAACTAACTGAATAACTAATTAACTAACTAACTAACGAACTAACTAGCTAACTAACTAACTAACTAACTAACTAGCTAGCTAGCTAGCTAACTAACTAACTAACGAACTAATAACTAACTAGCTAGTTAGGTAGCTAGCTGGCTAGCTAACTAACTATGACTAACTAGCTCACTGACAAACTGACGAACTCACTGATCGACTAACTGACTAATTGACTCACTGACTACTTGATAATTGACTCGCCGACTAATTGACAAATTGACTAACTGACAAACTAGCTAACTGACTGATTGACTTCCTAACTGCCTATGTCCTTACTTGACTAACTGATTAACTACCTAACTTTACTAATTGACCAACTAGCTAACTGACTAACTGACCACTTGACTAACTGATTAATTCATGGACCGATGACCTGACTAACTGACTAATTGACTTGATGAACTGACTACCTGACTAATTGACTGCCTGAGTTATTGCTAACTGACTAATTTTTCGACGTCTGAACTTGAAAAAGTGCTCCGAAACCCACATGTTTTGTACGTTTTCACTTGCAAATGTGCTTTTCGCCGCAGCGGCGAACATTGTTTCGACATCCGAACTTCAAAAAGTGCTCCGAACCCCACGTGTTTTGTACATGTTCACTTGCAAATGTGCTTCGCGCTACAGCGGCGTGTAATTTTTCGACATCAGAACTTCAAAAAGTGCTCCGAACCCGACATGTTTTGTACATTTTCACTTGCAAATGTGCTTCGCGCTACAGCGGCGTGCAATTTTTCGACATCCGAACTTCAAAAAGTGCTCCGAACCGGACATGTTTTGTACGTTTTCACTTGCAAATGCGCTTTTCGCCACAGCGGCGAGCAATTTTTCGACATCCGAACTTCAAAAAGTGCTCCGAACCCGACATGTTTTGTACATTTTCACTTGCAAATGCGCTTTTCGCCACAGGGGCGTGCAATTTTTGATTTCTCTGCTGAGCACCTATATCTTCGCACCCGCCGCTTTAACAGGCCTACTTTTCGACTGACCCGACACACGAATCATTGAAAAAACACAGCATTTCGCGACTTCTCTAACATGTGGCGCGGATGTATCTTCTTTCTTCTGACTTTCGCGCTATTGCATCTTCTTTCTGCTGACTTGACTACTCTACTCTGCTTTTCAACTGTCCATATTGTCGGAAGTTAGACTCCTAAACTTCCTTCGATTATTTCAGTACTACTCTGGATCACAAAGTGCTATAAAATTTAATTCCAGTACACTACAAAGTCCGCCGTAGTCCGGTTCAGTCCGGTCAAAAATGCTTATTTTACCACAGTTTTGAGCGCCCGGCACGCACAATTATACATGCAACATAGATCCAAATCAAATATTTTTTGTTTTTTGCACATATACAATTTCAATGTTTTATTGCAAGCGCTAAAGTATTGATACATAAAAGGGGTGGCTTTGAGTTGCCTCGTTCAAGGCTTTTTGGCTTGGCCTACATTGAAACAACTCGCGGGCTGAAGCGGGTCTATGAGACTGTTTTTGGAATATGCTTTTGGGAACCTTTCAACTTCAATTCACCAAAAATATTCCGACGGACAGGGCAAGGGGGGGACTTGAAAGACACGAGTGGACATGAGGGGGAACGAAATCAAATGAAAGGACGGGCTATGTCAATGAAACAAAAACTATCCCCAATGGGTTGCAAAACCTTTTTCACCACACCCCCCTACGAATCAGTTTTCTGGGCTCCACTCCCATACCTTTTGCCCAATTCATTGGAGGCTTGATTGATTTGAAGCTTGTTCCAAGTCAAGGATTAGTAAGAAAGGAGTCTAATTTTTAGATTTGGGGAATCTTCCAACTGAAAATGACATGCCAGGAAGCAAAAAGGAAGTGGCAAGGACATGTAAAGGGCATGAAGGGAACTGAAAAGACATGAAAGACATGAATGGACATGTTAGCAAATGAATTGAAAGAAAGGGAAAGGCAAGAGCAATTGGATTTAGGGACTTGCTCAACACATGACACGAAACGAAATGAAAAGGACATGAAACGGACATGGTTTGGACATGAAAGAAAAGGATATGAATGGACGTGTTAGAACATGAAATTAATTGCAAAAAACAATGAATTTGGCCATTCTGGTGGCTATGAAGTGGCGTAGTAAATGAAGTTTCCATACCAAGTCGATGGCAGTTCGTGGATCGATAGGTGTGTTGGTTTTAAGTGATGCTAGGGCTAGTTTCTGTAGCGATGAACCAGATGTTAGGGCACATATGTACTTGTTTCGCATTATACCGGATTGTCCTTGCCACATATGTCATGTCTATATTTATATACATATATATGTTTTCATTGATATATATGGTCACCCCCCTCCCAGAACTCTCATATTGTTTGCTTACAAAGCATGCCAGCTGCAATTTCTTTCCTCAACAAAGGCAGTCTGAACCAAAACAACTATAACCCAACCAAAACCCAAAATAGAACAAAACCAAAAAAGAACACAACCAAAAAACAACGAACATTGAATTGTATCATGATATACTGTTATGTATACATGTATTGTTTTGAAACTTTAAATATCTTTCTATATGAATAGTTTTTTTTAATATGGTCGCCCCCCCCCCCCCCCCCCATGGTCTACCCAAGTCATTTTTCAAATGTATTTGCAATAGCAAATGCACGTTTTCCTATATCCAATTTCACTACATTTTGAGTAATACCTGCAGATGTTTCAAAACACTGAAAAACACAATAAATTTGTATACGCCTCTCTCAAAACTAGTCAGAAATCACCTGTTTTTATTGTTTTTTCTCATGCTTTATTGCTCCCAAGCAAGAACAGTGCTGAACAAAAACCAATCGTGTTACACATTGAATTTGCATGAATCTCTCTCTTCCTAACCTTCTCTTCATATCGAAAAAGTCCGGTTTTTGAAGAAGGAAAACTTTTCTTATATGTATCAACTGAATTTTTCTAAGTAGTCCTTTCTTTGAAGAACATTTAGAATTTATGTTTCTTAAAAATCATTCTTCCTGATAATCCGCTTTCTTTGTAGGTAACATTTTTCTTGAAAGAGAGCCCTCATCTCACTAGTTTTTTTCAGATTGTCCTTTTAGAAAAAGTCCTGTTTTACAGAGAGCCTGTTTGTTCATATTGTTGATTCTTCCTTAAAAAGCCACTTCCAGTTGAAAAAATCCGGTCTTCAAAGAAAGAAATTTGAAATAAATTGTCGGAAATATTTTGGGGAAACCATTTTCTTAGAAAAAAACGTTTTCAGAGGGGTTCTGGGAGGGGGGGGTGAACATATATTTTTTTTTCTTGTATTCAGACCGTTTTCGTCTATTTAGTTCGTTCCTGATGAATGAAGAAGCTGACACATGTCTGTAACATTGTGAGGTCGTCGGTGGTGGCTCTGGTGGTTTAGCAGCGGCCAAGCAAGCTGCTGACCTCGGGGCAAAGGCGCCATGCCATGTCTGCCCTGTGCCGAAGGTCGTGAATTTTGTTGTTTTGGAGGAAAAAATGCAAGAAACGCACACATAAACTGCAGAAATCGCAGAAATGCAATTTGAGATGAATTTTAAAAAGTAAAAATGAAGTGATGAAAGTGAGGAATCCAACCTTTCAAAAGTGCCTGGTAGGTCGCTGTGGCGGACTTTGTGAAGCCATCGCCTGCTGGAACAACTTGGGTCGGGGACGTGTCAGTGAGATCAAGCAAATACGGTAAATACGGCTGAAAATGTTATGAGATGGGATGAAAAACTGTTTGAAATTGTTTGAATTTTGAGATTTCGGATGTTTTTTGGGACACGACTCGTGGCGTGGTTTTCGTGTGGTTTTTCAGTTTTGACATTTTTGTCTACGCCAGGGCTTGGGTGGCACTTGCGTGAATGTGGGCTGCATTCCGAAAAAGCTCATGCACATTTCATCCCTGTACAGAGAAACCCAGGTGTCGAATGGATTCATGTACAGCAAGGGAAATCAATGGAATTCATCCGTGAAAAGGTGAAAGCTTGACCGGGAACGGCTTCAGGTTGATGCACACGGCATGGGCTGGGAAACAAAGTCTTCACATAGTTCCGACCTCAAAACCTGGTGTTTTACAGAGGCCTCCATTCAGTCCAAAGAATTTTAAAGTTTCAAAATATGAACAAAAGTTGCAAAACGATCAAAAGCGATTCCGATTGGAGCAGCATTTTTTCAGAATGGGCGGGTACCCTTCGGTACCCTTTGGCAAGGCTGGTCTTCGATGGTGACACAGGCGCGGGAGTTGGAGATTTATCTCCAAGGTTCTGCGTTCAGATTTTACAGAACTCAAACTCAAAGGTCGACAACTACATCAAATCCCTGAATTGGGGTGCGAAAACAGACCTGCGAAGCAAAGCTGTGAAGTGACCCGGTGATAGTTCATTTCAAAATGAATTTGATTTGGTCCGACAATTGGTGCCGAGGTACTACAATGCCTTTGCGACTTTCAAGGATCCACACACCATTTCTTTGGACAACGGCAAAGGCAAAGTGGAGGAGGTGCGTACCTGACGTGTCCTTTGCGTAACCATGAAGTCTCTTTTTTCAGATTTTCTCATATCATTTCCGTCATGGAATTTTGTCCATTTGAGACATAGGCTTCTGCCAAATACATTCTCATAGCTTGTGGCGGCCGACCTTCTTATGGAGACTACCCGGGTGTGAAGGACTGCTTGTGTAGATTTGTTGCTCAATGAATTACTTGAAAAAGCTTGAAATTCGAAACGTCAGACCTGCGATTGTTTCATTGGAACGGTGGCCGTTGACTTGGCTCCAATTCTCAGAGGAGTGTTGCATCAGCTCCGATGATATTTTTTGGCAAAAGAAGGTGCGGTTGCAACAAAAATATTTGATATGAGAGATTTGAAGCATTTTAAGGCACGGCTTGTTGCTAAAGTTGAGAATGAACCCGAGTATATTTCAAAATTGATGGTTGCTTGTGGATGTTTGGATATCTAATTTGCAGTGTTCTGGCAATCTAATTGACATATAAAAAAGGGATTCACATTTTTTCCACCCTCCTCCTTATTTTTTTGACCCTCCTCCCAAGGCCTATTCTTTTGGCCCTCCCATCTGATTTGTTTCATTCTTTTCTGTACCTTCTGAGGCAGGGGCCTTATTCTTTTAAGCCTTACATCTGATTTTCTGCATCCGGCACCTTTTTTTTTGACTCTCTAATCTTATGTTTCCAGCCCTGCTTCTGACTTCAGAGCCAGTGGTCACATGTTCCTGACCCTCTCAGCTTATTTTTACAACCCTTCCTTCTACTTGTTTGGACCTTTTGATGGTATTTGTTCAACCCTAACCCTTTATTTTTTGAACCCCGCCCTCTCATTTTTCAACCCTGACCCTTATTTTTTAAACCCTTTCTCTTTTTGTGACAGTCCTTTGTTTCATGTTGAAACTTTTTTTGTTAAAATCCTACTGGGGATATTGGGACAGGCCTTCAAAATGATCATCGTACTTGTTTTGATAAGCACCTTTGTGGGCGTATTCTTGGGCGAGAACTGCAAACATACTTTTGGAAAAAAAATAAAGGCTATCCAGCCTTCGTTTCCTCTTCAAAATTTTTAAGTCTTACTGATTCATTCGTTTTTTGGGCCCAGTAGTTGTGTAGGAACTGTGGGCTATCCGGCCTTCATTTCCTCTTCAATTTTTTTAAGTCTGACTGATTCATTCGTTTTTTGGGCCCAGTAGTTGTGTAGGAACTGTGGGTTATCCAGCTCTCATTTCCTGTCCAACATTTCGAATTCTGATTGACTGGTTCATCCTATTTTTTTTGAAACCCAGTAGTTGTGCAGGAACTGTGGGTTATCCAGCCTTCATTTCCTCTTCAAAATTTTTAAGTCTGACTGATTCATTCGTTTTTTGGGCCCAGTAGTTGTGTAGGAACTGTGGGCTATCCAGCCTTCATTTCCTCTTCAAAATTTCTAGCTTTCAGTCTCCGGTTCTGACTGGTTCATTCCTATTTTTTGGGGCCCAGTAGTTGTGCAGGAACTCTGGGCTATCCAGCCCCCATCTCCTCTTCAAAACTTACCTTTGAAACAAAAATGTTTCACTAAGTCCTTGCCCCGCAATTTTCTTTGCCATTGAAAAAAAAATTGAAGTCCTTGCTCCAGACTGTTGCTCACAAAAATTTGCCAATGAGAAAGATCTTTCCCTTAACTGGGTCTGTCCCCTTCGCGGGCTGACTTTCCCTTAACTGGGTTTTTCCCTTCGCAGGCGGACTTTCCCTTAACTGGGTTTTTCCCCTTCGCGGGCTGACTTTCCCTTAACTGGGTTTTTCCCCTTCGCGGCTGACTTTCCCTTAACTGGGTTTTTCCCCTTCGCGGGCGGACTTTCCCTTAACTGGGTTTTTTCCCCTTCGCGGGCTGACTTTCCCTTAGCTGGGTTGTTCTCTTCGCGGGCGGACTTTCCCTTAACTCGGCTTTTCCCCTTCGCGGGCGGACTTTCCCTTAACTGGGTTTTTCCCCCTCGCGGGCTGACTTTCCCTTAACTGGGTGTGTCCCCTTCGCGGCTGACTTTCCCTTAACTGGGCTTTCCCCTTCGCGGGCGGACTTTCCCTTAATTGGGTTTTTTCCCCTTCGCGGGCTGACTTTCCCTTAACTGGGTTTTCCCTTTCGCAGGCGGACTTTCCCTTAACTGGGTTTTTTTTCTTCGCGGGCGGACTTTCCCTTAACTGGGCTTTTCCCCTTCGCGGGCGGACTTTCCCTTAACTGGGTTTTTCCCCTTCGCAGGCTGACTTTCCCTTAGCTGGGTTTTTCCCCTTCGCGGGCGGACTTTGCCTTAACTGGGCTTTTCTTTCGCGGGCTGAACTTGTTTTTTATTCGCAGGCGGACTTTACCTTAACTGGGTTTGTCCCTTTCGCGGGTTGACTTTCCCTTAACTGGATTTTCTCCTTCGCGGGCGGACTTTCCGATAGTTTGCCAAATCCTGTCCCTCAGCCATTGATCCTCCCCCCCCCCTCCCCCTACCTTCACGTGATAAGAGGGGGCCCACCTTCCTTTGTGCAAGGGGGGGTGGGGTGGGTCCCCCCACCCCCTCCTTCCTTTGACTTGCGCATGCGGATCCGGAAAACCATCAGAATCCCATTGATCATCCTTGCTTTTGGTGAATTTGTCAGCCGTGTTTGAAGCTTTTCCCCACCAAAAAGTACCGTATTCGGTATGTTCTTTGCAGTTTGGGTAAAACAACGCCTGTTTGTTGTGTTTTTTTTGGCTCCCTTCTGAGCAGCTCTGAAGAAGCGCCCATCTCATTAAGGCAGGAGACATAAAGGGAGGAGTGTTTTTGATTCTTCGTGTTTTTAAGCAATCTTGTCCAATGGCGGTCCCCGCACATTGCTTAGCCACATCATAGTGATCCCAGCGGACTGAGCCTGGCTCTCTGCAAACGCTTGGAAGCTTGGATTGTTCCAGATCCCAATTTCGCATCACACACATACAAACACACACTATCACACACGTGGAGTTTAAAGATTGTCAGTCCACCAGGGCGTGTGTATGCATGCACACAGACAATGTGTTTGTATGACTTTGTATGTAATGTACTGCGGATTCCAAGCGAAGGTTCAGAAGATGGGTTGGCCACTTCTTGATTTTTGTTTGGTAGGGGAAGACATTTTCCGGGATCTCAGATTTTAGACTCCGTGGTTTGAAGGCGATGTGACATGGGGTTTTGACCTGAACCGGCCAAGGTTTTGAGTACGTTCCCAGGCTTTGGAACGACCCCCATCATTAAGAACTGCGAGTTTGTACTTTATTGTAAGATTACTTATGTTCTGTTGTCTCCTCGTGCTTTCTTTGGCAAAGACGTGTTCCAAGTAAGTAGCAATTTTGAAAGAACTGACTGTACAAAAACTGGTTTCCTTTGTTTTCCCTTACCAACATCTTAGAGCAAAACGTAAACGTTCAACTACAGCTGCCACAGAATGAAGTGTGACAAGGGAGCAGACGCCTGGAAGACGGGGTTCGCTAAAGTTTGGCGAAAGAAAATTGTTTACTGGCGAAGATGTCTGTTTCCACGTAAAAAAGAATTTAGAACAACCCTCACATGTTGAAGCCGCCGATGGTGCGCTAGTCATCTTGTAATCCCTTTGTCCATTTGCCCACATGACCTGAGTTGGATTTGCTCTTGCTGACGTACAGTTTGTTGTGGTCAGTAGCTTTCCTGGGCCAAAGGATTTGCCTGTTGCCTGCAATTGTGCATGGTTATGCAGGGACAAGATAAGCAATTTTAGTGATACAATGGCTCCTTAAAACACCTTTTCTTTGACGTTTGAAAATTCTGCCATCTTCATACAATCGTTCATCTTGGCTTGCAATAGCAGCACTTCCTTACTTGATGGCGAAGTGTAGGTGCCATACAAATAGGGTGACAGATCCTACCATAGTGTACATGTCGTGAAGAGATGACTCCAGGACTTCATGACCTGACAAACATGTCGAACACAGGTCGTTCGGCATGTCTTCCAACCAGGTTCCCGAAAGGTGAACCTGAAAGCAGATTTCTGTCGGTGGTTTACTGCCGATATTTGCATCTGGACATAAGCCTTCTGCTGTGCCCCGAATGCTCAAACTGCTTCAATCGATTGGGTTCTAGTGGATTTGTTTTCACTGTTGAAATGCATTGTATGATATTGCATGTATGACTGCATAGTATTGAATGATTGTTCTGGAAGCAGTCGCTGCAGTGCCTGCCGTTGAGTAGGGCTGTGCGGATAGAAAAACAAGATGGTCGTGTCTTTGCCGGATCGATTGGGATTGACTCAACATGACTCCAATGTGGCAATTTCCATGCTAGGATACCGATGAAGCAATGAAACATATTATGACATTCTTGGCGGCGTCTTTGGTTCAAGTTGGAAGACCGGCACATGGGACAAAGTTGAAGAGTCCACGGTCGTGGGAGGCGGGCTTTAGCGAAACAAAGGCTCCGGAAATCATGTGTCGATGAGATCCTCGCCGACCTTGCCGAATAGTAAATACTACTATATGGGCGAGGGCCTTCAATGGGCTTACATCTCATCTCCTCAGATTCGGTGATTTTGAAACGTCATTGAAACGTGCAAATCTGACCTTGTATGGATGCATCGCAGGTCCTCATGCCAGATTCAAAGAAGGTGCTCCATTGATATGAAGGGACACGGCTACCAGTATGTGTTTATCGAGAAGGATTGGGAAGGATGTGCATGCGGGTGACAATGATGACGATGATGATGCTGATGCCAATGCCAGCCGTGAATCCGATTAATTACGACCATGACAATGATGACGATGACGACGATGACGACGATGACGACGATGATGATGATGATGATGATGATGATGATGATGATGATGATGATGATGGTGATGGTGGTGGTGGTGGTGGTGATGATGTTGATGATGATGTTGATGTTGATGTTGATGTTGATATATGTCGGTATATGTTGATGATGCCTGCTGTTGCTCCTGCTGCGGCGGAGGCCGTCAAGTTGTTTTTTGCTTGATTGTGGGTAGCTTTTCATGATCGCCACATTGCCAGAGGTGAGGATCTCTTAACTTATAGCCTATAGCTATGCAGGGAGTATTGTTTGAAGTCAACTAAGTGATCTGTCAACAGAAAGGACGATGGATTACAGTCAGCCTTAAATTTTTCAGACCACTTGCTGTGCTGCTCTCAATGGCCATTTT
>OMLO01000667.1_pt1 | contig 23619 bp, 27 predicted proteins | sample 1674811 | NCBI WGS metagenome assembly OMLO01 (sample SAMN06265003, study PRJEB25207) | coral metagenome | isolation source: Coral host | place: Mexico:La Bocana,Puerto Morelos, Mexico | collected 2008-11-13
ACCAGGTACATGACCGTCCAACAAAGAAATCCGTGGACGGAACCGCGTAAGCACCTAATCTATGAAAACGGAGGCATTTGCGCAGGCATGGACCCAGTGTATAGGGCCCGGTACAGCAAAAAAAACGCTACTCAAATGGCAATCGAGGCTGGGAGGTCTTTAGTTGAAAGGTGTACTAGAAATACTGCTGTGGCATTGGCGGCAGAATTTTGGTGCAGACTGTTCTGTCTGTATCCACTGTGTAACTCTCCACTGTGTGTTTGGTTCCATTTCTGAGGTGAGGATGGCATGGACGTGTGTTTGCAAGCCGCCGAGTGCTTGAAATCGGATGCCATGGACGAGAATCTCCAAGTTTCCACTGCGACAGTCAAGGAGGCTTATACGCACGTCACCACGGTGAATGGTAAGTCCAAGTGCGCCCTCAATCGCAGGGAGACTTGGCTGGTTCAAAGCAAGTGGAACTTTCATGTTTGACTGATTTGCTTAAAACATCTTAGAACAAAGTGGTGATTTTTACTGACCCGCATGTGCGAGAAATAAAGGGATTCAAGGGCATAAAGTCATGTCGGGATAATCCAGCCATGCGAGGAGAGTATTAGAAGCCAAGAAGTGTCCATCCTGGACTTGGCCTCGGAAGTAGAGGCTTTGTTGTCTCCAAACAAGTTTCTGAGCTGAAGACAGGTTTCAGATTTTTAGGTTATTAATTTATTAATAATTTGTTTGATTTTGATTTATCTAAATTTAAGAGTAATGAAACCTATGGTTTCTGGAAGGCCGCTACGGGCTGGTACGGGTACAGGGTACGATGGTAGGGTGCGTGCAGGAGGTACAGGGTACGATGGTAGGGTGCGTGCAGGAGGTACAGGGTACGATGGCAGGGTGCGAGCATGAGGTACAGGGTACGATGGCAGTGTGCATGCATGAGGTACAGGGTACGATGGCAGGGTGCGAGCATGAGGTACAGGGTACGATGGTAGGGTACGGGCATGAGGTACGGTTGTACCGGTTGTACCTATAAAGTTGTACCCAAAAAAGGTCACCAACTTAACAAAAAGGCAACAAATTTCTCGAAATTGGTCACCTTTTTTTCAAAATTGGTTACCTTTTTTTGGGTACACATGATGGGTACAACTGGTACAACTCGGGGGGTACGAGTGTACCCTGCCATATCCTGAAAGTGTACCTCCCGTACCCTGAAAAGTGTACCTACCGTACCCTGAAAAGCGTACCAACCGTACCCAACAGTACCGATCGCACCCGATGAAGTACCCCCCCCTAGCGTACCTGTCCTGGCATATCCTCCAGTTCATTACTTTTAAATTTAGATAAATTTTGATAGTAGTTTGCTCGTGTTCCTAAACGTTCCCTGAAACATTACATGAGGGACCATGAGACAACATGAGCCACGAAGTTGATTTGGCTGGTAATCGTGCTGACTAATAACCACATGCACCACATGCATGTTTTTCACTTTGTTTCCAGCGTAAAATTTGGATCACAATTCAATTCTGGACATGTCACATCATCTTTGTGACATCACGCACTGTCATGAAACCATGCTTTGCCAACGCGAGTTTTGTAAGACATTGGTTGAGGTTGCGAAAAAGCCAACCAACACAACCAGTGCCCTACATGCTGATTTCCAAAGCCAGCCAGGCAAGAGAGTGCTTTTGGTAACAATTTTCTAGTTTGCCAATGTGCTTCTTTAATGCTTTAGATGTGTGTAGTTTTTTTTACAAGACTCTCTTGGGTTGGCTACAAATCAATGGTCAGCTGTCTCCATGGATCTCGGCGTTCCGAATTCCGTGAGGCGAAGATTTTCATTTGCGCGAGCGAGGACCCCGAAGCCAATTCCACGGTTTCTTGGCGAACACTTCCGTAGTAGGCGGCAGGTGAGCGCCATGCCATGCCACCATGCTGTAGTATTCAAGATGAACATATCGAGTTGATACAATGGAAAAGTTTAAAAAGGCACAAAGATACCCAAAGTTTGACCCAAGGATCATTGCAGGATGAATAGTGGAAATGAAACTCTTTGGGGAATTGGGTCTCAGTTTGAGTCAGACGTAATTGCTTGGGATCGGTTCACTGTTTTCGTGGTGGTGGTTTAGCACTCGATTTTTCAATTGGGTGTGGAAATAGCGGGTAAGTTGACACAGTCCTTTTATGACATCACAAAACAGCCTCTGGTGCTGTTTTATGGCGGGCTGTTTCATTTTTCGTGTCGCCAGGCACTGGTTTTGCAGCAGCTGGTCCAGCGGACCCTTTTGCTCCTCGGATTCTCGAGATCCCTTTCCCAAATAGATCCAAATAGGCATTTTGGTGTTGCATGTTGATCAAGAATGCAATGATTGCAAGTACTACATCACCAGGAAAATGTCAGAAGAGGCTGCCCAAAAGCTAATATGCTGCATAATCTGCTTGCAGTAGAACGGTACTAATGTAAGCAAATGTCAGCTGGTTATTTTTCCAAGTCCTTTTGAAGTCGTTACTTTATTGTGTTTCAACTTTGAGTTGCGGAAAAAAAGTTGAGTTGCGGAAAAAAAGTTGAGGCGTCAGGTCCACATCTTGCAGAGTGAAGATTTGATGAGTCCGGTGGAACAGGATGCCCGGGATGCCGATGAGTCCGGTGGTTTGATGCAGATGGAGTTATCAGATGGCTTCATAGCCTCTGTGAGTTCCATGCAATCGAGTCCAAGGGTTCGAACTTCTGATCGAACTTCTGGTTCTATGGGAGGGCCTAAGTGTGCCCTTGTGCTGCTCAGCAAAGGAGCCGAAGTGCGAATTTCCACATTGGTTTTGTGTCAACATGGATTTTCATGCGTCATACAATTACAAGGACACGAATCACGGTTTTTGTTTCCCGAATCTTCAAAATGAAAGGCAACAAAAAGACAGAGCACAAACAGAACAAGTTGTAGACTTGTAACTTCAGTAGGAACCTGTTCCGAACTGTAAGAGAACGAGTAGTAACGGAGAGCAGGAGGATTCCAATTCACCGAAACGGCAGGGCCCAAGATGAGTATTTTTGGTGTAGAAGATGAAAGGATGGATGAAGATGAAAATGGCAAAGTATTTGTAAAGCCTTCTGACTTGAAATGTGTGTCGTTTCATGACTTGAGATGATGATTAGAGCATGCGTATGGGCACCATGAGAGGATACTTTAGCGGTCCAGTGAGTGACTGCACATCGTGTGCTACTATGTGCTATTCATTAATTTGCAGACTATACTCATTGCTCATTAGTAGAAAGTATCTGTAGTCCTATCATGGTGTGTGGCTGGTGCTGATATCCTGAAATCCCAGAGCACAAACGTTTGATTTCAGACGAAGGCTGAAGACTTGGAATTAGAAACCTATTTGCTAAACTGAAGTGGAAACGGAAACTGATCTCAACAGAATTTCTTCGATAGGAGTTTTGTTTGACGTGAAGTTTACGGAGCAGCTCGTGGAACTTCAGCGAATGCAGTATCTTGTTTGATGAAAGGGACAGCTGTAATGGACAAACTCCGAAGGTCAGTTTCAAGAAACTGGCGAAATAGAACGGTCAGAATCTAGATATTCAACAGTATTTAATGATATATATCTTCTTAAAAGTATACAAATCTATAATGATGTGGTTTCGATAAGTTTTTTATGTGGTGGGAATTCACATGAAGTCTTTGTGTACTAGTTGTGAAGTCATTGAAATATATGTACATCCTTTACATCCATGCGTGGGGTTTGTGATACTTTTGGACCATTGTAAGTCTGAACTTTGAAATGCTGAGTTTGCAAGCTTGATTGCAGGTGTCCCATGCTGCCGGTGAACGATGGCAGCTTTCAGTTTCCATCCAAAACAGGCTTCACAGGACGATTCTGAGATTTCAATGTGGGAGAGGATGGCTAAGATGGGAGATGGCTACATATGGCTACAAGGCTTCACAGGCTTCACATTCCAAAGTCGATTCAAAGCCGAATCAAAGCGTGCCAGCCAAAGCTAAAAGGCTTCACACCTGACAAATCCGACTGTTCAACATGTACGATCTCAGGACATCTTAATGAAGGCAAGGTACATTCCAACTCATCACTCTTACGTCAAGTTCCCAAGGTCTAAATTCATCAGTTCCGATTGCTATCGAACTGTTAGGAGAATTTTTGGATCCAACTGACAGTGCCAAGCAAGCTTTCCGCCGCCTCTTTGCGTTTTGGCTGCAGAAAACTGCGCGTGTTTCGAGAAGTCTTGTGGTTCGCAAGTTCGTGCATTCATTTTAGGAACGGACACAGTTTAGATAGGCTTCACATTTAAAGAAAAGGCAAAGCAAGATAAGCAAGGGAATGCCACGTATATTTTCGGGCATGATTCCTGAGGCATCACATGCAACTTCCAAGAAAACACTTCCTTTGCCTTGTATGAATGTGCACCAGTGCACAAGGTTAGACCCCATAAATCCTCGTCATAATGCGACCAGATTTTTTTTCCATGCTTCCATTGTGGGCCACATGCAACACACCACACTCCATCCATCAGAATCCTCCCTCAGCATGCCAAACCCAGCACCAGTATCTGGTTGACATTTTTTCTCAACATGGCCCTGCTTTCCAAAGTTTTGAATGTCGTCCGTATCGGTTTGGCAAGGCTTACATACTCTGAATTTGTTTTCCTGTGACGGGCACGTGGAGACAATTGCCTTTAAGGTTACAATTGCTTTGCCGTTCTCGCCTGCGGGGACTGCTGGCAGCGACCTCAGGAAGAGCAAGGAAAAACTTGCAGAAGAAAACAGAGAAAAAAGCAAGCAAAGATAAGTGAAGTGTGCAGAAAGACAGACGAAGAGTGAACTGTGACTGAAGACAGGATAGCTGAGAGGAAGCGGGGAGAGTTTAAGGTGATTGAAGGAAGCGGTCTCAGAACAGAAATGGACACACACACACAAGACAGCAAGAAATGCCTAGAGTTCATAAAAGGAGACTTGAACACCATGCACCAACAAACCGATACCCTAAATACTGTAGACACACCACTCTCAACATATGCGTTTCCCCTGTGTCGTGCAGGTATTCTTCAGCGACAGGTGGAACAGATTTGCCAACGCACCTTGCCATCTTTGCGATTTGCATTTCAACTGTTTTGCTGCAACTTTTGGCTTGGCTTCTTTATATCTTGAAACTTGTCGTCTTATTCCTTGCTCCCGGGAAAGTGTATTCATCAAACTTGCGCTCCAAGGCACTCGAGATTTGGGAAGCAAACTTCCAAGCCCTACGGAAGTCGACACGAGTGCCAGTGCGAATGTACCAGGTTTGGCCGATGCCCCAAGTAGAAGTCCCACAGAATTGGTCGAGTCAATAAGTTTGGAGGAAGGAAGTCACTTAACCCAACCGGTTTCCACTCTGCCAGACAAGCAGTTGCCAGTGGAAATTCTTGATGAAGATCTTTTCCAAAGTGAGGACCAGGAAGTTGAAGAATATTTTTAGCGCCCCGTCTTCCAGATGGAATCACGGTCAGATCCAATCCTGAAGCTTTCTAGCTGGAGCACGAAAGTGAGGTTAAAAGTCTGCGAAACAAATCCGACTAAGGTAACAGGCGGTTCTTTTTTTTTTTCGGTTCGACTTTAGATGGAAACAATTGTTAGGAAAAACATGCTCCAGATAGGCCAGCTTAAAGGTAAGTTGTGGCCAGCAATTACGCGTGGTTCGCGTCTGGTGCTGTTGCTACGACTCCCTGCATCTGCACGGGTCTAACAGACTTCACCAAGTTAAAAGTTAAAGATTATCAAGTGTGAGATAAGAAACGAAAGTCTCTGAAGTCTTCAATTTGTCGCAGGTTTTTAGCTTGAAGTCCCCACATCTTCAAGCATCAGGAGGCAGTTCTTTAACGCCAAAGGGGTCCAAAGCAATGTATGCTCTTTGTGAACAACGTGTAATTCTGATGATTTTGTTCAAACTCACAAGCAGGTCCCTTGGCAAGCACGGTGCAGAATTTGCGGCGTCAAGAATGCAAAGCACAATTGAATTAGCCGTTGGTCATTGCCTCTAAAGACGAATCCTGTAATCTAATTGCTTTTGCCTTCAGCCATTTTTTGGAGATAAGACTCCCGAGGCACTCGAAGGCAGACGAACTTTACCTTTGGTAGAATTCCTAAATCATGTGCAGAAATTTCAAGTAGCCGCAAATATAGTATGTTGGAATATGTTACAATGTTGGAAATAGCATGAAATGACAATCTTAATTCCTTATCATTTAATCTTATCTAAAAGAAACTTGCACCTATACATTTGGAATATGTTTCCCGCACATGGATTTTTTTCGTTTGCACTTTAAGCTTGAGTGTGCCAGGAATCTTGGCCGATCCTTGTTTGAATATGTTTCAATGCTTTAATGTCATCCACAATATATTGCGTGTTCTGATTTGAATAATGTTAGCAATCAATGTAGATGAATGAAATGACAATCACTTGTAAGAGTATTGAAATACGACCTCAGACATTTTTTTGAATAAGTTGACATGGACTTTGATTATTGAAACATAGATACACTAAAATTTAACGATAGATTAATTTCTTACTTTTTCATATTTATTTATGTTTTTAATTTTATTTTGAATATTATGATGTTGATACTTTATCAATTTATTGTATCAGAGATTTTTTAAAAAGACTCTGAAATAAAAATGACTCTCATTCTCTTGGGGGTGAGGGGTAGGCTATTAAATATGAGCAAGATAGGCGCCGGCAAAAGTTGGCATTTAGTTTGTTGGATCTGATCTTGGTATTATCATAAATTTGGCGGAAGTTGGCATCTTTGGTGGCAGCGGTGGCAGCCTGGCACAAGGTGTCAAAAGAATGCATGAGAACAACAATTCAAAAGCAAAGCGCTCAAGACTCAAGACACTAAAGTTCACCAGGCTCAATTCCACGGAACACATTCCAGCCAACTCAAGAACATTCTCACATCAGCAGAGAATCGAAGACATCAGGACTGCTGTGGTCATATCTGTCAAATTGAAAGTACCGTCGCCACAGCAGTCTCCAATGCCACAGGCCGCCACTTGCCACAGATGCCAAACAGCCCCCAGAAACGTCCCGTGAAAATTGATGTCCGGTGTAAGTCAAATAGTTCTTAGCTTCATTGTTCCCGTGACATAGCAACCATCAGTCTATGGAATGCTGCATTGATTCAAAGCCAGAAGGAAAGAAGCAATTGTGAATGCTTTTAATATGCCGTCCTGACCCCCCCTCCCCACATAAGAAAATCTGAAAAATAAAGGATCCCGCCTCCAAGCCATTTTTCAGAGTCAAAAACATTTCAGAATCACTTTAAAAAAATATCTGATTGTAATATTTGTTTTACATGTTGATTTGATGTTATACTTGCATTTCGCAAGATGAACACTATGATAAACAAAGGAAACAATGTATAACTGTATCATTATTTTTATGATCTAGATCTACAAGAGATGATACTATTTCAACAATCAGGTTTTATAATTGTAAGTTTTTCCTTCGGATTTCATATTATTACCAACTAATTGCAACATATTGATTGTAACTTCAGAATTATGTAGGAAAAATAGTTCAACATATTCAAGTACAGTTCTTGAAATTGAGTAGGTCATAAACAACATAATCTCAAAATGAAGTTTATCATCAACTGATTGAATAAAGATTCGAAAAGTACAAATACATATGTGAGATTGAGCATTCCATGCGGTTTCTTCATGTTTGCATGCCTGTTGATTCGGCATGGACCCGCCAACGTACCGTTGGCTCAAGCACAACTTGCGCTGTAAAAAGTGCAGACCTTTGCCACTTCCAGTTTCAAACTGGTAGCGGAGCTGATTCGACTTAGTGACCTTTGCCAGTAGCTCCCGATGTCGGCGCTGCTGGAAACGTTGCGATATCATCCTCATGGAGTTTCGCAGCCTAGCACTACGATGGAGGAAGGCAACACTGAGAGCAAGTTTGGAATTCCAAGGTTTGATGGCAACCCACACCATTTGCCTGAGTACGTCTACCGGGTCCAGACTCGGATGGCTCGTGAGAAGGCGATGTCGGAAGATGAAGTGAAGAAGTTAGGCCCTCTGGGGCTGCGCTTGGTGGAGGGGTTGCGTGGCCAGGCATTCCGACTTGCCCAGCAAGTGGAGCTGAGCACTCTGTCCTCTGAACGAGGTGCAGAGGTGTTGCTGAAGACCTTCAACGACAACCTGAAGCCTCGAAAAGCACAAGAAGCCCGAGAGTTGTATGCAGCTGGCAGCAGAGAAGGCGGCATTTTGAGTCGCCAATCCGGCGAGCCAATGTCCTCATATGTCTCAAGGAGGCGTGCTTGGTGGGCCGCATTACAAGGTTTGGACAGCAATCTCAAGATACCGGACATGATCTTGGCAGAGCAGATCCTGACCAATTGTGGCCTGACCGACGACCAGAAGCTGATGATCCGAACAGTCTTACAAGGCACCTTCAATGTGGACAAGGTGTGTGAAGAGCTTCTGAGTCAACACCCACACATCCATGACCGAGAACGAGGCCGAGGACATGGATTTGGAAAAGGAGGAAAGCCTTGGAGGAAAAGCCCATGGAAGTCAGGACCTCCAAGGGGATTTCATGCTGAAGCTGAGATGAATGATGAAGAGTGGGACACATCGTCCCAATCCCTGACTGGCTACACGGCGGCCTATGAGACTGAGTATGAGTACCAGGATGAGGAGCTCTATGGCTTTGAAGCGCAGCACTATGATGGCTGGCAGGATGACAATGACGAGGACTTCTTGACGATGAGTTTTGCAATGCTTAGTGAAGGAGGATTGGATTTGCAAAGCGAAGAAGCCTGTGCCTATGCAGCAGAATGCCTTCAGTTGGAACATGAAGCCTTTCTGGTGCGCAGCAAGGGCAAAGGCAAGGGCTTCAATGGTTTTGGTCAACAGCGGCATTTTGACATCACTGGATCGGTGAGTCTACAAGAACGTAAAGCACGACTTGCACAGCTGAAGGCCAAAACTGAGTGCAGAAGGTGTGGACAAAAGGGGCATTGGAGTGGTGATGCTGCATGTCCGAAGGGAGCAACCAGAGGATCGTCAACTTCACCATCCAAGAAAGGCTCATCTGGATATCGACCACCTTCGACCATGGCAAGCTCCGGAAAAGGAAAGGCACCAAAACCTCGTGTGGTGTACTTTTCCATGGCCAACCACACTGAAGAACAATCAGGAGATCACCAAGTGTACATGGCTTTGCATGGAAGTGAAAATATGAGCTCTATCTATGATGGGGCCAGCATTCCTCCACCTACTTCACTGCAGATGACGGGACCGACTGCGAGTTCTACTGCATCTTCAGCAGCTACACCCGTAGCTGTTCCTACTTCCTTTCTGAGCTCTATGATGGGGCTACCACCATTGACGGCTTCTATGACGTCGGGCTTAGCACCTACAACATTGTCGGCTTCTATGGCGTCGGGCTCAGCATCTACTTCATTGACGGCTCCTACGGCGTCGGGCTTAGCAGTGGTGGATGAGAAGGTGAAGAAGGAAGGTGAAGATCGAGCTCGGCAATTGAATGAATCTGCCCGTCAACAACTTCAAGTTGCTCTACGTGAAGAAGGCGAGGATGTGGAGTATGACGTGGACTGGGAGCTGATCAGGAGGGCAACAGAGACTCCATTTCAACCAGGAGATCTATCGCTTGCAACTGCCTTCCAGACTCTTGGTTGGATGGAAGTGGATGATGGTGAGAAACCGCCTCTACTACCAATTCAAGACGGACCTTCACTTGTACCAGAGCCTGAGACACCACAACCTCCAAGACCGCTTCACCCATCTCTACGACCTGGGGCAACTATGAAGGAGATCAAGGAGGAGGCACTTCGAAGATTCCCAGTGGCTGATCAACGCCAAGTTGGTCTAGTCCTTGAGCTTGATGATCGTGGAGATCGAGTCTACAGCCGAGCCCTCAAGAACTACCTGAAGGTGAACCGCATCAGTGGCCTGGTAGGAATTCGTCTTCTACCTTCAGACCTGCTGGGAATCTCAAAGAGTCATGGACTTTCTGACTCAGAGACCTCACCTGGATTTGAGGAAGCCTCGCTTGGATTTGAGGCAGCTCCTACTGGATTTGGAGCAATGGATTCACACTGTGAGTCAGCCTTGGACTTGGGCCCTCCAGTGTTGGATCAAACCAGCAGGGAGAACTACCTCAGCATTGAGGAGGTACCTCGAAAGACTCTGACTCGAGGACAAAAGAAGACCTTGGATCAATGCAGGAAGGAGGTCATTGAATCTGATGTGAGTATGTGGTCAACCTTGTCGGGCTCTCGGCATTTGACTCCACTACCCAAAGGTTGCAAGGTCTTTCTTATGGAAGTCTTTGCTGGAGCGGCTGTCCTCACTTCGATGGCTCTGAACATGCAGCTTCCGGTAGCAACTCCGGTGGACCTGAATTTGGATGGCACCAACCTTTTGGACCCCAAGGTGAGGAACCAGTTGGATGAAGAGATAGACAGGCATGATCCTTATCTTCTCACGTTCGCTCCTGTGTGCAGTCCTTGGGGATCTTGGTCACGACTGAACATGGCCAAGAATGAGGAGACAGCAATCAACATCATGGCCGAAAGGGACGCTTGGTACCTATGTCTTTGTTGGATGCCGGACCATCAAGCGGCGACTGGCAAGAGGAAGAAAAGTTCTCCTCGAGAACCCATGGGGCAGTGAGATCTGGTCCACACTTTGCCTCCGCAAGCTGATTGAAGAGGCCCCGGCAGATGCAGAAAGTGGAGAACTCCTTGAAGTGGTCCGAGGAGATCAATGTGCTTTTGGACTTCGAGATCATTGGACTGGTGATCTGCACATGAAGCCTACTGGATTTATGACGGCTTCAGGACCCATCAAGGAGAGACTTCAACAACGCTGCAGTGGAGACCACTTTCATCAACCACTTGAAGGCAGTGATCGTACCAAGAGGGCTTCTCAATGGCCTGAAGCACTATGTGAAGCAATGATTTGTGGTGCGTTGGAAGACCTACAACATCGCACTGTCCATGCTGCTTTTCAAGATGCTTTACATGAGGAGGAAGGCTATGAAGAGTACAACTTTGGTACCTTGGATGCGGTGGTGGATAAGATGGATGAAGGATCCGCTGTTTCTGTGGTTCCTGAGAAGCATGATGAACATGAGCTGGTGAGACAAGAGATGATGGAAGAAGTGGACTCACCAGTCAAGCTTGCCGAGATTGAGATGGAAAGAAAACGTAAATGGCTTCGAGCACCTCGAGAAGTTCGTGTTGCTCTACGTCGACTACATCACATGATTGGCCATGGAAGCAATTCGGCTATGCAGCAGCTTTTGAAAACAGCTGGTGCTTCAACAGAGTCTTGTGAAGCGGCAAGGCACTTTGCCTGTGAGACCTGTCGCAAGCGTCAACAAGTACAACGACCACCTGTGGTTCGACCGCCCAATAAATTGGTCTTCAACCATGAGGTGTCAGTGGATTGCTTTGAGGTGAAGGATTCGGCAGGGAACCGCCACACCATCCTGTCGATGATTTGTTTGGGCACCCTTTTTCATCAAGCTTGGTGGGTGTCAGCTGGAGGAGTTCCCAAGAGCAGCGTTTGCGCAGAGACCATGCTGACTGGATGGTTTCAACCTTTTGGAGCTCCTCAAGTGATGACTTGTGATCGTGGAGTTCACAACCAAGGAAGAGTGAAGGATCTTCTACGGATCCATGGCATCCAACTTCGCTATGCTGGAGTGGAAGCGGCTTTTCAGATAGGCCGTACCGAACGACAAGGTGGAATCCTGAAAGAAGTCATCAAGGCAGCAGTGATGGAAAGACAAATTGTTGGAGTTCAAGCTATGAAGATGCTGGTGATGGAGAGCTCTATGGTGAAGAATTGCAGATTGAATCATCATGGATTCAACCCTGCACAATGGGTTCTTGGACGTCTACCAGCAGACGCAACATCGCTGACTGCAGAAGAGGCTGAAGGTCGGACTCTTGGAGTTCAAGAAGAAGTTCAATCAGGAGAAGATGCCTTCAGTCAACAACTCATGATTCGCCAAGCAGCTAAGCAGGCCTATGCCAAGGTGGATAGCTCTCGTCGAGTTCGTGCAGCACTACTTCGAAAAGCTGTACCTCTACGTGGGCCCTACTCACCTGGAGATTTGGTTTGCTTTCACCGACTTGGCCGATGGTTTGGTCCTGGAAGGATCATTGGAAGAGAAGGAAGATCGACACTCTGGGTTATCCATGGAGGCATCCCTATCGTGGTGGCTGAGAACCAGATTCGTCCGGCTACTACCTCAGAGGTGTTGACAAAGCAGATTTTGGAATTGAGACCTTCGAGAAAGAGACGAAGAGAAGCAGTTCAAGATCAGGGTGGAGAAGCTCCATTTCAAGAAGATCTGATGATGAACCAGGTGCATGATGATGATGAAGCACAGCCTGGCTACCTGGAGCTTCCTGTGGAGCCTGGACCTCAACCTGTTCTACCACCGCCTGGACTTGGTGCTGAACAAGGAGAAGAAGAAACACCTGTTCCGGTACCAGAAGAAATGATCGTGGAAGAGGAGCAAGAAGAGATTCCCGTTCCGGAGTTGGAACCTACGTCACCTGCTGATGGAGAGTCTGAGCAACCTGAACCGGAAGTTGCACCTCCGTCAGGACCTATGACTCCAGCCTATCAGGGAGCAACTACTTTGGCGCAAGCTCTACTCAGGTCCGTGGATGGACTTGATGGGATCAACACGTCTACGCCTGTGCCCACCACCTTGCCTACTACGTCGGCTGGGGGCAGAGAACGTTCAAGGTCCCCACTACGTGAGCCAGCAGCTATCCCAGTTCCTGATCATGACTCTGGATGGTTGGCTCAGCAGAAGGCAGAAGAAGGAGACGAAGCATTTTCAGTGCTTTCTGGCAAAACGTGTCTTCAAGAAGAAGCGTCAAGCAGGTGCTGGACGTGAAGTGTCTTTTGAGAAGGCCACCGATGAAGAGAAGGAGAGCCTGGTAGCCACTCGTCAGAAGGAGTGGAACAATTGGAAGAAATTTGAGGCTATGTGGATTCTTCCGCCTGAGGAGCAGGAGAAATACATGAAGGACAACCCCAACCTGGAAGTCATTCCTTCCCGTTGGGTGGACACAGACAAGAGTGAAGTTGGTGAGAAGCCTGAGTTCAAGAGCAGGCTTGTTGGAAGAGGCGATTTGGAAAAGGGAAATGACTTGAGGACAGACAGTCCCACATCAAGTCAACTGTTCTTGAATGTGATCATTTCCTATGCAGCTAGCACTCAGAGGAGGCTTCGTGGAGGTGACATTTCAGCTGCTTTCTTACAAGGCACCTGGATTAAGAGGCCTCTAGCACTTCGACTACCTGCTGGAGGAATTCCTGATGATGAAGTGAAGCCCGGAAGTTTGATCATGTGCAACAAGAGCGTCTATGGCACGAAGGATGCACCCAGAGGCTTTTGGAAGGAGCTTCACGATGTCCTTTTGAGCTGTGGATTGAAGGAAGTTCCGTTGGAGACATCGGCTTACTACCTACCTGGAGAAGCTGGCCGTGTGGCAGGACTTCTTGGCAGTCACGTGGATGATTTGCTTTGGAGTGGTACTCCGGAGATGGACCTGGTTATGGAAAAGGTGCAGGAGAAGTTCAATTTCCGCCTGACCAGCTCCGAGGAGTTCAAGTTCTGTGGTCGCATCATTGAGCAGTCTGACAAGGGCATCAAAGTGACTTGCCCAAGTGTTTTGGACCGTGTCAAGGCAATCTATGTGGAGCCACAGAGGAGAAAGGCCCGAGCTGAACCAGCCACACCGGCTGAGATTAGCCAGTTGCGGTCTGTGGTTGGAAGTTTGAGTTGGCTGAGCAGAGTTTGCAGGCCCGACATTGGATTTGGTGTCAATCAACTGCAAGCAGTTCAGCAGAAGGCCAAGGTGGATGACCTTTTGACCGCGAACCGTTTGCTGAGTTATGCCATGGAGACCAAGGATAAGGGCATCTTCTATGCAGCAGGTGCTATGGACTTTGACACCTGCATCTTACTCAGCATCAACGATGCCAGCCATGCAGCAAGTGTCCAGGACATCAACGGCAACACTGTGGTTGGACATCGCTCCCAGTCAGGGAGGATCTTGGCTTTGGCGTCTGAGAAGTTCCTGGAGAATGGAGAAGGGCATATTCACATGCTCCAGTGGAATTCTTCAGTTTTGAAGAGAGTCTGCCGCAGCACTTTGCAGGCGGAGACTTTGAGCTTACAATTGGGCAGTGAGGATGCGGAACATGTCCGCCAGATGATGTTTGTGATGAAGAACCTTGCAAAGCACCTCACCCCAAGCCGCAACTACACCGATGCAGCGGACCACATGAAGATTTTGTGGTGCACTGACTGCAGGTCACTGAGTGACCACCTTGTGATGCCCGGAATTTCCGAGGTATCGGATAAGAGATTGGCGATTGACCTCACCAGCCTTCGGCAAGAACTTTGGCGAGGACCCGGCTCATTGGTAGGAAACCCTACGTATACCGATGAATTGCCGCTGGATCGCACAACGGATTGCCGTCGGATTTCAACGAAGACGATGGTGGCCGATGCTCTTACAAAGCAGATGCGGTGTGAGCAGTTGCATCATCTTATGGATGATGGATTTCTCCGTGTGGAATTTTTCTCAGCCTCATCACCAGAAAGAATTTTACGGGTGTGAGATTGAGCATTCCATGCGGTTTCTTCATGTTTGCATGCCTGTTGATTCGGCATGGACCCGCCAACGTACCGTTGGCTCAAGCACAACTTGCGCTGTAAAAAGTGCAGACCTTTGCCACTTCCAGTTTCAAACATATTATATAAACATACTTGGATAATTAAATACATGATAAACTCATAAAGTAATAAACTATGAAACAATACATCAAACAGCCTTTTAGGTGTTTGTGGAGTTACCAGGTTGAATTTGCACTAAGTTGGAGCGGGTATACTGAAAGTGATGATTGCACTTTCTTACCTGTCTCTACTTTTTTGTTTTGTTTGATATTTCTCTCGCTTGCTGTGATGGACACTTTTGCGAAGTGTTGGTTCGGTTTGAAATCACCGCCTGAGTCCACACTGGCGAGACGAATAAAGACGCGTGCTGGGTGCGCCATTATGACATGCCTTGCAGTCACGATCTCTAATTCATCGATTGACAGGTTGTCTTGTGTTTAGTATCACGGATTGCTTTCTCCCGCATCTAACAGTGCTGATTCTCATTATCATCACACTCAACTCGTTTTATTGAAGAACATTCATAATTTTAGTCAATCATTGAATCCCAAAAAACGTAAAAATGCATTCAATCTGTTGTGCATGCAGTCGTGCTTGTTTGTGTTTTTTTCCATTTTCTGACTTTGGTTCCCTATCAAGTTTCATTGTCAAGACTCGTCCAGGATGTTCTACACTTTGCCACATGCCAAAAAAGATAAACAAACGATACAATCAGGCAAACTGCATTCATACCCATAGAGTAGTCCTTCTCACCATTTTATTTTCATTTATTCTACCTAGCTCAAAACATGTTATTGAGCAAGAGTGACCGCAAGGTCTTGTGATATCGAAAAGGATGGGGCCTGGTGACATCACTGATACCGTGGCACGTGGTCAGAAGCTCATGGATTTTCACTTGACCAAAAAAGACATCAAAAACACAGGTCGTACTATCACCACCAATAAGCCTTCAGCGCATGTTGCGATGTCGAGTTGTTACTTGGGCTCATGGAGGCGATTCCATCCTTTTGGAGAGTTGATATCACCACATGGCCAAATGACTGGAGTTAGCTGTCAAGGTTTTCGATGGTTTGTGTCGAATTTTTCGGTCAATCCCTGTCATGCGACAGTCAGCTCTGAAACAATGAGTCAGCTCCTTGAGCTCAAGGAGCTTGCAGAATTGAGCTGGGTTTTCTTTTCCAGGATTTTACAGTACTTCATAATATAATATATAAAAATGGATTTTCCAAGGGGTTTTCGAAGGTTTCTTGCGAGAAACAAAATCGACAATTTGAGAGTGCTGCGGTAGGCAAAGGACCTCGAACTTCTCGAAGAATTGACGACGCAATCTGCGCAAGTCTTGGGTTTGAAACCATCCCGAGGCGCCTGGGTTTGTCGTTTGTCACAGCGAAGATTGCGAAAGTTGGTTGCGAAATGATACCGTATGGTCTGATACAGATATCTTAAAATCATTTTAATTTTTGACCTGAGTTGAGTAGTGATCTCGCGTATGATCGACATATACCCATTCAAAATGCTTCGTATCTCCAGTAGAGACATCAGAGTCTGAAACATGGGCGAGTTGATGGGGCCGATGGGGTTCACCATTCTGTTGGACATTTCTGTTGGATTTTTGCTTCACCATTTCTCCGAAGACGAGATTTTTGAGGATTTTTATCAACCAAATCAACTCTGGGATTCTGCACAGGGCGAGACTCGCGATATGCAGCTTGGTGCAAATGGGTTTCAAGGTTCCAAAATTGGTGCAGTCCTGTCCTTTTTGGTTTCAGCCACGTGAGTTTGCAAAAATTGGAGAAAAGGACTTGGAACACAATTCAAAAATATTTAACATGCATCTAACATGCATCCACCACCATTGAATTTGATTGTTCTCAGACAACTCTTATCTGAAGAGGTTTACTTCCAAAACTTTTCGTTTCTAGAATTCACCTCAGTCTGCCTTATCATCTATGTGGTGAGGGTTATAACACATCCCCGTTATGTAACTATCCGTGAGGAAGGATAGATGGGCGGCCGGATGCTGCCTCCGTCCTTTTGTTCCAAGGTGGGAGTGTGTCGGCACAAGGCGACCGGCAAATGGCAACGCCGTGGCGAAAAGCAGATCTTCGACCCTTGGCGCAATCTCAGCAAGTCGTAGAATCATAGCTACAATTTATGATTTATGGAAAAACAGATTGATGTGGCAGACATATTCGCGCTTGTGGCACATTTCGGTTTCCCTGTTTGCCTGTTTATGGTCCAAATTTCCGACACTGCCAGGACATGGAGGTACAGGTGCCGGAGTGCAGTGCTTGAGCTTCAACAATTATTTCAGATTTCGGTCCTACCGGTATTGCCAGGCAGCCTTGGCGGTTCGGCAAAAGCAATTGAAAGATGCAGGCCAAAGCAAGGCCGTGGCCAAGGGATGGGCTGGTTGTGGCTTTGCATGCAGGATACAACATCTTTAGATGGAGTGCACTTAGTGCTCATCCTCGAGGTGATAGAGCTCAGGCTTTCTATGAGATCAGGGTTAAAACATGTCAAAACATCTTATGTGAATCCATCTCCTTGGTAGGTTCAGTAATCGTTGCTCTTGCAGGGAAACCCGTTGCTTCGCCAGGAGGCGGAAGAGTTGCAGCAGGTCAGGGTTGAAACGTGGCAGAGAAGGTTTCAATTTGCGAGGGCAAAACGATCAAAGAAGTTGGAAAATGAAGTGTTGGACATGCGGCGGCATTTTATACCGTGTTTGAAGGCATTTAACAATGTTCTACCACCCCACCCACCCCCCCAAAAAAATAAAAATCCGCAGCCGTTATATTTTTTTAGTAGTTTTATTTGATGGTTTCCATGGCATTTTTTCAGATGTGCCATTCGTTCCTTGGGATTCCAGGTCCAAGAGGCGATCAAAGCAGTCGCAGCAGATCTGCTGGAAATTCTTTGTTGGAGTTGTCAAACACGTGGCGCAACGTGCCAATGCAAGGTGCCATACCTTATGACAGGAGGTCTGGCTTGAGGTAGATAGTAGAAAGAATGAGAGAGATATCTTTCATTATCACGACTCCATCGAAATTTTGTGATTTTTGGTGAGGTGTGTAGTGACAATGCTGGGTCTTTATTTCAGGATATCTTTTGGAAGAGGTTTTTGTGTGGGTTTTTGGACTCGTTTTCTTCAGGAGAAAGCCTTGCGCGAAGTTGAAGCTGCCAAAAGTGCGCTTGAGGTGAGATTCGGTGGGATCTGATGGGATCCTGGCAGATCAACTGATGCGAAAAATCCGGGTTGATATCCAACATTGATAGTTGGGAGTCATTGGTGGCCATGATTTGACACTTGCAAATGAGGATCAGTTGATAGCTTCTTCCAGTGGTGGGCTTTAGATATTTTTGTATGGTATTTTCTTTGATTATCTTGATTCTTGATGATACATGGAAACAGAATGCAGTCGTTTGAAAAAATCTTCCCCTTGTGCCCTTGTATCCTTGCCCACTCCCACCATATTTTATCCTTTTTAGAACCTTCTAAAATCTTCTAAAGTAGTTCTACATGATGGTGGCAGTGACAAAGGACGGGAAGAATCTTGCTCTTGTCCATCTGTTCCCATGATCTCAGATATGATTGCCACCATCTTCCACATTTCCCACATCTTCAAAGAACTCTCCTCCCATTCTTTCAGGCCATTCGCGCAGCACATGTTGCCCAAGAGCTGGACGTGGAAGTGGTAGCTGAAGCGGCCGGCCTGCAGCCACCCCGTGCCCAGACTGCGTGAAGGTTCTGGACTGACGATTGGGGCCCCGCAACCCTTGACATCTCTAAACTCTAAACATTGGCTTTTGGAATATTTACCATAAAAAACACATAAAGCAGCCCATTGATGTTCCTTTCTTTACGTCAAACATTGCTGTTCCCGGATTGGTTTCCTTTGTAAATGTCAAGGAAGGGGCCGTAAATTGCAATGATTTCCATAGTGTTTCAATCGGCGGTACCTTGACTCTCAAGCAACAAGGCTTAGTCTTTTGCGTGCTTTGTATTTCTGATGTGATTTCTAGTTGGAAAAGTTCTGATTGTATCGAGCAGCAAAGCGCTGCAACCCTCTAAACACTCCAAGTGAAAATGAGTTCAGTCTTTTCTTTTTGAACAGTTAGTCAGGATACTTGCAAACAAGAAAGGTATGAAAGATAAACTGTTGCAAACATATTTCGATCAAAGGTAGTATTTGTGCAGGTTGCAAGAGGCGGATTTGCCGTGGAAGTGAGGTTTAGTCGTGTCTTTTTTTTGGGTCAACGCTTCCGATATCCCGAGGTGCCAAGACAATCGATGAGTACTATGGGAGCCATGGCACGGGGTTTGCCATAAGACCAAGTTGCTGGAAGATGCTCTAAATAGGCAGATGTACGGTACGGTACGGTACAGTCATTTGGCACTTGTGGATTTGCATGTGTCTATACAGGCATGCGAATGCAGATCTGGCCGATCTGGCCAGGTACACTTTTGCATTGACTGATTGATTGTTTCGGATTTTGTGAAGAATCTTGTTTGCGAGATGATTTTGGCTATACCTGGTACTTCAATGTTTCTTCACGGAATGTACTTCTTTTCCACACGGGGCTTTTCTTGCAGATATGCAAGGTCCTTAATAACCAGATGTTACCATGCAGTAACACAGTAACAAAATGACTTTCCATTTTGTGGTAACCTGGAACCGGCGGAACCTGGTGGAACTCACTGTAACTGGGCTTTTGTTGAGTTCCGAGGATCCAAGAGGTGCGGAAGCGCCACCAGCTGGACCGGCGACGCGCCAAGGAGCTGCGCCGCAGACTGCGACGGGAGCAGCTGGAGGGAACCCTGCCACTCGACTGGATGTGGAAGGAAAATTCGAGCAAACTCTGACTGTGATCCTGGTGAACTGGACTTCCAGCTGCTCCAGCTATGATGTTTCGCGTGAGATCTATTTCATCACTTTGGGATCCCACATAAGTGCAGGTCAACCTTTGGTGCTCCAAAACTGACATCGTAGGATGTGGTGAAACTGTGGAGATAGCTTCACATATGTTTGCTCTGCACAGCGTTGTGATGGCAGGCATTGAAGCCAGGTTCTGACAACATCTTAAGGCAACCTAAACCTCTTGGGAAATTGCCTGTGAAATAGTCCTGACTGATTCTCTTGAAATCATGGAGAGATAGGCACTCTAAACCTTGTCGTCTTCATCCTTTAAAACACGAATTGCCATGAAAAAGTCTTTCCGGTCAGAAGCTGCCATTTTATTCTATAGTTACTATATACCATGAATTGATGAATTGACGTTTGTTTTTGTGCAAAGGTCTGAAGACAGAAAGGGTCTCACTATGTTCTCAAGACTGATGTTGACCGGTTGTTTTGATAAGATCCCAAGCAGAGGCAATGGAGCGAAAATCATCATCATCACCATCACCGTCGCGAATATCAGATTTATCCCCATTCTTATCCATTCTTATCATCATTATCATATATTGGAATTAGAATTCTTATTGTCATTGTTATCATCATCATGGTCATCCAAAGTATGATGAGCAAAGCAGCAATTTCTGGCCGTCGTTCCTTTTTTGCACCCCAGGCATGGTAAGTTAGGTGCGACCCGGGAAAAGCGAGTGAGAGTCTAGAAGCGATGCCGCCCATGTCCATGACTTTCAACATAGCCTGCGCCCAGGGGGGGATCATGTCATCAAATGAGCCAAGGCTTCAATGAAGTGAAGGTTTGAAGATTTTTGAACATGAAGCTAAAGTTCTATGAGCACTAAAGTGATACTTGACGATACTTGTGGCGTCAGCAATGCGTCAGCAAATTTCTTCATTCCTTGGAGTTGCTGAACTTCCCGTTGTGGAAGTTCAGCCTTTTGTTGTGAGGAAAAGCATGTCAACAGTGCAACCTCGATGTCCAGATGTCCAAATCAATTCAGTGGACGCGGTAGCTTCAAAGCTCTGATAAAATAAATTTTCAACGATACATAGATATCGATAGATAATGCTTAGTGGCCTACGCTAAGTTCATCAAATTCATCCAAGTAGAATTCTTCGAGATGGTTTGAACCAGTCGTGTCACCCCGACCGTGTTGCAGCGCAGGTCAAGGGGAAGAGGCTGAGGAGCAGGTGGATGACCAAGGCGCGCACCGAGGAAATCAAATCGCCCTGGTTTGAGTTGAACGACAGTAAGTAAAAATATGTAACCATAATCTCTTTGTTGAGAGACATCAGAAGTTGGGCATTTCTATGGGTCTATAAGCTTTTCGAATTTCACGGCATGCATGCGTATGGCGTCGAATAGCCATCCCCGCTGCAGACCTTGATGTGACAGATGTGACATAATAAAAGAGACCGCTTTCAAATCCCCCTGAGAGGTCAGTTTGCCACTTTACGTCGCCACTTCCTCCAATCCTACGTGCGGCGCAAGAAGAAAAAACGGAAACGTTTGGAACCTGAACTGCGCCTTGTGCTGCTACAACGCTTTGGTGCCTGGGCGGCCTGATATGTGCGATGAATGCCATGACGATACATCAAGAATCAAGATTAACATGAGACAAACATGAACTTCTTCGGGGAGGAACATGTCTGACCTCACATGCCCGATATAAATCAGTCTCCAGTTTAACGCCGTGGGGGTCCAAGGAGCCGGACTGCGCGTCATCGGTTTTCATGATGCGGCCAAACGACTTCAGCAGCTGCAGGACCAGAAAGCCGTTGGAAACCCAATGAAAGACGAGGGTGTCAACCTGACCTTGACTGTTTAGCATGGTTTTGGTGATTTTGCAGTTCCATTCCAGAGTAAATTTAGAGCTTTCATAACTCTTCATACTTTTTTGAAAGATGTTTGGCTTTGGAGTGGGTTCTGCAGTAGAGGGTTCTGTAGAAGATGGTCAGGACAAGATGTCGTTCTTCATTTTGTCATTGGCAGTGAGAACACAGGGTTCCGAGTGAAGCCTAGAGTCTGTAGGACAACACAGCGCATATCAGTGCACATAAAAGAGACTGAAACTTATTTCATGCAACAAACATGTTGCATCGTTGCATGGTTGCATGAGCATATTCATGTCCATCGACTTTTTTGCATGCTCGCAGTTTGTTTCGGAAGTACAGACATGTGTACATAGCAAGCACTGCTTGTACCACCTAAGGCGCGACAACGTTTGCAGGAGGCTGCTGAGATGGCTCCTTGGCTTAGGATCGATGAAGCCAATCTTTTGGTTCATAAGTTGCAGGCCTTGGTTGATTTTGATACACGCTGTCAGTGTGGCTGAAAAAAATGCACCCAGCACAATTCTGGTGGGACTGCTAGGGTCCAAACAGTTGGAGAAGCTGATAAGCTACAGACTATCATTTGCATGCTTATGACGCTACTAACTGCAGCAAAAGATGGCATACTCGTAAAACTGGAATTAACTGGAATCACCCGCTGCATGAGCTTGTTTGTGGCATCAACTTTTCATTTCAGCAATGCTGAGGGCGAGATGGTTCCAATGACACCCCAAGGGCGTCCTGATCCTCAGGGAAAGTGGTTTTGTCAGTGTGAAATGTCACCAATCCTTAAAGCGCCTGATTTTCAGACAACCGCAATGTGATTTTGGTAGATGATGTGTTTTCCAAAAATTGATCTTGGTTCTTGAGGGTGATTGCAACTCGATGTGGATCAGCTGCAACACATGGTATCAGTGGGTTGAGGTCATCCGGACATCTCTGTTGATCTAGATGTAGAGGCGGGGGCTTGACACGGATTGACACGTCTCCCAAATTTGGCCCACCACGTTGGTCTGATTGAAGTCTGGCAACTTGGAAACATTTACCAACGTCAGATGAAGCTATGATGAGTCAGTTTGCCTTCTTTTGTGTTTGCATACGCTTGCACCTAAGACATGACATGATATGACTGGGTGAGTAGTATCTAAGTCACCAACAGGACGTTGGAACATGTCTTTCAATTTGGATGGCCATCATGCTACCACGATCGACATGTTCCCTTTGTGCTCGTCAGTTTCAAGACCACTTGGGAACGGTTCTTTTACCTGCTTAATGATTTACATCGACATGCCAGCAACACTTTCAAGGAGCCACGAATCAAAAGACACAAAAGACTAAGGTGGGAAAGTGAGGGCTGGATGGGCGTGCTTGATTTTGCAGGTAGTTTAAGTTCCAGACTGGCTAGAGAGTTGCAGGTAGCCATACGTTGAAAGTGTCAAAGCACGCCTTTTGTCACGGCAAACAGGGTCACATGCCATGGTAAGCTCAAGGGACACTGGATTTGGCTGTGTTGGATGCTTTGCGTTTGTAAAACCAGGCCAAAATGCCAGATATTCATATTAATTCCAAAACATTATCCAAGTTCAAAGTGGAAAATCGTTTTCAGCATTGTCGCACACGGATGGCTGGTGCTAGTCGTTTCAGCATGGAAGTGACCAGGACGCCTACGGACATTTTGCTGAGACGCCTAGTAGAGAAGCGAAGGAAGGAGGCCCATGTCGAAAAAATGATCACATGTCAAATCGAGCTAAAGAATTGGGCAAAAATCATCGGAGTCTACAGAGCAACATTACTCATGATTCGCATTTGTGTATAGGTCTTGGAGCAAAAAGGTGCGCAAAAGATCTAACAGTTTAACAGCTGTGTTTGGGCTGGGATGGTTTAAGCCACTTCTGTTGCATCTCCAAATGAGAGTCCACAAGAAACTGTTCCAGGCCGAAGAAGCGCGGGAAGCCGCTGGAGACGAGGACTGCATCCTAGCCCTTTTACCGCTGTAGGTTGCCAACCTACAGCGTCAAATAGCTGCACCCTAGGCCTTTTACCGCTGTAGGTTGCCAACCTACAGCGTCAAATAGCTGCACCCTAGGCCTTTTACCGCTGTAGGTTGCCAACCTACAGCGTCAAATAGCTGCACCCTAGGCCTTTTACCGCTGTAGGT
>OMLO01000668.1_pt1 | contig 23596 bp, 9 predicted proteins | sample 1674811 | NCBI WGS metagenome assembly OMLO01 (sample SAMN06265003, study PRJEB25207) | coral metagenome | isolation source: Coral host | place: Mexico:La Bocana,Puerto Morelos, Mexico | collected 2008-11-13
AGTGAGTGAGTGAGTGACACATTTGCATATCGAAGTCCCCAAAACAAACTTCGTTTCAACGCTTCGCGTTTACCACTTGTTTAAAAAATGAATTGGAAACCTTTGTCCTCTTGAACTGCAAGTAAAGTATTGATTCAACACAATGGTGATTGTTTGAATTGCAGTTCCATGCTCAGGAAAAATTAAAATTATATTAAAAAACAGTCTACACTTACAAATAGCTTGCTTATACCTGAGCTGCACTTGTCACATCACTGCCTAGCCGGTCTCGCATGGCAGAAAAGAAGTTTACTGGTAAATTTATGATGCATTTGGGATTGAAGAGAAAATTTTTAATACATGATATCTATAAAGTTTGCTTTACATTATTTTGTCATGGACTTAACACTCGTGCAGTAACAAACATAGTTTTTACTCATAATCCTACCATCTGGTAGAGACATAATCTGTGTATGGAGGACGTGATCTGGTTTCTCTGGCAAGACCAAAATCAGCAATTTTGACCAGCTCTGGTCCTGTACACAGCAAGTTTTCTGGTTTCATGTCTCGATGGAAGAACCCTGTTCAAGAAAATTTTTTAATAACAAAAGCATTAAATTTTGTGAAATGTCATCATGATTTAATTTTTCTGTTTTACAGGTGATCGTCTTGGACATAATGACGCTCTCTGCTGATGTGTTGGCCATTTTGATCACACTTGTACAAATAAATTGAGCTACAAGTATGGTGTAGCACAGTTTGGTGGACCTTAACTTCATCTTGCTCCGCACAAACAAAACAAGAAAAGAGCCAAGCTCATAACTTTTCCATATCTGAACCTAATGTTTGGTTAACATTATATTTTACTTAAATACATATTATTTAATACATACTACATATTAAAATAATTACATCAGAGGGCAAATAACTAAATTTCTGAAACAAACATATTGCTCCATAATGCTGGTCCAATAATCTCTAAGTGTTGGACTGGGCTCTCTCACAAATGATCCTGCACAATCACTCTTAAAGATTTTCTGGCAATTTTATGGAAAATTTCTGAAAGACCTTGCTTTGAACCGTACTGGGGGAATCTAGGCCCTTGTGGTCTTTTTGCATAAACCTCCGAACACTTAGTTGATACTGTCAAGAGCTACTGAGTCGATATTCTCCCAGTACCCTCCTCATGCTTGGTTAATAAGACATATATAATATATGAAATGATGGGCTCCGTTAGGATACATGAAGGACAATATATTTTGTTTAGTCAATCAATAACCTACATGCTTATGTGGTGCACAAGAGCACTACATGCCAAGCATGCACATGTACACAGCGTAATAAACTTACCATGTTTGTGAATAAAAGCCAGCCCCTGAAGAACTTGGTAAATTATATTCCTAATCATGGACTCTGGAATCAATTTGTCTCTGAAAAATAAACAATTAAAATTTGTCATTAAATGTAACAATGAATGTACATGTAATTGATAATTATTACCGGTATTATCAATATAAGCGGTCAAATAGAATCTCGGCCTGTTTAAAACGTGTTGTTGTTAAAAATTAAATTCAGGTAAAAATTAAATCCTTTGTCTTTTAACCCTACTTTTTCATTGATTATGAATAATTAGGGTTAGATGACAAAGGAAATTGAGAATCAAACTACCGGTAAGTTAAAATTACTTGAATTTAATTTTTAACTACAACACATGTGCATGAGTGCATGAGATTGCATTACCTGACTAGTTTTGGCCAATAATGAAAAAGGTAATTATTTGATTGGTTAACTAAAGATATATATTGGACTTATCATTTATTTTATTATATGGCTTGCATGTGCAGCCAATATAACACACACTGATGGTTTCCTGTGTCTAAATGATGTTTTACATTACACACTCTAAATACTAATTGGCTAATTCTAGGGCATTATTCTAGCATTATTCTACCATAATGCCCAGGGACTGATTACAAGCCTGCCAAACAAAGCAAAAAGCCATTATTTAATAAACAACTTATTAACCTTGAATGTACACTTTTTATCATTTATGGGAAATCTCAAACCTCAGTTAAGGTCTTGATTTAAGATTTTCCTGTAAAGACCTCATTTGCACTGAGTTAATATGTATTTAATAATAAGAAAACAAAATTTGTTTATTACCTGCTCTTCATCATCTGATAAAGGTTCTCTTTCATGTACTCAAACACAAAATATAAGTAGTCATTTTCTCTGATTACTTCCTTCAGCTTGACTATGTTGGCATGGTTCAATCTCCTGAGAGACTGAAGATTAAAAAGCAACTACAGTAAGTTACACTGCACTGACTAGATTCCAAGTCCCAAGCCCCAGATTGCACAATAGCTATGTGATTGGCCAGAACTGGTCATAATTGTCTAGAAACGTCAGAGAACATTCAAACAAACAAAACACTTTAATAGCTGACACAATTACTGGTAACCCAGCAGTTCACATTGTGGGCTATAAAAAAATATATATATATATTTCAATAAAAAATGTTAAAATATTGAAGAAGTTAAAATATAATACAGCATGCACATAAAATGTATTCAAATATATTACAAGACATTTCAAAACGTTCTAGAGACGGTAAAATGTTCACTGTCTGAATTACTTTGTAGAAAGTTGTTCACTAAAAGTTTTTTTTAAGTTTCTTTCATGTGTGATAGTTTTAAGTTTGTCGTCTAGACAGTTCCACAGGTAAGTGGCACTTGCATGAAATGTTTGTAGGCCTGCGTTGGAGCAATATTTCGGCACCACCAGATGATCATGAAAAGAAGCTCAAGTATTATAAGAACACTGAGGGTCTCATGGACATAAAACTCACTGTTTCCCCATAGGGACAGTCATTAAGTGTTTTGTTATACCCCTGCTGATCTAGCTGGCACACAAATTTGCCGCACAACCTGATCACATGGGAATCAATGGGAGTTAGCGAGTTTGCACTAGGAAGTTGGAGTTTTCACCCATGGCACATTACGCATTCTTCTCTAACTGGATTGTAATGTATTTAAGTTGGGAGGTATGACAACAATCAAGCTTTTTCCTTTCAGTGAATCTAAGTCATTGAAGAAAAAAGCAAGCTGGTTTATGCTCAATATTTTATCATTCATTTGGGGGGGGGGGGGGGGGGGGGCTACACATGCCGATAATGATCATCAATAATTATCTAAGAACAATTAAGAGATTACCACAAATGATATTAACTCTGAGAGAAGCTGAAAAGACACCATTCAGTTTAAACGAGGTACATGCATGTGTCTTAGAAATTCAACATATCCCTGCTTGAAGGCATCAAATTTCTGACCAGGACAAAATCCATGAAATGAATTTCCTTTTGAAAGTACAAAGTGATCTGTCTTTCAACACCTCTCAATACTAGTTAGAAATTAAGGCCTCCAACAGTGATACAAGCACCGTTATGTCAAAAGCCTACCTTTACTTCACGGAGATTTATACATTCTTCCCACGAATAATACTTTTTTTTCATTCTGCAAAAGGAAATTGATAACACTTATTACAGGAAACAAATGAATAATGTGAATACTAGCATATGCGAATAGGTAACCTTGCAAATACAGAAAAAAAACACTGCTCAACCAGAGTAGAAACATCAGCTAAGCTCACTTTTTAATGGCGACTGTCTCTCCAGTTTCAACATTTCTTGCTAACGCAACTGATCCGTAAGTTCCATCTCCAAGTTGCTTCATATTCTGGTAACGTTTCATCTTGACAAAATAAATCTTATCGCAAAACACAATTAACAATATCGCGCCGAAAGTGGCTTTCAATAACTAGGAGGCGTATTTAAATATTTTCTCCTCTTCTTCCTCATACGAGAAATACCAAATTTACCATCCAAGAGAACGAGAAACCTTATCCAGTTGCTGTGGTTTGAATCCAAGAGAAAAACAACAATTAAGGTTCCTTCCTTTAGAAATCTAAGTAAACAAGACAGGTCCCATTCTGCTTTTCTTTCATGCTTGTTTCCCGTTCCATGTAAACAGGCCTAACACTGCGTCAAAAAGCCAGTTCACGAAGGTTCAGTTCCCATTGCATACGATAAAAAAATTATTTGATCCTTCGACGTGACTTAGAAGTTGGCAAAAATTGAATGATGGCAATATTCAAGCAGGAGATGTTCAATAAAATTTGTCACTACACGAGCTTTACAAATTTCTTTTCGCTAATGCAAAATGCCGCTTCCCATGAAGCAAAGCAGTCGATTTGTTGCCTGGCAACGCGATATAACAAATACCGACTTTCCGAAATGTTTTACGTCACTTCACAGGACATCTGCTTTCGAAGCGAGGAAATAAATAGGCTCTCTGTGCTCTCTTGGCAAGGACTTTCTTATTAAAGTTATTGCGATTAGAGAACTTGTTTTGACTTTCTTATTAATTTTTTTGTGATTAGAGAACTTGTTTTGAGGACATCAAAGTTTGAAAAAAAATCGGAAACGGTGCCCGTAACATAAATTAATTATTGAAAGAGTTAGGTAACCAAGATCGTCTTTAATTAATGTATAGTAAATTTATCCGGGAAAAACAAAATAAAACTCGGATTTCGTGACGCGCACAACAATAGAAACTGGGTTCTAGTCAATAATAGACAAGTGTTCTTTGGTCTTTATTAAATTAGTGTCCGGGTTTTTTTTTCTTTTTTTTGTGAATCAGAATGCTTATTATGCTTATCACTAATGCTTATTATTACTATCAGTCATCCGCATTATTTATTCTTTGATACTTTAAATTTTTTTTTTTATTATTATTTGATTTCAGCTAAAAACATGTAACACTATACTTACAGCTGTCCCTTGTGCCTGTGTTTATTTTCCATTGCGATCTATTGATATTTCATGTTTTGGTGGGTGATTAGCCTGTTAATCAGCCACCCCTCCAAGACCGTCCTTTTTAAATGAAAACTGTAATAAAAAACTTTATTAAACGTCAGAGTTATTTAGCTTTTGCAACAAATTGTGGACATTCCGTCCTGCGTTAAATTAGAATTTATTTACAATAGAATGATAATACTTTACTTAAGTCAGAGCAAGCTGTTAAAAAAACACTTCTAAAATTACTAATACAATAAACAACAAAGGAGTAATGATTAAAAAGGTCATAAAATTAGAAAACGCATCCTTTTATTCTTAGGGTTTAGAACAGTAAGATCCGTATCTCTTATTCTAAATCACTTTATTAAGTGTTTCTAATCAGTTATTGATTGTTAGCCCAGCTATCAGAACCTTTTCTTACGTGCGGTACATGCTAGTTTATGCTTTGTACAAAGCATTTGTACCATACGTAAAAAAACAGCTCTGCTTGCAGGGTGGTAGGTTTCTGAGCTCAGTCTGGTACAGATATAAGAAGCGAATATCTGATAGAGTGTGTTCCGTACCGAACTGAAGAAAACAGATCAAAGTACACGTTTGTCAGAGAATAATCGTTGTAAGGATTTTTGAAGAATTCTACTCTGTAGTGAAGCGCAAAGCTATTCGAAGTGAATGTATGCATGACTATAAAGAGCATTATTAGACTGCTAACTGCCGTCCTCTTAGGGGTCAAACGAGTGTTTATCTGTGACCACGAACGTAAAAAGGCGGTATGGACGGAAAGGGGTTGAGGCCTGTTTTACTTCTCTTGAGTGCCAATGAGATTTTTTCTTGGTACCACGCCTATCATGTCTCGTCTCAATCACAACTAGTCCGAAATGACTTAATCTGTCGATTAATCTAAACAGGGTACAAGTGTCCTTTGCATCCTTACCGCCCCGGTGAGGCGCTTTGGCTAGGATTTAAAGAGTTGTAAAAGTTTAACAGTAGAGGAACTCGTAAACTGATTGACGTTCCCATCATCGCTAACCTCCATTGCAAGCATTCCATCATGAAAGACCCATGAAAGAACGGCTACAGCAACGGTTGCTATGCCATCTACCAGTTTCGCATATCCTGTATTCTAAAAGCCGGGTTAGAAACAACAACAGAGTGTTTTTTTTCACTTTTCCATTTAACTACGGCCACCCGAACTGTCCGCCTGACTAGACGGTCTAGATTTGCCGTGCTATGTATCGGAATTGTACAGTAGAGTTGGACTGAAACGAACAAGAAAAGGCCAATCCTATAGACAGGAGAAGACATTGAAAGAAAGTACTATTTCGTAGTTTTTTGCTTTGCATAACGAGCCTCCTAAGCGGGATGGAAAACTGAGATAAACGAATCAAGCATAAAAGAACCAAACAGACTAGGGCCACTGATGAAGCACGTAAAACTAAGGCGGCGATGTGTATTTTGGTTCTTCTTTGAACTGACTCAGGAAGTATCAAAGAGATAATTTGATATGCAAGGCTAGAACTACGGAAACTGGTCAATATATTCTCTATTAGAAATAACTTTTCTCCTCTACGGCCACTTAAAAGGGCCGTACAGCTACAAATAGGAGTTATAAACTACGACACAACATAGATGATAGATCGATAGGTTTTAAAAAGCTAATATTGCCCCTCTTTGTAGTTCTTCCATTTTTCGTTATCAGTCTCATTCGGCTTACGGTTTTGCGCTCTGCAAAACTCAGTAGTTCCAAGCTTTATCACCATCGGTTTGTGGTTTTGTCTCTATTAGGGTTTTGGTTAGCCCTTGACACGGGCCGCTTACTTTGCCTAAAGCGTCAAATTCCTGTGTTGAAATCCACCTTTAGGTTCTGGTCTAACGTTTTGTCAAGATGTGGCTTGACGCACTCACACCTTTTGTGGTGCGCCTTCTCTTACTCCGTGGCCATAAAATGTTTTGCTTCTTAGCTGCGCCGACCGCCGGCATTTCACGTTCCACCGCTGTATCGGGACCAGTTGTACTACTCCCGCAATATATAGTCCACATCATGTTGTATTTAACACTTTTAAAGTCGTTGAATCATAATATAAGACAGTTTTCATGCTATTTTATAGCATATTTGGCAGCGTAACCCGGCAGTCTCTCTACAATGAAACAACGACTGTCGTGTTTATCTTATCGCTCTGTGAATCAAAGTGATCACTGCGCCGCTCACCAGTTTCGGAATCAGGCAAGCAAAACCTCACAGTGTTAGCGACCACACAGTAAATTATAGCGAGGATGAACAGCAGAAAACTGAGGCCAAGTAGAACTCCGGGTCTTGATGTCTTGAATGCAAGGGAGGCAAGCACCAAAGAAGCAACGATCGCACAAACGGGGAACACATACACAAGGGCGCAACGATTCGAGAAAACCTGAAAACCCCGCTGCCTACATTCACATGGGTTTGCTTTCAATCGTGGCTCCATGATTGTGGAAACGAAAGAATGAGGTTTTTCTTGATAATTCACTTCCGTAATATCTTCCATTTTGTAAAAAAAGTGTGCAGTGTAGAACGCTGTTGTCTTGTGTTTTGACCTGATGTTTTTCTTACCTTTGTTAATTGTAGACTGCACTTTGCTATACATACAGCGCTTTTAAAAAACAATTCCGCCGGAAGTACGTCGACGTCACGTACACGAGAATATCGATGTTAGGTCAACAACTGAAGTTATCGATCAGTTTGTGTAAACAGAAAACCACAAATTTAACGGCCAAATATTTTTCATTCCTACTGCTTAGCTGTCCCAAAACTCTTGAAAATGTCGTGGCGTAAAAACTGTGTATCAGAACGTCCTGGCTGTGTGGGTTACGTCTTGTCAAGTTCATAGGATTTCACGGTAACCGAGGAAAAATTCCTGAGTAAATAGGTGCTCTTTCAGTTCGATTGAAGATCCTTATATTTAAGAATTAAAAAGACATTCAGTTGAATTTACACGGAGTCTTTTTTTCACGCTTCTTTTCTGCCGGTTGACTTTTATGTTTTTGTTGTTAAGGAATTTCTTGTGCCAAGGTATTGTTTTAGGGGTAGAAAAATACCAGCTGCGAGTTCAAGAGGGCAAAATGTCGCTTGCACGCATGGCTTAGTAAGCAATATGTTCAGTTCCACGCACGCAAAGTTTACTGCTGGTATAATCTAGTTTATCCTTTATTTTAATCCGAAATAGCAAGCTATCTTTCTTATTATGTATATCTAATACCTCCATTAGTTGGTATGTTAACAAGCATTTCACACCACAAGTTAGCAAAAGAATGTTTCTGCTTTGATAAGGGAGCTTGGATAAAATGATTTTAGAATTGGCTTACTTCGCCTGTTGACTTGGGCGGCTGGTTTAAAGTATTTGTTAAGGGACAAACAAATGCCATGTCAGATTAAAGGATGCGACAGCATAACGGAACAATACATATGTCAATCACTGAGTAATCAATCATTCTTAGCCACATCGAGTACTGAAATGAACTGAAAAATTAAAATGATTGAGGTTGTGGTTTTGATTGAAAGATCCTCAGTTTAGCAAAATCGTTCGGCTATAGCCTCAGCTGAGACGAGCTTTTCCTTGCTGGGACGGGAAAACCGTAATACCTATAATCCATATGTATCAAGATGATCGTGATCTCTGATTGGTCAATTCAATGTTGACGGTAGATAAGCCATACAGAAGCTACTCGAAAATATTTTGCGCAACGCACTTGATTATTTAGTTTATAGGTCGAGTATTTATTGTAATGCTTTAGTTAGATAATCCCCGAAACAAATCTTGTCATAAAAGCACTTAACGTGTTCTCGTTGTATCCCGCTTAGTTGTTTTTGCTTACACGATGTTATGTGATAAATAAGTTGGGTTATGACGTCAACACTGCCTTTCGTGTTACAAAGTTCAATAAAACTGCAAGAGACACAAACCAGCAACAGCTAATAAAGATGCATGCCATTTCTGGACTCCAGTTCACGCGGTCACACAACTTTCTGGCTAGTGACAAAGATGGAGGTACGTGCAAGATCTGACGCACTCTTCCACTCTTGATTTGCTATATATAAACACAGTGGCTGGAAAAGAAATGAATTACATTCCGAACTAAGGGTTTCCGGCCAAAAGTAAAGTTTAAATATCGACATGATCGATAAGACCTAATAAAAGGCATTAGTTCGCAGTAAGCCCATAAGTGGCTTAATAAAAATATTTGTAAAGTTGCATATACCACACATAAACGTCATAGGTTGTTCTTTATCTCCACGTACTTCAGAAGTTTCCTGTGCTTTTAGGACCTTTTTGAGTTTTTCCATTTCAACTTTTATGGAGTCGTGACAAACGTAATGTCGCTTACTAACTTTGATTCAGTGATTTTGGTAGCTTTTTTTGACGAAGTAGGATAAAGTAGGGCAACTAGATATTGATTTCCGCTAATGCATGCTTTTGACCAACGACGGTTGTACGCATGCGTGAATTTTACGAAATTAAACGGAATCCTAAGTTACGAACGTCTGCGGGTTTGTAGAGCTGTCTGAAATATAGATGTGGATTGCAATAGGCCATTTCCGAATTATCTTAAGCCTCTTTCTCAAAGGGGGTCGTGGTAATTGTCCATTCTTTCATATGAAAAGATTTCATTCGCACGCAAATTGAACTCATTATTATATGAATAGTTGTGCACCAGGCCTCGCTCTGAAAGAGAGGCTTAGGGTAACTTGGAAATAAACCATTCATGTCGCCTAAGTTGTGCATGTCAGCATGTAATGATGGTCTTTTTGTTGTTGTTTTTCAGGGAGCTGGGGTGGGGGGTAGGGACAAAGTGAAATTTAGATGAGTGGCTCTAAATTATTGATCCTTTCCGAGTTTATTGCCCTCCCCCCTGAGCACAAAACAGATGTTAAATACGATAAGACGTCATTGCAATCTTTTACGACACTTCTCAACTCTTTAAATTATTACAAAACATTCTCTTTATATCTAGTTAACAAGGTGCCGAGACGCATTGAGCAACCAACTGTTCTCAACATTTTACGTTGGTCCTAAATATAACGCGTGTCCACCCCAGTGTCGGCACAAACGTGTCTACCCTGAAACATTGTCATCATCATTATCATTTTTAATTCTCAGCGAAGCAAAGGACGTCTACCGGCGCCCTACAACGCACACTGAGTTGTTGTTTATGTTCATTCTTAGGCGTGGCTCATTTTTCTAACTCCAACAGTACGAACCGCTTTCAAATATTCCCCGATCGCTAGTCATGGTGGTAAGTTTGGTTTCTTTTAAATCCGTTTATTCTTCTCAATTCCTAGTTAGCATATAAAAATCAACAGATTAAGAAACTGGACTCTCTCCAGCCGGTCATTTCTTTAATCGAGGACAAAAGGTGAAACTTTGATACAAATCTCACAGCATCCGCTGATAATTATATTGACTGAGTAAATTTCATTGACCTCAGGGAGGCAGAGTGCGAAAACGTTTATTTACATTTCTAGCGTTCAAAACAACTTTTCTTTAAGCAGTTAGTCGATAATCTTTTGTTTTAATGACCCAAATAAACGAAAGCACAACTTTTCGGAAAATGATCGGATTACCTAGCTATTAGCGGGAAAGTAAGTTATGCTACCAACAGACCAACGCAACATCAACATTCTTGCCCCTTCACTTTGCGCGACTACAATCTGTCATCAGCGGCAAGTTTGGTCTTACTGCTGTTTTAGTTCTAACAACACTCTAATGAGCCAAAAACGCATTTGGGACTTTATGCAATTAAAGAGTCTGTCTCTGAATGTAAGATCCTCATAACCATATCTCTTGAAAGCAATATGGCGACTAAATGTAATCTGCGAAATCCGGATCTTTAAACAGAATGCCCACAAGATCTGTCTCTTCTTGTTAGCTGTTCTTCTCCTCATGTTCATGGCCAGGAGGAAAAGGAATGGAAATAATATACTGACCCGTGTTTAACTCCTGTCTGAACCCATTCAAGCAAGATTATACCACTAAGCCTGTTTTCAATATAAGTTCAGCTTGGCGGGAAGCCCTACAGAACACAAACAAAAGGAATTGAATGAGCATACTGATTCATTTCTCTTGTCTGTGCCTCCAGACCTCGCTATCAAGTTGAATTTTAATGTATGGAAAGTAGCCTATAATACGTCATGCATGCTGAGTATGTGAGGAACGACAAAACCTCTTTAAAATAAGAACGGCTTGGCTACCGCGCCTAGCTTGGTAACCTGTACTACAATACTGTGTACCAGTCTTACACGTTTTCTTTCTCAGGGAGAGAAAAGTCCTGAACTTAAAAATGTCAAGTATAGTCTCTCGAGAAAATTTCAAAATAGCACTTGAAATGTGCCGCAATTGATAGTCCCGCGTCCAGAAAGGTGGACGCGTCCCTCTTTGAGACCTTCTAACCATATCTTCTGCTTGAGGAGAGTGCGGTACAGGAACAGGATCCTCAGATGCTGCTTCCGCTACAAGAGGTCAACAGCCCCCGGGAAGACGTCGTCTTCCAATACAGGCACGTTACAGGCTCCGTTGAAGGGTTTCAACTAATTCTAATGCACCACTCTCCTTTTCTTCCTGGAGTAACTCCCAGCTGGCCTACAGAACTTTATCCTGTAAACCGCTTCACTTAAACGCATGATGACTTCTCAAGGGCAAGTCCAAGACATACATTAAGTTTTTTATACCTGCCCAGAGGATAACCAGAGGACTTGGTCTCCTTCTCGATCAGCGTTGGCTCTCGCCCTACGGTCATAGTACGCCTTCTGAGTGCGAATCTTCATGGTTTTACTAGCAGTCTGAAAAGCCTGCGACAGCATAGACGTGACCTTGGAACCGTAATCAAAATGAAGCTCATTTGGGGGAAGGCAGAAGTGTAGCTGAAGCAAGTCACTAGGTAAACTAAGTCCCTGATTGTTTGAAATAATGTCTCAGTGACTTGTGAATATTTCTCAGACCCAGAGCTGAAACAAATCACATCATCCAAGTAAGCATAACATCCGCAGTGTCCATGCAATATGTCCTTGCAACCCTTCCAGATACCCTCACAATCCCCAGCAAAACAAAACCGGCAAATTGTGAATCAAAAGCTGTCTTGTGGCCGTTCCTCAGGAGCCACCTCAATCTGATGGTGTAGGCAGAGATCATGTCCACTGTTGTCAAAACTGGCTAAACTTAAGGCTTCACTCTAGGAATTTAGACTATGCAGTTGGCTGCTAACATGTACTTCTTGTATTTTTGTAGGAAGCTACAGAGTAAGCTAAGGAGAAAGGCAGGATTCTGAGGCCTGTTTTCCCGGCTTCTGTGGTGACGTTCTGGAAGCAGCAAGGCAGTCAGAGGAGTAAAACGTCAGGTATAGGGTTGGCAAGTCTACTTTCTTCTCGTGTATTGTTGTTCGTTTGCCACAGATGACCAAACAGTGTGTAGTCTGAAAATTTCAACCAACAATGAAACAGTGCGACTCTGCCTGTACATAGGAGTATGTTGGATGTAAGGGTTGAGAACTTACCAATTTTTTTCAAATTCTTGGAGTATAATGTAGCGTTGTCCAGCGAAATCCCAACTGACTTTTTAAACCTCGAATGGAAACGCAAATTGGTTTGAAAAATCGGGTAACTTGAGAAGTCGGGTAAGTGTTCAGCGTTCGACTGAGGGCAGGTGAACGACTTTTGGTTAGGTTATCCGCAGGTCCGAATAATCGAGGGTTCGAGAAATCGGGAATACAGGGTACTTGGATATATGTAACTTACACAACCAGCGGCGGAGTTATGATCAGTACTCATGCACACGAAGAGTCAGTCTAAGAGTTCCCAAGTACACTGTGCACGATCATTGCAATTATATACATAACTTAGTCAGCTGTGAAATTAAGTCTGAAAAAAATTCAGACTGGAACTTGATTCGAACCCATGACCTCTGCGATACCGGTGCAGTGCTCTCTCAATTGATCATAAGCTATCAAGCCACCTGGAACATGGTCACCTGGTGAGTTCGCAATACACCCGTAGATAGTGAAGATAAATGCACCGGTGTGGCAGAGATCATGGGTTTAAATCTCGTTCAGGGCTGACTTTTTTTCAATCTTTAATTTCACAGCTGCTTAATTAAGTTGTGTGTATAACTGCGGTGATCAATAATGTCTTCATATCTTTCTCCACAATATATAATCTTCTTTATATTCATTTGCAGTATTTTCTTTCTTATACAGTCAATTAAGAGCAGAATGCATGTATCTTAGTATTTTTGCAATCTCAACCGATAAATATAAGTCTTTTTTAAATGATACAAGGGTCTTGGTAAAGAGTGACTTATGGTAACTTTAAGAGCATCCTAGCAATAACAAGACAAATGCCTAGTGCCACATGGTAGAAAAACGTTTGGCATGTAAGCATTCAGGGAAGTGATCTGAGGTGATGTTTATATCAGCAAAAAAAAATGGGTCAGGGACCAAAAATTCAGTGACCATTTCGGTTCCCAACGGGACCCATTGTAATTCGACAAAATGAATTTTGAAACCACCGATCAAAAATGCTTTTTGAAATTAACCACATGTAAATTAAAATTTCGGGAAAATCTGTTTTCTGACCCAAAATGGTCATATGACGAACTTACAGTCTCAACTTGTAAGTCAAAATGAAATTGGAGTAAGAGGACTGCCAACATTCTACAATATAGACTTTGCATTGGCGCGAAATCAATACAGAAAAAACAAGACTGCTTAGAACTAAACGTACGTGCACGAAACAGATGACTGTGTTATCTGATTTGTCGACCTTTGTTACTTTCCTATAAATATGTTTCTTGAAGTATCGACATGTGTACAGGACTCTCCATCTTAGTAAAAGTAGAATGACAGTAGCTTAAACGTTCTAGTGCAAAACTATTCAATTTCAAAAACAAGCGCTCAGGCCGCTAACAGCAAAACAGCAGTTTGAACAGGTCCAGCCTTTGATTTTGGAGTAGACTAGAGCCGAGCCCGCTTATCAAATGTTCGTCTGGGTAAAACAATATGTAACCGGAACAAACGCATGGGAATTACTAGAAAGAATGAAATTCTAATTCATTGCTAGATATGGCATTTTCTTCTTTGGGTTAAACGAGATTAAAATTCTGCAGACAGTTGATCAAGTTACTAGTTACCGGGGACAAATTCTTTCTGTGAACTGCCTCACTGATTGTAATTACGACATACTAATTATAACTGATGAAATGTTGATCCAGTGTCGTAATTAGTTAATGAGAGCGTTGAATAATGCCCCACCCACACTGACAGCCAAACTGAAAAAGCTTTCACAAGTCTCTCATCGAGACGGTTTTTGGTCCTCAATCTGCTGCGTAGTCATGCAAGATTTTTTAAATAGATTGCCTTCCGTGCCATACGTGTCCACTGATGATCTTCAATGCGCGTGATGTAATTTACCCTGCTCCCATTGGCTTTACGCATGCTCTCTAGTTAAGTCATAAAGTCGACCCTTTAATACACTCAGTCAACAATTCATATCCATAAACCTTTTGAGAATTTCCGCGCTCCTGAATCGGCCATTGCGTCATTATTAGCACATCAACCAGGTTCCATTTGTGATGGAAATCCAAGAAAAGCCAAGAGCCAAAGAGATTTCAGACCTTAAAAACAGGCAAGCAGCCAGTTCCTCTTGCAAGAATTCGTTTAGGATCACTTTCCTGCGTGTTGTTCCCTTACTAACATTAATAGCTGGAGTGGTTGTTCTTGTTCTGGGATTCGTGCACGGTCAGTGGACTGATTCAGAAGATTTGCGAATGGTAGGTGTTATTTTGGTCTCGTTCAGCCTATTTTGGTTCGTCTTGGGGAATTTCTTGGACTTCTGCTTGAACGGTTATGGAAAAGGTGTCCGTGACGATGAAAAAGACGAGACCACTACATCTGCTGCACAGACTGAGCGAACGAATGAGGACTTCCTGGTGGGGGGCAATTGGATCTGAAAGCTTCAGGATAAATCTCAAGTTATCGATGTGATGTCACGTTCTCTTAAACTGGACTCATAATGCTCACATTTTGAGTTCGAGAGCCGTGGGTGACACTGAACTAAGGACAATTTCAGATTTTTATTCCTGAAGATTGGAAAAAATCATTTCCGTAAGTGTTTGCCAAATATACATTTATAAGCCGTTTATTAGTTAGTTGATTCAATGTCAAGGGGTCAGATACGTTTTTTATTGACTGCAATGTACGTGCTATACAGACTTCATATTGGCTTCTTTTATAATCATTGTCGTATTATGGCCGAGTAATTTCAATACAATAGACCTTAACGTTATCTGCGATTTTCAAAAGATCGCAAAGTCTATTACTGTACATACACAATGTATCAAGAGATATTAAGTCTTGTAGATTTAGGCTATCTTCTCCGAGCTTATCGACATGGTTTCCTTATCGCGTTGTTTTAGCCGATGATCCTTGTGGAATATTCTGCAGTTAATTACTTCTACAACTATCTTTGTAGCCTTGATTAAAAAGCGGTGTCTTTATAAGTAAAGATGTAATAACAGATTAGAAATTTAAGCTACACGTGGAATTAGTAAAACGTTACCGTGGTTAGCCTGTTAAGCTCTAGATTGTTGACCCATTAGGGTTTTCAGCACCCATATCTGAAACCGTGGACAGACTTATCCGTAGATTAACCAAAAACAAACAAGAAAATTACCGGGAATGAAAATTATCCGGAATGATCACTGCCAGGAACGCTGAGATAAGCCACTGTTATCATGGTAATTGACCGAGTGGAAAGGCGGATATGGACCATGGAGATCATGAAATTCATTGAGATGTTACAACTCCTGACATTACTAACGTCGGGTGCAACAGTTTAAGAACAACTTCTGAAAACCGTCTCATTTGGTTCTGCATTTGAAAAGCGTTTTACTGAAAATAGATATTTGTATCGAATGTTGACCGCTTCTACAAGGCACATTGTCTGTGATTTTCATCTACTCCTTGCCAATTTAGACTACAAACCTAAACAAGGCTCAGACCATCAACTGTCTATTCAATGATGTATATCCAAAGACCTTATACCTTCACCTGCTACTTTACTATGTGGCGAATATTGTTGTCTTTTAACCTAACATCACACAACAAAACCTCTTCCCCTGAAGAACAATGGGATTTAACCCTGAGAATGTCCATTTCTTACCACTTCGTCCGGTCGCAACAAAACTGTGTGCAGGAAAGAGTAAAGTATAACTACTGTTACTGAATAAGTACGAGGTCCGTAAATTTAACTTGCTCTATTGTTGCACCAAAAGACTGTCTTCTATATTCAAAAGCGAGGCCTAGAAGACACAAACAAAGGAAACTGACTAAGCACATTCATACATTTCTCTTGTCTGCGCCTTTGGGCCTCGCATCAAGCTGAATTTCGGTACCACGAAGGCGTAGTCTATAACAACTGTAACAATACTCCATTTTATCATGAACCCGGCAGTTTTCTATACACAATCTCTCTCAGAGCAAAAACTTAACTAAGATATTATCGTTAAGGCACTGACCCGGCCAGCCAGTCGAGTCTCTTAACTAACAGAGCGGTGAGTGATATTGGCGACTCTTGATTATAATGAGGTACGGAAACTTGCAAAAGGTAAGAATACAGCAGACTTGAGACAAATATTGTCGTTTTATGCGAACCTACTATACCAAGTAACGACTGTTAATCCCGGTCTTTTCTGCTTTGGACTGGTGTGCCCGGCGAAATTCGTCCTTGCCTTCTAAACTGCACCCTCTTCATTAATTAGAAGAATTTTTAAAAACAAGGGTGTATGAAATCCGCAATATGGCATAACGTTAGCGACGTAATATGACGTCATAAACAGCCGCCATCATGAATATCGTGATCTTACAAGTCTTAAGAAAAGCTTCCATAACTAACTGAAAAGTAGGCAAAAAAAATAACAAAACGTTCTATAATGGCCTCTAGTAAATATATTTAAAGTATTACAAGGTTTTTTTGGAATTTCAAAATTTGATTTAAACGCAGACCAGTTCGAATATTGAATGGGAATAGGTCATCTTAAAAGACATGTATTTGTGGGTGTATTTCCGATTTGGGTTTTCCCGGCACGTACACAAAGTTGAATGGTATTCCGGCTTATCAAGGGGTTAAATGCAATCACGAGAGCGTATTTGCTGGTATGATTATCCACCGGCTTGGAAGAGCAATAGCAGTGATTGCTATTACAATTAATTTTTTTTTACTGTGACAGTTATTTCGTGAGATAAAAGTTTACAACTTTGAATATTACGTCAGTAAACCCAACAAAACCGCATGTCCGCAGCCGTTTTGACTCTTGACTCCGTTTTTGATCCTCACTGTTGGAAAAGATCAGGCTTTTCAATGCACAATGTTATTTGGTTTCTTGTGACTAATTCACGGCTTTGTTCTTCGTTGCTAGCCCTCCCGAGTTCGCCAAAAGGCAACGTCAGCACTCCGTTGGTCAACTTTATAAAGAATAAGGTCACAAAAAGTGCGATAAAAGCTGGACCTTCAAATTTCACATTTTTTAATCTACAATTTTTTACTTTTTATTTTTTTTTGGACCTGGGAAAAAATATGGGAACAAGGAAGACCTCCAAAATTGAAAAATATAAATTGATTATGCAAGAAAGTAGACAAAAAGGTAATTTTTATGTCGTGTCTTTATCTTCGGAACAAAATGTGATAACACTGCGCCAGCTGTTTGTCCCTAGAAAACTGTTTATGTTGGTATAACATGACATACTGGGCAAAAGCTATTCTCCAACTTTCTTCGCACAGTTTAACTTGATTGTAATCGATTATGAGACCGATAAGGATTTAACTCCCCGTAAATTTCTGCCAAGTTAACGGTCTACTGAACACATGAGAATTTTTTTTTTGCATCTGTTAATATAATTTAGTAATTTTCAGACTATTTATGAAGATACAATAGCTGACTTTTTCTCAAGACCTCAGTTTTTTGACTTCATTTGTATACGCAGATAATTAATTAAGTTTCTCAAGAGCTGAGAAAACAAAAATCTGTATGACGCTTGTGTTGAAAAACAAAAATCAACCGCAATAATCCACTTTGTATCGGTACACTCCTTTCGCTTGCCACTTATTTCCGAATGTAAATAAGAAATAAAAAAAGCGATGATTAGCAATCTCAAATTTAGACAAAAATCACGCTTCAATCGTGACGGAAGTGGTTCGCAGAGAGAGGAACACGAACATTAATTAACATTCTAGGAAGCCATTCATTTACGACAAAACCACAAGCGAACAAACGTGACCTTCTCAAGAAGGACCTACTCTGTCTCATCATGATTGCCTCAGTGTTTGTGGGATTGGAATACGTATATCTGCATTCATGAGGCCAACATACGTAGACGGATTTCCGTCCTTTTCACGTACTTTCTTTGGTATTTTGACTTAAATTCATATCTTACTCTTACATAAATAGAAGACGATTCAATTCATGTCAAGTTCGAAAAAACAAGCATTGAAGTGGTAGCGTTACGCCGGCTAAGATAACGTGACAAACGTCACACCTTCCCGTCATTATCGTGGCCGTGCCAGATGTGAGAAATGTAAATGTTGTAGTCACATTAATGAGATCATCTCCACACTGCAACTGTCGAGAAAAAAATGGAGCTTGCTTTTCCGCTGGATGTAATCCTGTTCTTCACGTCTGCAATTGCGGGATTTTTCATCTACGCGATATATTTCCGACCGAAAGAATCGCTAAAGACGTACAAAATGGTGTCGAGGCGATTCAGAGCTTCTAGTTTGTGCAGGAGCCTCGGCCTGGACGAATTTCACTCCATTAAGGATAAATTTACAACCGTGGAAGAAGTTTCGTTTGCAATAAGAAATGCCGGTTTAGAAAAGAGTAATCTAATTATTGGTATAGATTTCACAGCGAGCAATGAATGGCAAGGAAGAAAAAGCTTTGGCGGAAGGTCGCTTCATCACATCTTTAACAGCACGAGGAGACTGAATCCCTACCAGCGTGTGGTGCAGATTGTTAGCAAAACACTAGAGCCATTCGACGAAGATAATCTAATACCCGCTTTCGGATTTGGCGACTTATCGACGAAAGATCAAAGTGTGTTCAGCTTTAACCAGGACGGTTCACCGTGTAAGGGTCTGAATGATGTCCTGGCACAATACAGCGAAGTCGTGCGCCGCGTAACACTAAGTGGCCCAACTACATTCGCTCCGCTTATACACAAAGCAATAGAGATAGTTAAACAGGAGAAGGCGTATAACATTTTGGTGATAATAGCGGATGGTCAAGTTGTCGACGAGCATGAACGAAGCACAAGACAAGCGATTGTGGAAGCTTCGAATTTTCCTCTCTCCATCATAGTAGTCGGTGTAGGAGATGGTCCTTGGGACCGTATGCATGAATATGACGAGTTACTCCCTCAAAGACGATTTGATAACTTTCAGTTTGTTGAATACGAGGACGTTGTACACAATGCCAAATATCCAGACACTTCTTTCGCACTTCACGCGTTAATGGAAGTGCCGGATCAGTACAAAGCGATTAAAGAACTCGGCTTGATCGAACCAAAAAACATCAATAATCAAGAGTAATCCATTCTCTTTCATTTCGCTTCATGAAATGTAAATTCATAGACTTATTTCTATTTAGGTATGTTTATTAGAGCATTCTGATATAAATAATAACCATATCACATCCATCTTTTAAGCTTACAATGTTTTCAAACTCAAACATTGGGAAACACAAACTGGAAAATGTTATCGAAGGGTTATCTGACGCTTAAGTTATTTAAATTCATACGTTGCCGTTATGCGCCCGTCATTTGTTGTAAACAATTATTAGGAGTCCAGGAACATTTAGCCTGAGAAAAATAAAACTCTTAAACAGCGCGCCCCCAGTATTTTTCATTGAACGTTCATGTAAATTAACTGAAGTCTTCTGAGGAAACAAAAAGGAAGATGGCCCATTTTATAAAAATACAAATATATCGTTACATTATTTTTTAGTTTAAACCTGGGTGTTAACGTGTAAGATAGTATACTGACTGGCAGCAAATTGTTGAAAATATGACAAATCCCTAAGGGTGTAAATTGGCTAAAAGAATTTAACAACTGTAAGATCCTATACAGTTTTGAGGTTTCTGACAACAAATTTTGCAGATTTCTTAAAGCCACTTATTTAATAATTCATTTCTAGCAACATAAAATTATCTTAATAGCTCCTGTTTCACTGTCTTGATCAAAATTCTACATCTTTTAATTTAATTTTTTTTTAATCAACTTTTTAATTCTCTGCAACTTTTTCACATAATGTTTTTTCACCATCGTCAATCTTTCAGGATTTCTTTTTTAATAACATGTATTCAGCAGATAATGATAACATATTTTGGAATGTTTATTATCAGACAATTTCTGCATAAATTTAATTACCTTGAGGACAGACAAAATCATCAGGTTTATTAACATTCAACAGAATAACTATTTAATTGCTTCCAATGAACAAAACAATTCATTACAACTGATAAGCAGTCTCAGGCATTTCATTTAAACAACACTTTTAATAATTTATATCTCAAACAAATTATGCAGTTCTTTTAAGATGTATCATAACACTGTCTCGTTGCACCTTGCAACTTGAGTCTTCCACAAAGCTGATTATACACTCAGTGATTAATCAATCTACCATTTTTCCTAAAAAAACTTAATTGAACACAGCTGCCTGGCTACTAGCCTGTGAATGCAGACATATTTCCAGCTGTCACTTGGTTCCAACACTAGAAATACGTCTATGTTTGCAGGCTAGCTTGCTACGCAGTATTAACTCTTTATAAAATATTTCAGGTTGAGTTATTGTGCCTTTCATTGTAACAAACTCTGAAGTGTTTACAACTCAACTAAGTTATCATTTACACTGCCATAGATTACTTTAGCAGACATCTAAGCTAGAAGGAATTTTTCCTCAGCAGGTTCAAAACACATCACATTCATCAGTTGTGATTGGTGGATTTTGAATCACATGGTTGTTTTTTTTTTTGCCAGAGTCCATTCATTGTCATAATTATGATTGACAGCAGGGTAAAACTCAATCTTGTTACCTGGGTTTTGAAATTTAGAATGTACATGCCAAATAAAAGGTGCAGTAATGTTCTGACGTCTTTATGACAAGTGATTTCACTTACAAACAGAAACACAGATTTAAAAAAATGCCAACCTTGGCTACAAAGACGATACATCACAGAATACCAACTTTCATCACTGTGCAACTGTTCCAACTTAACATCAAGTCCATGAAAACAGCATATTTCTTCATGAACCATCATTTACTTGGCTTCAATGTGCAGCATGCAGAAATTAGTTTCTTCAATATCAAACCTGCAGGAGATTTGCAATTGGTTATTATGAAGTACTTTCACATCAGGTCCCCATCTTGTATTTGTATAAATTTGTAGTCTGAATTTTCTTGTGCTCAGGTGACTGAGGTGCTCAAATAATTTTCACAATCACCCTTTAATATTCAATCTTTCTTTTATCATTTACTCAAGAATGTTTCTACTTGTTACCTGTTTATCCGGGCACTACAGCTTTTTCTTCACTTCTTCAATGAGATCAGTGTTGTCTGGAAACTTAAGCTTCCTTGGTGGACCCTTTTTTATTCCAGTCCAAAGCAGCAACTCTATAAACAAACCAAGGATATGTTGGAAAGATCACGGCAAGTCAAAATTCACCCAATATATCAAACTCATATCACAATGTGTACAGCAAGCTAGAAACATTTTCCAGTCAATTTATCTGAATTTTTAAAATCTAGCAGACAATACATTACAACATCTTTGCATTTTTAGTATCTACTCCATCCTGTGACTTTACTATTTTCATGATTGATAAGGTCAAATGAAAGTGGTATACAAGTGTATATCACATTACTAATACATTTGATCCAAGAAAATTGGTCTCACTGACTTCTACTTCAAGATTGTTACCATGAGATGAGGGTGAAAACATTTTCAGTATTACATTCTACAGCTAGAAATTTTTCTTTCACAAGTCAGGCGCTGTGTTCTAATAGTGCACTGGAGTTTAGATTCAAGCAGGGTTTGAGCATGTTATGCTAGGGAGCTTAAGCAAACCATGACAACAACAGCAACAAGCAAGAATGTCAACAAACAAAAGGTTTAATGAGCAAAACGATAGCTGTACATGTGCTTTTAAAATCTTTCTACATTTCTTTGCCACAGTTTGGTTAAGCACATTTTTAGAGCCATTGGCATACCGAACAGGTTGTAAAATATAAACTCATTTTAATAGCCATTGTTCTCTGTGGTGTTGTCATCATTGCACAAGTCACCAATTTTCTACCAACCCTCTCCATCCTCCTTGATAGCTGTCAATTCAAAGCTCTTGGAACGTGGCTTTGTGTCATTGATAACAACTTCGGAGCTTGGGAATGCCTGCAGCAGATCCGAGGACAGCTGATTTGCATTCCGTTTGTACACCTGTCAGGATTTACTACCGTGGTACAAAAAACAAGAAAGGAGATTAGTGGAATGGATTTACACATAATCATGTACCAGGTCCTGTAACTGCAGACTATACATGTAAGACTATACATGTAACAATACATGTAACAATGTAGTCGTTGTTCCTTCCTAGTGCCTGGACTGGGAGGTAATTATAAGACAGGTGATCTACTAATTTGTAACAAAAAAACATTGCTAAATATATGAGATATGTGAATTTTTGCAAAATACATGTGTGAAACAGCATTCTACCCTCTGGCATATCCTGTGGAAGCTTGTTGTGGGTTACCTCCATGTTCCCTCCCAAGAGGTATCATACAATTCTAAATCAGAAAATTAACAAATTTTTCTATTTCTGAACCAGAGTTCTGGATAACTGTGACTACATCGCAATTAAATAATTATGAATAATCTCAACTAAAACTCAGTGTGTGACACTAGAAACTGTTATGTTGTAACAGTCCGCCTGGGCCTTGCACAGCACTTATCGTCCCCCCCACCCACCTCGTCTTTCCACTGGTTAGGTCTGATTGCAGAACCAAAGAGTCAGACACATAGCTATCTGTAAATGATGGACTTAAGTTTTCATTTGTAAATCTTGGTACACACAGAAAAACATCTTACCAATGTTCGATCTTGAACGTCACGCTCTTAAGGATTTTCTTTTTCTTTTTGACTGAACTCGTTTCATCAGGGGATTCATCTTTTTCTTCTTGTACAGCTTCATCTCTTCCAGAATCACTGTGATCTTCCTTCTCTCGTTTGCGACTGCGAGGCATTTTAGCGTGCAAACTAGCTCCACCAGTGTTTTTGACCTCAAACCTCGATGGAAATCGGCGCCATACAATTGATGGGCAAACATAACAATCATTCCTATTGGCTAATTTTGACGCTGTATTTTTAGCCAATCAATTCTTGAATTATATTAATTTTTTGCTGCTGCTGTCCACAATTTTTGCTGTCAACAATATGGCAGACGAGATTGGAAGGAGAGTTCTGTGCGAAGGTTTTCGCGGTGAACTGAAGTATATAGGGGTTGTTCCTCCTACCTCAGGTAAGTAGTCAGGAAAAATTACATTCTTGTAGTCTTATCAGGGTCCACACGGAGAGAAAAAATAATGGCTTAAATGATTAAAAATTGCCACTGCAGTGCGTCTTTTCCCGACGACTTCAATCAATGAAAATCAATCATTGATTTCAATCAATATAATCAATAAAATTCAATAATAATCAATT
>OMLO01000669.1_pt1 | contig 23578 bp, 25 predicted proteins | sample 1674811 | NCBI WGS metagenome assembly OMLO01 (sample SAMN06265003, study PRJEB25207) | coral metagenome | isolation source: Coral host | place: Mexico:La Bocana,Puerto Morelos, Mexico | collected 2008-11-13
CTTCATCCACTGTTACCGGTAGTCCTCGTTCCAGTGTAAATGGTCCTCCAAGTCCTGTCCTCAACACAGGGTGGTCTGTTCCAGTGATGTCGTGTCTTATCCCTTGGGCGAGGAGCTTTGCTCTTTCAATGTCTGTTTCATCAAAGACATATTTCCTCCAATATTCATATTGGTGCACACAAAAGTCTGCAATCTTGAATAGGATGAATCTGGTGATGCGATCTTCTGGGTCAGTGTTGCGCAGTTCTCCTCCATTGTAGTTGATGAGGTCGCGCTTCAATCGTTCCTGATTGACCATCACGGAATCTGATTCGTCAACGTCAATAATTTCGGCTTCCTCTTCCTGCTCATCAGTGCCCCCCATCTCATCATCATGTGGTGAATATTCTTTCTTAATTTCTTCTTCATCATCGATCTTGATTTCACCTTCCAATGCATCATCATCAGGGAATTGAAGTTCTGCAAGTGCTTCTTCGTTTTCACGAATCATATCATTAATCTCTTCCCTGGAGGACAGAATCAGGATCGGCGAACACTGATTCATTGTACCTGCGCTGATGAATTTCCCTTTGCATTGTGGACATGATAAGAAAAACTTCGGTTGCTCGAACAAACAGTTTGGGCATATTCTGTTTTGGAGGCATTTCTTGGGATATAAATCGTGTCTTGCCATGACCATGGCGACTCCCATGTTTGCTGCGGCTTTGCCGTTGCTGGGGTTCCTGGAATACGCTTGCCATGCAGCTCCTAATTCATTGACAATGTCATCTCTTCCGATCTCTGTTGCTTTGTCAACGAATGTGTCCATCAGTGTTCTGATAACAGGTGGCGGTGCCGACATGGCAGCATACTCACATTGGATAACGATTTCATCTACCACCTTGTGGCTGGTTATGCGAACAGGGTCTTGTGCTGGATATCTTCTGCCTGGCGACTTCTTGGCGATCCAGATCTCTTGCACTTCTGGAAATGGTACCGTGTCCATCACGACGATGTCTCCATTGTACGTGATGCTTGATCTGTACTTCAGGAGCCTATTGGCAGGTACATACAACACTAACAAGTACTCATTTCCGCTTCCTAAATAATTCAACGTGCTGCTGTTCCTTGGATCCCATGGTGCAAATTCTCCGAAGAACGCGTGATCTCTGCTTCCGTACCCCCCTCCTGGAATGATGCCAGCATTGACGATTGACATGAGGTTACGGACCTCGGTCACATGATATCCTCCTGCCATCTTCGATGCAAATTCATGGGTTAGTTTGATGTTCACATTTTCGTGGTCGATATTGACAAGCAGTGGATTTCTGTGATCACCTGTGAACGAATGTCCTGAAGTTGCACGAATGGCCATTGGCCTCAACCATCCCTTTGCTTTGGCAAGTCTATCTCCCAGGTCTTCTTGATACAAAGCAGGATCTTCATATTTTTGGATCTCTCCCATGTCATCAGGTGTGGCAACTTGTGCAACCATCATAAATCTTCTTTTAATAGGTCTGAAATTCAACGACCACCAATATCCATGCATCAATTCCTCTCTTCTCTTCTGAAGGATATCTTCTCTATAGGTCTGTGATGCTTGGTCGTATGCTCTCTCTTGCATTCCTGTGTCCCAACAATGATCGTTTCGGATGAAGCTTTCTACAGAAACCCATCCCGTTTCATCACATTCGACAGCAGGACCACCTTGCCCGATTTTGTGACGCAACACATTACTCCATCGTCTTGTTCGATTTGCCATTTCGTCACGAAGGCTTCTTTCTCTGAACATTTCTGTGGAGTATTTACCGCACACATCCCACTTCTGGTCAGCAAACGGCGCCATCCTCGCCCCAATGGGCACGGCTTTTCCATATTTCATTTCTTTCGTCCAGTCTTCATACTTGGACATGTTTGTCTGATCCATCACTGGTGTGCGGTCTCTCTGTGGGACGTATTTCGTCTTCTGAATATGCTCATGCAATTCTCCGAACATGTGGTGGATATCCTTGAAACCAATGTTTCTCGGGTTCTTATCTCCTACAAGCACGTTGGTCGACACCTTTGCTCGGATAATCTCCTCTAAGCTCTTCGCTTCTGGATGCAGTAAGATGTTATCCCTTTTGCTTGCAATTGTCTCTTCTCTTGACGCCTGGTCAGCATCCTGAATATCCTCTGTTGTTGCGTCCTGTCTGGCATCCTGTTCGATGTTTGGGGACTCGTCGTCATCATGAATCACTTCTACATCAATCTCAGCTTGACGAGATGCGAATCCATTTTGGATTGACAACAACGCTGCCTTCCACTCCAAAGCTCCATCCTTTGGACAGTCCTCGATTTTGTGTTCGCTGCTAAGACAATTCACGCAAACCTCCTGGTTGTCAATGATGCTACTCAACGAACGAAGGGTGCTGCCAAACAGATTATGAATATGAGCTTGTGGAGTGACCTTCCTCCTCTTGCTTTCACCACTGCCGGTGCAGCAACCGCACCACCTTCCCTAGCGCCAAAACCCTTTCCCTCAGTAGGTCCGGTAGATTGAGCTGCGTCGGGCATGTTGATGTCCGCACTTCCAGATGTTGGAGGCATGGTTGCCTCACTTGGTGGAGGTTGAACAGGTGTTTCATCCATGATAGGAACAACTGGACGTCTGACCATAGGGATGTCTTCAATTGGCACCTCTCGACATTCCTCAAGGGTAAAAACATCTCTCTTCTTCTTGTTGCCGGAAGTCATTTTCCGATTCTTTATACCCGTGGGGTATGCCGATGCATTGAATGTAATCAAAGACTGTTCGAGTCCCGACAGGACATCGTTGACGTCTGTCCATCCAAAGTAATTCTGTTCACAACCCTCGTACATCAGGGCGATCCGCAGAATACCTAGACATATCTCAACACAATCCCCAATTGCTTCTTCTTTGGGATCCTCACTTCCACCGAGCAATTGTTTGATCACATCTGCTGGGAACAACTTTCTCATGTAGTCAGCATAAACCCTGTTTCCGTGGTCATACGTGAACTGAAACACCTGGACATTGGTTCGTGTCACTTTTTTTGGTTAAACCAAAAATATCAAATATTTCTGGTTTTACCAATTTTCTGCTTTCAGCGATGACCACAAAAGTACATGATTGTAGCTTTCCACAAAAGGCAGAAGGCCAAAAAACCAAAAAAGAAACGAACCAATTTTCTGCCTTCAGCGATGACCATGAAAGAATACATGGTCGTAACTTTCCACAAAAGGCAGAAGGCAAAAAAAACAAAAAAAGAAATGAACCTTTCTGCTTTCAGCGATGACCACGAAATGAAAAGGCAGAAGGCCAAAAAACCAAAAAAGAAACGAACCAATTTTCTGCCTTCAGCGATGACCATGAATATACATGGTCGTAACTTTCCACAAAAGGCAAAAGGCCAAAAAACCAAAAAAAAACAACGGAGCAAAAAAGAGCAAAAAAGGGCACGAAATACCGAAAAGAAACCGGTAAAACCAGGAAAAAAGCAAAAAATGACAAAAAATGGAAAATGCAAGAAAGTTTACAAACAGCTATAGCCGTTCGTAAACTTTGCATATATAAGCGCAGTCCTGCCAATATTATATATATATGTATATATGTTCAATTATATTGTATATAATTGAATATATATATATATATATATTTATATTTAAATATATATATTTATATTGTATATAGCATATCGTTTTCTTAGAAACCGACACACAACCTCAATCCGATGATTGCCGAAGGCGTGTTCTTTCGTAAACCCTTGTATAGAATGGAAATTGGAAAATTTACGACATGTGAGATTTCGGAACTTTTCTTGTAATTTCAATAGGAATTTCAAGGAAAAATGATCGAAATCTCACATGTGATTGATCATCCAATTTCCACACATGGCATCATGTTCGTAAATCTTTCGATGATCTTGGAATTTCCATCCCCCTGTATTGTTTTCGGAATTTCTGCAGATTCGTAAAGCAAAGGACAAATTATCGATAGCTTTGCAAGGTTTTTGGCACATCTTCTTTTCGGGAAACAAATTTAGATTTCGCTATGCAAAATACTTGAAGCACCCTGGGCCCTTGCGTGCAGTCACCGATGCTGGTTTTTCCTATCGCGAATCGTTGTCGTCCCACACCTGTTTGGTAACCACCAGCCACTTTTGGGCAGTTCTGAAAGCAGCAGTGCATGGATGTACCGTTTTTGCAACCCTGCAAGTCTTGCCTATATAATCTTCCGCCATTTGCGTCGAAAACAAAGCCGGATTCAAAATACATTGCAAATCGTTCACCAACAGTTGTTTCTTGATGTCGTCACTCACATGGAAAAGGTAATGCGCCTTTGGCGTCAAATTGAAAAATACAAGGGATTGATCGTAGCAGGCACGAGCGCAAGCTTGGTATTTTTCATGCCACGTATCCAAGTAATGAAGGGCAGTAGCTGCCTCTACTCGTGATAAGAACAAGCGATCTGCAGTGAAAACCAATCTCAAAAAATCATCCATTCGCCCAGCAGCTTCCAGAGCGTCAAAACAAATTTGGTTCAGAGAATGGGTGGCATCGTGCTTCATGAAATCTATCAAAAATCCCAATAACAGTTTGACATCGCTCCCCTTGTAGCTTGATTCAGGAAACTTCCTCATGTTGGTCCAACCCAAGTTCTCCCTCGTAAAGGATTTCACCACCGGTGTTGCACGCAGCGATTTGCAAAACGCCCAAAAGAGGCCATAAGCATTTTGGAGCTTCTGAGGGATGTTGCTACCAGCCTAAGATGTCATTGCAAAGAAAAAATCATGATGTATCATCAACAAAACAGCCGAACAAAAGTTTATATATAATGCCTGCACATCCCATTGAAAACAATTTTGCTAATATGGCCCCAGGAGCAAATCGTCCAAGGACCGTCAGATAGCAAAGCAAACTCACACAAAAGGTGCGCGTAGCACCAAGATGGCACAAATGAAACAAATCCTTTGAAATTATGTTTTCGTGTGATCCACCTGGAATGCGATGAAACGGGCTAGCTGTGGTCCAAGGCCTTGAAGGCTCTATTGTCCTCCATACTGCCCCAGGGCGCCAATCTGCATATGGCGCAGAGCTGTCGTTCGCCCCACACCACGTGCACATTTCGCGGGGCACAGTGTTGAAGTTGCGATTGCCTGTGTATTTATAACCACTGTTTTCTTTGCATCTTTTGGATTTTTAGATTTTCCACTATCTATAGTATCTACAGTGGAAAATCTAAAAAAAAAGGCAAAGAAAACAGTGGCTGTGAAATATGCAAATGCAGCATGCACAATGGAAGGAATGGAAAAATAAAATTAAAAGGCCAGAACTTCGTTACTAAAAACGCCAAAAGATGCATACATATGTGTTCAAATTTCAAACCAGTTGCAGTGACACACCCTTGCTTGGGATGGGAGGTCCCCCTCTAAACCGGTGAGAACCAAGAAGAATCGTTGGCCACCAATCTCAATGCCATTATTGTAAAGATCAGTGAGTTGCCTCCCCATTTCACCCATAAGGTCGTCAAGAACAAGATTTCCAACTTCATAGCCAGCGTGGTGTCTACGGTATTGTTCATGAAAAATGCATGACCAAAAGTAGTAGCGGTTGGTGGTTGATAGATCTTTGGCAATTACTGGTCCCCAGCTGTACTGATAAATCGCAGTTTTGCGCAATCCCGTGCCCTCGTCCGTGTGGACCTTTATTGGCAAACAATTTCTAAGAAGGTGCGTTTTTTCCTGAAAAACTTGGTGTTCACCATTTTGCACCCGATACGATTTCCAAAACTGCTGCAGCAATGACTGGAAATCTGAAAGTGATTCCAGTTTGTATCCACCAAGAAGGCGATCGGGGCACATGTCAGCAATCCATTCAGCTAGTGCCCGTACTGGAACACATGTGTGTGGGCTAGTTTGGTCAAAAAGAGAAAACTTCTTCAGTTCAATCTTCAACATGTACCCCAACTTCGCAATGTTCCTTAGGAGAATGCTCTCTTTGTCATCAGCGCATTCATGGGCATAACCCAATTGCATCAGTTCGCTATAGCCATAGGTGCCAGGACTCATGGTTCGGGCATTGTTGTAAGCCATTTCTGCCGCTTCTGCAGCATTGTGAACCTCAGATTGCCCAGAAGCCCCTTCCAGCAGTGATAGAATTTAACATTGAGACAAAGCTGAGTTTTAAAAACATGAACATGACCACACCCATTTGCAGATCTTCTTTTGGACACCAACATATATGATTTTCGTTTGTGTGTGTGTGTTTCCAGGTTTCTCACGCATAAAATTTTTTTGAGGATGACATCATTTGCGTACAGAACTCATGAGTGCCCACAACAGACTCTAAAGAAAACAATGATCCATTTTTGATGGCCCACGTAATTTTTTGCGAAGCTATCCAGCAATTTGAAAGAACATGAGAGAAACAACAGCCCCCAAAAGCCAATTCAGGAACACTACCACAGTTTGATGATTGCAAATGTTGATGAATGTGTTGAGGAATCATTTTGTTGTTGTGTGTTGGTGGTTGTGTATTTTGAGAAACTTCATGAAGTTTCATGAAGTTTCTACAATACACCCATCAACACAAAGAACAAAATGGTCCAACATGAACATCAGTGATGGATCCTTTCAGGAGTTTTGCGTTGATGCTGGGGAATTTTGAAAACTTCATGGAGTTTCCAAAATTAGCACACATCAACACAAATCCTCTTGCAACTATACATGCACAAGACACCACATAGGTCTTGAGCACCTTCTTGATCACGTTCTCACCTGGCCCACGAACTCACACACCATCACATCATGTTGAAATGCTTTGCAAGTGACACTGCAGATGAAAATAACATATGCAATTTGCCAGCAAGAAAACACCTTAAATGTGTTTTTTTGCAGTCAAATTTCATATGTTATTTTCACGAATATCTAGGACGCACACCCACCAACTTTTCTTTTTTGCTTGCCTGAGCGCCCACATGCGCTATCCCAAGCTTTGTAACCAGCAAAAGAGGCGACACAGTCGCCAGCAAAAGAGGCGACACAGTCGGGATTAAAATGACTGTGCGCTTATACCCGCAATGCCGTCCATTGATCATTTGAGGGCGAAGCACTGTATGCAATGGATTGTTTAGAAAGTACTTTGTTGATAACATGTGAATGGTAAATTGTGAAAGACTCATGCCATCAAAGTGTCGTCCTCATATAAAAAATGTAGACATATGATATATACCTATATAGACTTGTAAACTATGGTCAGTTGCAATATCTTTTGTAAGGGAACATGCAAAAACAAATTGCTCATTTATCATCACCCTCCTCTGTCTTTGGCACGGTTGCTGCTTTGGCCTTTGGCTTGGCCCTGCTTTTTGCAGAGGTTTTCTTAAAATGGGTCTTGCATACAGCCATTTGATTGGTGTAGCGACAGCAAGCCATCTTGATCTTGTCTGTGAGCTCCCGGTAAACGCTCTTTTGTTCAGGATTCACACCGTTCTGTTTGAGCTCCAATTCGCACAGCTCGGTGTAGAGCTTGCTAATGTCACCTTAGATGAGGACATTTTTTCAAAGTGTAAAAACAACAACAATTATGCAAGCAGGTTCGCAATCATTTGATTGATCAATGAGAACTCCATGAAAGTGACAACTCGTCATAAAAGACAAGTTGTCCCTTTGGTGGAATGGCCAATGGATCCACAAAATGATTGCGAAACTGGAATCGGTGCAAAATATATGCGAAACAGTCAGTGGATGTATATGTGGCCTGTATATGCAGGCTTCATATACATCCACATACCCGCCCACAAAGAGTTTACGCACAACGCGCAACTACCCATGCACCTTTGTATAATGCGCATCTATTATATATATATATATACGTATATATTTTTACCTGCACGCACATCAGAGATGTTAGCTTCCAAACTTTTTCTGTAATAGAAGTGCCAATTTGCCACATGTCTCGTCCAGCTTGCCAAAGTCTTCCCTGAGTTGCTTTTGAAAGAACTGCTGAAAATATCTCCCCAAGAACCACCTTAAAATTCAGCTACAAACGACAAACGAAAAGTACAACTTTTGCAGACCTTTGCGCAAATTTTTGCTAAACAAGAGTAAAGTGTCTTTCCACAAAGAGGGTTCTCTGATGCAATCTTCTCTTGTAGTTCCCTGTGTGCTGTCTTTCGTCCAAGACAAGCCCTTTTGTACTTGGCCACAAAGTCAGCGGCACTTTCCTCCCCTTCAATATCTGGGAAAGGGACACCCTTCTTCTTTCCTCCTTTGCCTAGCAAAAACAACAACAAGAACCAACAGGAAACTGAAATCAAGGCGTTGGAAAAAACTTGCAGAAGTTTGCAATTTTCAGCGTTTCAATTTTGATTCGTTTTTGACGGCCCAACCTTCATCCTCGTCTTCTGGAGCTGGAAGAGGGGCTGGTGGAGCTCCCTGATCTTCAGCATCACTTAGCTCCAGCAGATCACCCAAGCCCAAGCCACTGCCAAACTGCTCGTTCAGAAATCCTGATCAGGGAATGTAAGGTCTAAACGAAAAAATATTATATATATATATATACACCTGGAACTCATTTGTCCTTTGTTTTGTTTCCAAAAGAAGGTCTTTTGCAACAAAAACAAGGGTCATTTGGGTTCCAGGTGTATATATATATATGTAATTTATGTATTTCAGCGAACACCCCCCTGCTGCTGAACATGTAATTACAACTTTTATTGCTTCATCTTCAGGTCCTGATCCTTCCAGTAGCTCTTCCAATTCTCTGAACTTTTCATCGCCTTTCCTTTGTTTGAAAAGTGTGGAAACTGCAAAAATGAAAACAATACTCGAAACATTATTTTATAAAAGGAACCTCGCATGAAAAAAGTAAACCTGTTCAGTTCTATAGTGCAGTCAAAGCTTCTGAACATCATCAGACACCAGGACCAAATACTTTTTGATCTTTTCGTATGGACATTCCTTCGTCAGCTTCTTTCTCAAGCAGTGTTGCTTAGCTCCTTGCACCTTTGCATCGCTCCAGTTCTTTTCCTTCATCTCAGTTTCTGTCAACCAAGAAAACCCTTGCATAGATTTCTTGAACTCCTTGCTGCACTGCCTAAAGCGAATCAATGCTTCGAGCTTTGCTTGATTCTGGTTCTGGTCCTGGTCTCTGTTGTAGCAGCGTTTCACAAAGATTTCCAGAAGCTGATTCCGCTTGGGGCCCTTTGAACGCCACATGTCTAACACTTCTTGAGAAACTCCTTTTGATTCACCATTCGCGCAAAGACGGGCAAGAAACGCATATGCGTGTGGTTGCGTAGAAGAATTGATTGGTGCACACTGCCTCGTACTATTTCGCATGAGATTACACAAGTTGTGGGGTTTATATAGGTCCTTTTTTAAGCTTTCAACTTTCTTTAAGAAAGATGAAAGTTAAAAAAGGTAAAGATAATATACAACTTAGACTTAACTTATATATAAACGATATAAATATGTTTTTTAAAGGTATTTTTGAAATGAAGTCAAGTCCGAGTTGCTTGTCACCCACTGCAGACTGCGGTGTGGTTGGTACCATGGGCGCTTGCACTGGCATAGTCGGCAAAGTCTCCACAGGTTGCTGACCATCCTCTTGCTTCAATCTCTTGCCTTCCTGAGCGACTGCAGGGTCACAGTGTTGAAATAAGACTTTAAAGGAAGGTTACTGGGAGGTTCACATGTATACAAAAGTCAGCAAGCTACATGTAGTTATAAAACGGCCAACTGCTAAAGTTAGCATGCAGTATTCAAATCTTATAGCAGCTGTGCCCTATATATAACTGTTTGGACGATTTTTGTTGCTGTTTTACCCCACAAACTTGATGTTCAAGACTAACAGGTTTTGATTACATGGTAGTTTTGCACAGCAAGTTTGTGGGGTAAACAGCAATAAAAATCACCCATGAACGGAACATAACAGAACCATGTTCAATGAAGAAAACTGTTCATGGATAAAATTGAAAAAACAGCCTTCAAAGAACAAGGTTCTGGAGTAAGCTGTGTTCGGCCCTGGACACCTCTCTTCTCCCATAAGAAGCCCCGCTCCTCGGGACCCTTCTGGAAAAACATAGTGTGCGGCGTTGGGGTCACAGGTTCCCCCACAAAAGGCACGCGAGGAGTGACGGGTGGTGGCGTCATGGATCCACTGGGTCTCTTTGCCTGTTGCTCAGCCAATGCTTCCTGCAGCTGCTGCTGCTGACGATGCGTGTTTGCCTCTGCTTGCTGATGAAGTTCCGTGTGTCCAGCTGGCTGCTCTTGCTTTTCCTGAAAACGTGCCATTTGTCCAGCTGTTTGCTGCACTGCTTGCTGCATGACTTCATGCATTTGCTTCTGCTGTTGTTGTTGTTCTGCAAGCTGTTTCTGCAGAAATTCAACGTACTGGTGTTGAACTTCAAACATCTCACAGTTCTTTGCTTCTACTGTCATCAGCCGATCTTCTTGTGTTGATTGCATGCGCTTGTTCCATACCAAGCTTCTTTCTTGTTGCTTGCGTTGCTTCTCCATGGCGTCCTGAAACTCCGCAAGTTCTGCAGCTTGACTCTCCTCCATTTGCAGGAGCTGATTCTTTTCCGCAATCAACTCTTCTATGCGACGCCTCTTTTCCAAGTACTTCCTTTGCAATTTCCTTTTCTCCTCTTCCTGTTTGGTGTTGATCTGGATGAGCTGCTCCATTGTCAGAGTTGAAGGCTTTTGCTCCTGACCAGGTGGGTCTTGAGGCTGAGGTGGTGCTGGAGCCACAGGTGGTTTTGGCGCAGGTGGTGTAGCTGATTTTTCTGCATCTGCTGCAAGCCGTGCTTCCTTTGCCAATTGTTGCTGCTCCTGCAACTCTTCTTGCTGCCTTTGCTCCATTGCATGCATATGGAGTTGTTCTTCTTCTTGCAGGTTCATTTCACGTAGTTGCTCTGCACGTGCTTGCAAATCAGCTGCTTCATTCTGTGCTGCCACCGCTGCTTGAAGCTGCATGTGCTGCTGCATCAATGCCTGCTGTTCCAGCAACGCACCTTGGTGTTTTTGAAGAAAAGCTTCACGCATAACATCTTCGCTCACTGGTGGTCTTTGCGCTGACCTTTGCTGCTCCATTTCTTCAATCTGTTGCTTTGTCATTCTTGCTGGGTGCGATAAGTTGAGCCTCCCTGGCAACAATACACCCCCATCCATCGATTGTTTCACTTCATGTTGCGCATATTCTATATTGCGCTCGTGCAGCTGCGCTTGAACTGTCATCATCTCTGCATCTCTAGCTTCCTGCGGTGTTGCTTGCAAGTGCTGCATGACAGGCCACTGGACTTGCATTGCTTGCAGTTGTTGGAGGCTGAATCTGGGCATCTGAACCTGTGATGCTCTTCCTGCTGGTGGCGGTTTCGGCTGGGCATATTTCGGGGTGGGTTGCAAAAACCGTGCCCCCTGTGGCTGCTGTGGCACACGTTGGTTCTGTTCACCTTGCTGCTGCAACTGCTGTGGATGCATGTGCTGTTGATGCAACTGCTGTTGATACAACTGCTGTTGTTTCTGTTGCTGTTGCTTCTGCAACTGCTGTTGCCTCTGCAGCATTTGTTGTTGCAGCTGCTGTTGGTGTGCTTGCTGCTGCAGCCTTTGTTGGTACTGTTGAAGCTGCTGTTGCGCCTGTGCTTCAGTACCTTGCATGTTTTCAGGCTCCTGCACTTCATCTTTTACCTTACCACATCAGATCATGGGATGGAAATCAAAACAAGATATCAGGATATCACATATAGCTTATTTTGAAAATAAGTTATGTGATATTCTGATATAACGGTTTGATTTCTTGGTTGGATGGGGATGGAAATCAAAACAAGATATCAGGATATCACATAGCTTATTTTGAAAATAAGTTATGTGATATTCTGATATAACGGTTTGATTTCTTGGTTGGATGGAGTGGGCCTTTGCAAAAACAGTTATATATATAGAAAAGCTTAAGCAAATTTGAAAGACTAGTCTCAGTTGGAACTGGAGGCTGATGGCTTGGCTGCATTTGCCCACTCATCCAAGCCTGACCACCGGCAAGAGTGCCGCCAGACCACTGTTTGCTGTAATTGCGAAGGTCCATCACCCAAGCAATAAATCGACCCTTGAGCCATGAACCATATGGCAAGCATGTTTAACAAATCTTATGGCAACAGCATCTTCAGGGAACCAACTGCGAAAAACATCATTGTATGAGTTTCAGTGGCAATGCAAAACTATCCAGGCTGATTTGTTCACAATTTGCAGACAAAGATTTGATCTGAAAATGAGAACAAGCAGCTGGAATAGTTTCGCATTGCACTCACACATACAATGATGTTTAGAAAGATATACGACATCGGCTGACCATGCCAAAAAACTTTTCTATAGACATCACACCAGAAGATACTATACCCTGACACTCAGAGAAACTGATGAAATGTATTCAACACACCATCACGGTCGACACCAGCACCTGCTTCTCGTTGCGCAGCATCAAAGGCACTTGGTTGGGAGGGAGCACCTGCGTAATAGCAAGGCAAACAAGTTGAAAATCAACTAAAAGTATGTCACCTTTAAACTGGATTACTAAATCTTGACAAACATGTTGAAAAGACAGATTTTCAGCCTCAAACAGTCTAAAAAACATTTCGACGGATTTCGCGTTTTTTTCTTGGTTTTACCAATTTTTTTTGGTATTTCGACGGGTTTCGATGGGTTTCGACGCAGGTGTTTTGCAGCATCACCACTCTTTTACCATATACCGTACAGGTATAGACATTGAAACAGTCTAACCACGCAGTTGCCACCAGCAAGTGCCAAGGAAGCAACCATCATGCATGAGTTCTGAAAATAATGTACATTGAAACCATCCCGAGAAATCATAAGCGCAATATTCAATATTCCTAAAATTGAAATAGTTGTTTTTGGATGCCACAACCAACACTCGCTGGCATAAATAAACGAAGCACAGGTCACTATAGGATAGTCTATGCACAGCTGACCATCCCTCGATGTTTCATGAAGGGTTCCCTTAAGTCTTTATAAAGAAGCATGGGTCACATATGCATATATTTGTGTGAATAACAGGTCACTTGTCCATGCACAGAACTTGTCTAATTTCCTGGGGCACACGCAGCTTTTGATTACCCCGCAAATATCTAATTACAGAAGCCATGTCAGCGTCAGCCCACACATCTGAGTCCACTCGCATACTTGACAAGAGGCACTCCACCCCAGAGCCAGCAGCCTTAGTCGGTATCTGGAAAGGAGCCATTGAAACACAGTATCAAAGGGTTTATCCCAAAACTGTTCTTTGACTTTGGGGAACAACACTATGGAATGTGACCATATTCAAACGCAATGCTTCCAAAGTTTTGAAAATGGTCACATAACACATTGGTGTTCTCCAAGGTCCAATTGAGAAGCCAAGTCCTCACAAGGGTTCGGGGTTTGATGGATGTGCATCTTTATACATGGTTCATGCATATTGGCAAGATACATGGGAAATTTCTTGAGGATTCCGTAGCCCCCAAACGCCGCTCGGAAGATCAGGAAGCAAAGATGCAATTTTGTAACCAAAAGCTTTGGAATACGTCCTCAATCAAACAACTCAAACTGAAGATGCACAACAGTGATATACATTCAGAGTTTGTATGGCCATACGACTAACAAGTATATCTATGATAACCTGACCAGGAATCTTGGAACCTAATTAAGACAAGAGTCTGAGATTCTTTTAAGATAGTTTTTTTTCCTGTGCATCTCTTGACCCCATTCTTGTCTCTGTAACTATGCGCAAGTGAAATTGAAGTTGCTTTCTCAGAGGCAGTCAGGGGCCCCAAGTCCAAATCTCTGATCTTCCAGGAGTTCGACCAAAATATTGTTGGCTTGCATGAAGAAACCCCATACTTCTTCATCCAGAGCCGTTGCCGGAAAACCTCGGGCAAGAAGAGTTATATTAAGACACATCTATAGAATGAAAATGATTCAAACATATTCAAAGGCTCAAACTTTCGAGGATATCCAAGGCTGTCACTGCCATGGTTAGTGGCAGCCTTGGATATCGAAAGTGTCCAAAAACAGTGACGATTCGCAGCACAGCAACAAAAGTTATGTATAGGAAAAAATCAGAGGAAAAAAAAACTTATTGCAACCTACGCACATGACAAACAGTCTGACAGAAATGCTGCCAGCGCGGCATCAAGCTGAATTTGCTACATCCAGGTTGTTCCAAAATGAAAACCAGCCCCAGCGCTGCAGCAAGATAGCACAGCAGTGTAGTACGCACAGCCATCACGTTGCCTGCCTTCACCCAACTTAACGTATCGTTGCCCTCTGGCATCCAAATATACCGACAGTTTTGAGAACTTGACATGAAGCTGAAACTTGAGCACACAGGTGCGAGTACCACCAAAGAACCAGGGTGGAGTTGTAGAAGTGCAAGGACTGCACACCTAACCCAGCAACAGCATCCAACAGTTAAAACTAGTTGAAAAACATTATATAACTACTAAACCAATATTTTCTATACACACTGGAATTTATATTATAATTTAAATTCCATGGAATTTAAATTGTAATATAAATTCCAGGGGGTATGGAAAATATTATACGAAACCAATATTTTCTATACACTTTGGAATTTATATTATAATTTAAATTCCATGGAATTTAAATTTTAATATAAATTCCAGGGTGTATAGAAAATATTGGTTTAGTACAATATTTCTTTCATCATCCAAAAATAAAGACAAGGTGCGCAAATCCAGCAGGCTCGTAAATATTGTTCCATCGACCTCCCAGATCCCGATCAAACCTGATGCCTGAAAAGCCAGACTGATGGAGACACCAGGTGACGTTCCCTTGTCCGGAAAAGAATTCCACGAAGCGATAGGCCTGAGAACCCACCCACACCAAAATCACCTATACCCATCTTTGGTTCAACTTCAATCAGCCTTTTAAAACGTACCCTTCCCAGAGATGAAAGTTTAATAAGGCATTAAGCGCAGGATAGATAAAACCATAATCCCTTGTTAAACTTTTCATCTCTGGGTGGGTACGTTTTTTTTCTCGACACATTCAACATCACTGCCACACCAAGCGGCCCATGTTACATCCAAACCATCAGTGTAGAGGAGGAAGATCACAGCCAATACTAAGACCTTGGACGCACAAGGCGATATCTGAGAAACATAAATGTGATCATGCAATAAGCTGCACCAAGATACAAAGGGGGCTCTTGCAGCATAAAGCCGTTTCACTGCAGTGTCCACAGTCCACTGGGTAAGCGTTGCAGGCATGGCTTAAGATCAATCAAAGGATAAGATAACGCTTAAAGCCCATGTGTTGTGTGTGTTGCTTCAATCTTTGAGGTGTGAGCTCTGGGGACCTATTTCTTGCCTGACATGTTTTTACATTGCCACAAGCATTCATTCACAGCTGCAGCCAAAAGATGTTTCCTGTTCACCAACTTCAACCCTCCAGCACCAACGCACATACGATCTATATATATATATATTGCGCAGCTTTTTTTTCTTCCAACAACACTTGCTCAAACATATTGCAGAATTGCGTTAGCATACTGAATGTTTTCAGTCGTTTGCATTGGACATGAACTCTCAAAAGAAGTGCTTTCAAGAGTTTATTTCCATGCAGTTGATTGAAAACATTCAGTGCGAAAAAGGCAATTTTGCAATATGCAAATGAAGAATGCAGAAGCAAAAACATGCAGCAAATGAAGAGCGGAAGGGGGCACCTGTACAATGTGCACTGCGATCATCGTCTGATGATGAAAGGGCCCGCTTAAGAGCACCACGACCCATGACCTCAGAACAAGTGCATTCAATCTATATATATTGTTGATTTGTTGATGATATACAATATTTCTGATTCTCAAAAGCATTGGGTACATTGCACCAAGACATGAAGCAGTAACTCAAAGCTGCAATGCACAGTTCAAAGTTTTCATCTTCACTGCTACGGTGATTGTTTCTGCGATTGAATGTTGCGCAACTGTATGCGGCACTCACACATGCACAGAGCCACCAAAAATACAAAAGGGACAAACTATATGTTGTTCACTTCTCCCAAAACCTTTTACAAAGCATGTTTTGAAATTGTTGGGATAAGGGCCACTTCGGCAAGTGTGCTGGCACAAACATATACGAGTTGCAGACCTTAACCCCAGCACATGCAGACTACATGTTTGAGTCCCATGTGTTTTGAATACCCGAGAAATCATTGATATTGCAGTATGAGACTGCGAGCCAAATTGGTAACCATTTGGCAACCCAGTTCAAAAAAGGGGGCCTATACTTCAGCGTCATGGAGGCGGCTGTGCACATTCCAAAGCTTGATAAGTGTTTGGGTCACCAGCTTCTCAACACCAGTAACATCACCGTCATGCTCTTCAAGATGCGCAGCCTTAGTACAGGTTTCATTTGTAGAAACTGATGTTTTGCGATGCGTGACTTCATGCAAAGTTCGGACACCCCTATCTAATAAACGTGGATGGCATACCTAACACTCAATGATTGGTCATGGTTAAGGTTGGTGGTTGACTGTTCTATCGAAATCTTCTTGTAGAAGAGTAAACCCCAACCAAAAGCCAGAATGTCTTTTTCAGTTTATTATGTATCTATCCACACGATGGTAAGATAAGAACTATACCAACTCACCATTGTGTATGGACAGATGCATAATAAACTAAACAAACATTCTGGCTTTTGACTAAAACAAACATATGTAAAAATGCCTGCTAGATTCTTACATGTTTTGTGTTTTCAGCACAGCATGATTGCTTGCAGTCGAGCAGCTACAGCATTCGCAAGCCTAATCTTCTCACCAAAGCCAGGAGTTTCATGGAATTGCGACGTAGTCCGCACTTGTCTTTTGGACTGCTTGGATCGCACCCCGACTTGACCACGAGTCCAGTAGATATTCAAGGAATAGTTCGCAGTACTTTTCACTATCCTAGGAGCATGGGGATTCAAAGCACAAAGCATATAGACTTGCGATGACTTGCAAATTGTTTTTAAAGACTTTAAACGTACATAAGGTATAAGGGAAAACAGCCCACACACACAAACAATCAATAGCCTTTAAATATACAAGAAAGTGTTCGCAAAAGTGTTGAAATTTCACATTCAGGTTTCTTCTTGAGGATAGCCTGTTCATCTTTGGAAACCAATTGGGGTGCCCTATCACGCTGCTGCTGCTTGCCCTCTTCATGGGATTCGTGTTTTTTTTCTGCTCTGCTCATCCTCTGCCTCCCTTGCCCTCTTTGCCTTTAAGGCCCTGTTTGCCTTTCTGCCCTTTCTGCTCTTCTTTGACTTCCTGGCATTCTTTCCCTTCTTCTTCTTTGCCTTACTATCCTTCTTTGCCTTCTTTGCCGTACTATCTTTCTTTGCCTTGCTTCCCTTTCCCTTCCACTTTGAGCTCTCTGCCTTCTCTGCTCTAAGCCGCCTCTGCGCAGCAGCAGTCAGCAATGGAACTTCAGGAAGTTCGGGATCTTTTGGAGTAGGACATGGATGTTCTTCATGTTCGGGGCTTGTTTCAGTAGTACCTTCAGCAGCAACCTGCTCCTGAGCATTCTTCTTCTTCCTATAGGTGTCAGGGCTGAAAAACTTCTTGATGTTTTCCTTTGTTGTGTGGCGCTCAACAGGAGTAGTCATAGAAACAATTTCGTTTGCACTTTTGCCCTGCAGGGACAGTTCATAGAAAGTGCACCAAACATCCCATAGCACTAGACAATCGGTCTCGTCAGTCATGTACTCCTTCATCTCAATCATAAATTGAAGGAATCGAGGATGCTGCTGTGCAGTCGTCTTAGCTCTAAGAGTCTCCACATCATCCATTTTCATGACTCTGGAATGGGCTGCCTTCAGCCGAACATCAAAATCCCACTTGTCTCCAGAAACCTCAGGTGCCTCTTTAACAGGAGTGCCAGCACCTTCCACCTCCTCATCGGCAGAGTCAAGTGAAGTTTCTGCAACCTGGGCTTCCAAAGCTGCAACCTGGGCTTCCAAAAGGCGATTGCTCAGCAGCCAATCCCACCTCCCAATCTTCTGGCTGGCGATCAGGTAAGATTTGTTGGGGAAGGTCTTGTGAATCGTAAATGGTGCCAAGATTGACCACCAAAGGCCTTTGCATAGCTGCGCAAGGTAATGGTGGAGCCTCAGATTGCTGCGTTTGTGCATGGGCTTATATATGCATAAATATGCATAAACATACATACTGCTTATATATATTATATTTACATATGTATAGCGGTTTTTATTGTTTCTCTTTTTGTGGTTACTGCCTCCTTGGCTGTTGTTCCTTGAACATTCTATCTAACATTCTCCTAAAAGGCTGAAATCTTTGCATCCCAGAAACGCTTCCATCCAAAGTCTCCAAAGCCTTCCTCGAGTTCTCTATTTCCCGGGATTGTGCTGCCATATATTCCACGAGGTCCTATACATGATCACCCGTCTCTTTATGTTCTGGGAATTCTCGAGTCTCAAGGCCGTGTTAAACCAAAAAGGGAGGCATCCCAAACAGATAAATTTGTCATGTTCCTGAGTCACCTATACATAGGCTACATAGGTTCATTCTATCATATTATTTAAAAATAGTATGATAGACTGACCTGATGTAGCCTATGTAAAGGTGACCCAGGAACATGACAAACTTTATTTGTTTGGCATGCCTCCCTTTTTGGTTTCTTTGCATTTTTATGAAAAAAAATTAGATAAGTTAATATTCAAAAGAAACCATTTCAAATGGTTTCAGTTAGAGAAAAGGATTGTGGCAAATTGAATAAAATCGAGACGCTGGAACGGCTCAATTTTGAAATCAATTTGCCAAGACAGGTTTCCCCCTATACAGTAGTAATCTTTTCAGTCCTGAGTGTTCTCCACTTGCATGGGTAAAGTCTCCATGAAGTCATTCCCATAAAAGCCGCAGTGCGCAAACGGCATTTCAACGGCCTGATTGAATGCTAGCAGCACAACTACATTTGACAACATCGCAACACACACACACAGTAGCTATGTTCTTCTCGCATCTATACTTTATCATGAATCATGTGTATTTTTTTGATATGGGCCATGTTACTTTGCAGTCCCTTGCACTTGATATGCCAGATTGCCCAACTAATGTTTCAAGAACCAAGCCTGGCCAAGATCAAGACCAACAGGCTGCACTGGCAACGCGTATGGGGCTTCCTCCATTACATCATCATCGCTGCAAATCTCAACTGGCTGAAGTTGCGGTTCAGGTTGAAAGGAAGGCGCCAACCCTAGTGCAAGGCCATCTAGTAGATCAGAATCAGGAATAAACTGGGAGTCCCCTTGAGGAACTTGTTGCCAAGCAGAGAAGGATGTGGGGTCACATGGATAGGCGGGGAACGGCAAAAAATCACAGGCAGGAAGGGTCTCAGGCATCTCAAACATACCCTGATGCTGGTCAAAATTCATGGTGCCAGCCACAGCCTTCTCAACATTGAAAGAATCAAAGGGCATCGTTTCAGGAAACATCATACTCGAAGGGCAGGCAGGTAGGGTTTGAAGGGGAGCAGGTTCAGGGCAACTGCTACCAGCCCCCACTGATTCCACAGGAGAGGCACTATCCGATGGCAGATTGCTTGAACTTGTTGGACTACACACCTGCCAATGAAGTGGAAATAAAATAAGGGCACTGCATTTGCAAAAAGTTCACACCTTCACAATGCAAGATGTTGTATAGATTATTTTAAACCCAGAGGACCCACTCGCCTCATCACTGGAAGAAGTCTTCTTGGGGAGGGCAAACCGACGTTCTCGTGGATTCCGAACCAAGTAAAGATCCTGAGCTATTTGTATAAGGCTAGCATATCTTTTTGGCAATATCTTTTCGACGTATCTAGCACTCACACATGCATACCGCAACACGTCTACTATAGTATTGCAAATGCAAAACCCAAGTCAAATGCAGGTATGCATGCAGTACACCACACAATTACCGAACAAGAATCTGTGAGCTCTTGCACATCAGTATCTCTCTGCGAGCTGGCTCGATCCACCAGTCCTTACAGGGTCAATTCTAGTTTTCAATATATGTCAGTGACATCGCAGTGACAACTTGTTTACCGTCATAATTCGCTATAACTGTATCATATAGATCTATATATATGATACAGTTTTTCAGCAAAGCCGGAAGCTTAGATATATTGAGATATAGGTTTGCTTCTCTATGGAATCCTATATGAAAGAGATATTCTTTGATAAAGGATTCCTAGAGAAGCAAACCACCAGCCTTAACCACCAATAAACTACTGACTGGTAAAAATCACACCTCCACCCCGACCCCTATTCATCTTGGGGCCCAAGGCACTGGAATGATGATTAAGCAGTGCTTTGATGCCATGTGCGTCTCTGTTACATCGCTTCTCTGAAATTTCATCAGCCTTGTGCAAAACACCAAGCGCAGCATTTTTGGGTCGTATACTTGTGCAACATAACATCTTTCAACTTGTACCCTACTGAAAATTATTGAACAATTGTGTGAAAGAATTGTGTCCAAAGGTTGCTAAATCCTCATGCAAAGAAACACTCCAGGCAGACTTCAGTGATTCGAGGAGTGGTTGCAGGACAGGAACCCCACCAAGCTTAGGCTCAATATCTGCCCTGCCGACTAAAGGTTTTAAGATCAACTTGTTGAGCTTGATTGCCATTGAAGTAGGTCTCTTATCCTTCCCCTCGCCGTTTGCAGGCCAAATAAGGAACGCCTTGTTAGCCATGACCCTGGCTTTTAACTCAGCGTTTGCTTTCCATTCCTGCAAATTTCAAATTTGAAAAAACATGTTAGGGCCTACAAACAAACACACTTAAGTTGGCTTTACCGGTTTCAACCCAGCTCCTGCATCACCAGCTCAGAAAGATCTTGCAAAGACCCCGCATCTGGATTCTCAGCAACCACCGCCATTACAGCTGCAAGTCGCTGGACAAGCAGGTGTATACGTTTGAACCCCCAAAGATCTGCGCACATGAACCCATGCGCCAGTATATAAGTAGTGTCTTTGTAAAGGTTTCTAAAGTGGCACAACACTTTAGAAACCTTGACAAAGACATACTTATATACGCACCATGTGGTTTGCACTTGTTTCTTTACAAATTTCCAAAACAGCAGTTCAAAGCCCCGGACCTTTCAATCATGCCGGCAGCTACGCCCCAGCCCCGACTAGTGCTCATGAACATTCCACGTTTAAGACACTATATAATGGAAATTGTTTGGGCATGTGCTGGCTGGTGAAAAAATTGTTCATAGCATCCCACATGTGCATATATGTAGCACATTGATCACACTTGTATAACTCTATATATTCACACTTTTAAATGTCGCACGTATAACACCTTTTCCACACGCAAACCGGTGACACCCCTTAATGAGCAAAACGCCACCAAACCAGCGCGAATGTGACACTTGCAAAGGCAAAAAATGAACAACAAAAAGTGATCATTTTCAATGGATAAATAATAGCACTGCATGCACAATATCCCGGATATGAAAAATAGAAGTGCATGAATGCATGCAGTTGATATAGCATGTTGTTTTTTCCACACATTTCAAACAATCACTGTCATGAAAAATCACAAATAAACATTTATCAATGTAATATATATATACATAAATATATATAGATATATATATATATATTTGTACAATATCAGCAGGACGCGCTTTCAGGATATCGCAGAAAAAGGTATATAGCTGGCCTGAAGCCATGCAAAATATCTCCAAGATATGTTTTGTTCATTTTGCTTCTGGTTTTTGACTTCGTCTTTTTTTTGGTAAAACCAATTCTTTTTTGGTTAACCATTTCTTTTTGGTTAACCAAAAAAAAGTGACACATTCCCATGTCCAGGCAGGTCGACAGTGCTGCCACCTGGGCCAGGGACCTTTTGACGATCTACATTCAGTGTTTTGCCCTGCCCAGAGAACATGGCGTTGGCCGCTGCCTTAGCCGGCATTCTCGTCGTCCCTAGGTGCGAAACATATTTTCCAATGCCTCACGTATGTGTCCTAAAAACCCGGATGGTTTCTCTCATCCACAAAAGCATGTCAGTGCCTGGGTCAAGGGATCCCCAAAACGCTGATAAGCTCTTCTCATGCACGATAATCGATGCTGCCCAACGAAGCATGATGTCAGCCTCTTCTGGATTGTAACTCATGAAATGGAATTTTCGACACCAGTTCGATGTGCAATTTGGGCAGTATGCAATGTTCTCAACAATATCGTCATATTCCTTGCCTGCCAATTTTGCTTCTGAACACACAGCACACATGGTGAGATATTTGTTGCTGGCTTGCAGGTATGGATCATCGGTTGGAACCTTCCTGCATCCTACATTGTACCAATGGCGATCAATCTTCCTCAGTGGTTTGGGAGAGACGGCGTCAAAATCCACAAACGACATTGGATTCATGGTCTTTCGAACTCTCAGCACATCAGTAGGAACTCTTTCATAGGGCTCGGCTGGTTTCACGAACCCTACTTCTGGAGGTTGTCCAGCCAATTCTTCATTCAACTGCACACTCTTGATTTGCTCTTCACGCTGGTTGATCCTCTCGTCTCCAATAGTGCATGCGAATAGCATCTTCTCTCGGAAAAGGAACTTGTCGACGCATGAAAATGCAGCATTGATTTCCCAATTGTCATCACACATGGGCACTTGTTCCACTGTCACTGGTTTAATGGCGTACATTCTGTGGTCTATGAAATTCGACACTTCGGACCACATGAGCGGGTTGCAGGTGACTGCCACCCCGGTCTTGACTAGTGCTGACGCTAGAGTGTTCCCAATTGTCTGGTCAAGATGCATCTCCGTTCCATGAAAGAAACTGCTGCTGGTGCAAAGGTGAACGAAGATCGGTGCTCCTGATGCCATAAGCAGATCCTTCATCTTCTGGCAAAACTCCGGAACGATATCGTCAACATCGAAAACAAACCTAGTGGCGGTGCAGTCCTTGTTCCAATGCACAAACTCTCCGAACGAAAACCACATATGCACAGATGCTCCTGCACGAACGTCGTCATCTTCCATGGCCAATCTCTCCACAAATTCGTGCGCTTTTGCGATCACATCGAAACACTTGTGTCTATCGACCGTTGTTTCTTCCATCACCGACTCATGGTACAGGTGTCCCCATCCGAATGCGTAATCAATCTGAGTTTGCATGTTGGTCTTGTTACTCTTCTTGCTACCGCTTCTCTTGATGATGTCGAAATCTGTAAACAATGCTGTCATGGTCTGTCTGGTTCCACTGGAGATCTCTACACTGCCAACGGTGGATGTGGCTGCATGATTGAGGAACTGCTTGCTTGTGATTGGGCGTATCAACGAATCCACAACATCTTTATCCCCGAGGACGCCGCAAAGTGCGGCCATCTCTTTGGTCTCTAGGTAAAGATGTGTCTGCCTCAAGTGCGATCTTGCAATGCAGTAATTATACAATCTGATCCAGTCTTCGTCACTCCTTCTTTTGTATCCCCGCAATGTCTTCATTGTTACACACCCTGACCATGAAATGATGTATGATGTGACTTTACGGAGGTAGCACGAAAACGTCGATTTGTGACTGACTGGGACGAC
>OMLO01000670.1_pt1 | contig 23572 bp, 16 predicted proteins | sample 1674811 | NCBI WGS metagenome assembly OMLO01 (sample SAMN06265003, study PRJEB25207) | coral metagenome | isolation source: Coral host | place: Mexico:La Bocana,Puerto Morelos, Mexico | collected 2008-11-13
CGTGAAAAGATATATAGTTAGTTTTGGAATACCAAGACGAGCTACAATCAAATTTATCATGGGCAGTTATTTGGATGGCAATGACATTATTACTTGGGAAACAACATCGCAATATCCTGGATTACATGCACTCCGGGCAATTAAACATATTGCACTAATCCCGTGTATTGCAATCAATCTTAATTTCCGGGTTTTCAGTTTAGGAACTGATGACCTATTTTTACATCAGAATATATTCAAAGAAATCGCCTTTTTTCTGTGTGCGAGATAACCTCATGGCTGTTGAAAATAATTTTCTGTTGTTCTACGAATATTCATATTATAGTTTGTATCATAACTGATAGAGGATCCTGTAACAACAGCTTAAATTTATGTATTGAGACAGAAATCCTTTGTACAAAGCCGAACAAACACGTTTTCACGAACAGGTGAAATCTTGAATAAGAGATTTTAATTGCTCGTCTCAGAATAGATTCGAAACACAATCAAGCTAAACTTAATGCCTTTAAGTGAACAAAAGAACACAAATTGCCGCTCATAGAAATGGACGAGATAGTTTGATTATGGAAAGCCGTGCGTTTTAAGCGACACATTTAGTTAATGGCTTGAATTACAGAAACTTTTTAAGCTTAAATACACTTTGCCTGCGTCTGGTGTTGCTAATTAAAGTCTTAAACCTTGGGAAGTATCCTGTAATTAAGGTTTACAACTTCTTTAAAGGCACCCCGTGATATATATATATTCGTATCTATATAAAAATGAGTATTTGAAAATTATCGACTTTGACAGATCATGAAGCCGAAGCCCAGACTACAAGCAGAGGATTTTAACCGAACGTTTAAAATATCGCATTTCACCATTTCAAGTACAAATTAATCTTTGTTGTTGTTCTTTTTGTAATATCCGTCATCGTTTAAACAAAAAAAAGGAACAATAACTCTTGCACCGACAAAAGGCGTATTTTCTTTTTGTCGGGATCAGCGGTCCACAATTGTGTAAAACTTCACGACAGGCGATACAGAATATTTTCGCCCAAATGGAGTGCCTATGAAACTAATGAAAGTTTATTATTAAATAAAGTCATGATTAGCTAACTTCTGGAGTCTAATAACCTCTTTTGTTACGGCTTCAGGTGAAATCAAAAACTTCCTCGAAAAATCGTACGCTCTAATTTGAAATTATGTTGGAAACCTATTACATACAATGTTCACGTTGGTAAATTATTAGAACGCCACACAACAATTTAAATTAGCCTCACGCTTCGTCGCTGTTCGGCCTCGGCTAGCGAGAGACGGCTACTGCTCGACCGTAAACGGAGTCTGAAACAAATGCCTTGAAATTGCAAGCTCAATGTCAATCACGAAGGCCAGATGTTTTAGATCAGAAAAAAGACGACTCTGAAATTTTACAAACATGTTTCGAAAACATTTGCCATCTTCAGTAGAACTGTACTTACAATTACAACAGCTTCCACCCTTAGGCGGAAAAATTCTAAAACGCAGCTTTATTCCTACAGTTAGGCGTACCGTCCACACTAATCCCTTTTTGAAAACGCTCTTTCAAACCGGAGGAACTTTAATACGCAGCTTTGCGTTTTCGTGTGGACGGAAAACGATGGCGTCACGCAGATACTGATGTGATTTCCCCCCTTCCTCCCCCCACCCCGCCCGTGTTTTCCTCAAACACATATCCAGTGACCGGTGATTATTGTGGTTTAGATTTTTCCGATGTAGTGTGGACGCAAAACATTTGATTCGTTTTCAGAGAAAAATTAAACCTCCGTTTCAAATCAGCCCCCTCAAGCGTCGTGTGAACAGGGCCTTAAATCGGGGGCACGAGAACGCAGTAGTACGGGTCATACGTCTGACAATCTGATCCATTTATTCAGTAACGATGTTGTGACAAATCATCCAGAATCAGGACTGTCAAAGACTGTAATGAACGATTCTCATAAGTGGCATCGAGAGAAGCTACAGCTAAACCAGCTAGCGAAGCTATAAAAACAATATGTAGCGTTTCAAAACGTTCCCCTTGCACGAGGAGAAGTTCACTGAAGGTCCCGTATATTAAACTAAGGCATGACGGGGTGCGTCACGTAATCAAAACGACTGAGAAGGCGTTACAGTAGCTGTGGATTTCCGAAACGAAAATTCATTTGAAAATTCGAGAAATCTGTGGTAAACTGGCAGAGGGGAGGAAAACTGCTTTTGTTTCGGGAAAAAGAAACCGTCTTAAATTTTACTTTTACTTTTAACATTGCCATTTTAAAATCCCTAGCAATTCAGTGCTCTGTATCCCCATTCAGTTTAACTCTTTTGATCTAGATATATGGTTTGGATACTTTTTTAATTAGCCATTCCCACGGTTAGTCGGATCAGCTTAAAAGCCGTGCTGTAGAATATCTCCTCTATTGCATCATTGAGTAAATACCTTCAATCATAGCCTCGATCTCCTGCGGTGAGTGTTTCCGTACACCGGAAATCACTGGCCAAGTGCTGGAGTCTGAGTCCACTTCAAAAAAAGATCTTCAATTTTAAATTTGGCGGCCACAATTTTTTGCCGTTCATTTTCAGGGGGTCGTTACTTTCGAAATTTGACGGTAGATGGTAAGGAGCGAGGCCTTCGCTAACTAGGTGAGAGAAACCTCGAGTTCGCCACCTACGGCCACCCTCAGTTGTCTGACACACGGTGTCATTCGATCCGTTATTGTTTTCCACTTCCAAACACAATATCTCTCTTTCCCTGTCTCTCCCTCCCCCTCCTCCCCCTCCTCCCCCCTCCCCTCTCCCCCACAAAGCTTAACATGCGAGGGTTTTGATATACGACTCGGTGTCATTCGGAAAAAAGTAGTTCCTAAACAAAAATTGAACCAACAGCGTGCAACTGGCAACAAGTAAGCGTAAGAAAACGTTCTGCTGCAGTTTGGTATGCTCGCCTCTCAACAAAACCTCAGAATAAGATGTAAATATATGTTTAATTAATTGCTAGTTTAAAAATACATATATGATTGGAATTTTTGATAAGTTCTTAAAACTAATTTCAGTTGTTTTAAAACTCTTATTACAAACTTGAAAAATTAAAACAGGTAGATCTCAAACTATCAATCCTATTGAAATATAGTCTAATATCCTAAGCCTTCTAAAATTATTAGAAATGTACATTAAGGATAGATGGGTCATGTAACTTCTCTGACCTCCCTTTCATGGTTGTTCAGATTAATTAAAAACTGTATTACTTATAAATAGGCTTCAATAAACGAGATGGCTCCTCTTATACGACTGGTGTTTTCTTACTTGTACTAAGTTAGAAACCTTTTTTTTTGTTTCACAGCAGAGTGATTAGACAACATCTACACATATAGTTCCTTCCACAATGGTGGAAAAATATACAGTCTAAGTTGACAAATTTTCAACTGGGAAATATAAATGTCCTAAAAATTAACAAATAACAACTCTGTTCTCTACAAAATTCTTCACTCTGTAAAAGTGAGTTCATTTCTGATTTTCTTTCACTACGTCCTTATCCCTATCAGCTAAATATCAATCGAACTAAGTGCTGTGTCACTGCCGAAGTACTACACTTGTTCAAGTAATTTCGTTTGCACACACTTTACTTTTTAACTGTTCTACTCTAGTCATCAAGTGGAAAAAGCAACAGATATGTAAATGTGCATAATTGTAAGCAACTGTTACATATAATTTTGTGGTTTTTGAAATATGACCTTCCGATCCTCCCACAGTTTTTGGTGGTATAGGGGAATCTTTGTTTACGATATTCGCCTCATTAGCATAAGCAATTCAGTTTCTGATGGAGCTACGAATAAAACAGTTCTGAATATTGAAAGTTCATAGTATGATCAACTCTGCCAATAAATATGAGCCAGGTCTATCGAATACTTTTTGAGCACTGACGGGTTAAAATACTCAAAAGTTTACAAAGAATATATGAGCTCATAAGCGCTTTTGGCACCCAGAGATTTTGCAGTTTTTGAAAGACAATTTCTCCCTGAATATTATACACAGAGAGCTAAAAATTTCACCATGTATTAAATTCCACTAGCTCTTTAGCTGCTATGAGTCAATTTATATCTAACATGTTTCCTTCTGTAAGCAAAGCCCGCCTATGCAAATGAGCAAAAATGTAAACAATGACGTCAGCAAAGATCCCCCTATACTTTGGATCACTGGAAGATCTGAATACGATGATTATTCGAGTCAGATACAACTATCCGACCATCACTAAGAACTGCTATACAGCCTGGTGCGTCAAACTCTCCTAACTCTCTTCCTCGAGTTCCAAACTTTGCAACAAACTCTCCATTAAGTTTTAACACTTGGATTCTGTGATTACTTGAATCACAGACCATTAGGTGTCCGGCCTTGTCAACTGCTAAATAACAGGGTTCACTGAACTGCCCGTCATCATCGCCAACACTTCTAAATTTGCACATAAAGATTCCTTGTTCCCCGTTAAAAACTTTTACACAGTGGTCTTCCGCATCTGACACGATTAGATACTGCTTATACGAAACACAGGAACAGGGACCCTTGAAAATGCCGTTTTCGCCAATTTTTTGCAAAATTTGTTTTTCAATCGAAAATACCTTAATTACATTATTACCTAGATCAGCGACAATTATATTTCCGTCGCTGTCTATATTTAAATCTAAAGGCTTATTCAGTCCACTATCGAGACTTCCTTCAGATCCATCAAACGCATCCAGGTACTTTCCTTGTTCATCGAAAATTTGAACACGATCGTTCCCACAGTCAGAAACTAAAATGTTTCCATTTTGGTCAAAGGCTATGCCAAATGGTCCGTCCAACTCGCCTTTCCCACGACCAGGCCCACCAAAGCATCTCAGGTAAGTCCCGTTATTACGAAAGACTTGAACCCGTTGATTTCTTAACTCAGTCACTGCAATTTCATCACGGTTGTTCACTGCCACTGCCACTGGACCGTCAAACATTCCTGCAGATGAACCTTGTTGTCCAAACGATAACACAGGTTTGTATTCTCTAACTTTGACCTGAACGCCAAAAGGACTTCCACGAACATTGTCTCCATTCACTTTGACAGAAGCAATCAGTTTTCCAGCTTCTGACACAAAATAACTGATATTGTAAGTACCATCCTTGCGGTCTTCGATCTGTACTTCTGTCATGCAATCTTGTCGCTGTTGATTGTGTATTTCCAGCGTTACTTCAGCCTGTTCGTTGTAACACTGCCTTCCGTCAGCAGCTCTTGTCGTCAATACAAACTGTGCTTTAAGTCCAACAGTTGCATTTGTGATTCCGTTACCTTCGGCATTTGATTGATGCGGTGCTGCTTTCTTTGATACATTTTTGACGAAACCAATTCCTTCGTTAAGCACAGTGTTCAATAGTTTTTCATTCTCGACATAACCAAATTCGGGAACACTTTGACTGGCTCGGCCGATGTGGTGTCCTCGATCCACCTCTTCTTGAAATAAGTTATTCAACGATTGATTGCATTCGATTACTTCAGCACTGCTGTTCCGTTTCAAAACTGTTTCAGTCCTTCCTACTGAGGCGTTCATTGTTTTCAATTGTTGTTCAATCTCACTCTTTTGGATTCCCTGCCGCTGGAGTGTTTCTATCGCTTGATTTTCGACTTCAAAAAATATTTCCTCCTTCTTGGCAACGACAGCTGCAATAATGTTGTCAGAAAATGCCTCCACGTCCCTTTTCACTTTGCCAACCTGTTCTTGAATTTTATGGCAGTTTTGCTCAATTTTAGCGATGGCGTTCTTCTTCTGTTGTATCGCTTTCTTTTGGGATTCGACAAAACCTTTCATTCGCAATTTGCATTCGTTCGCAGCTTCTTCCAAAAGTATCTTTGCATGTCCGTCATGAATGGTTGCGACACAAGAGTTACAAATGGCTACTTCACAGCGCTTGCAAAAGAACTCCAATTCCTTCTTTTCGTGGCCCCGCTTCGGACAAAATGAAGGTCGCTTTAAAATGTCAGCAAAGTCTTCCTCCTGAAAATCTTTGAGCGCCAACACTCGATGCTCTTTGTTGGCTCGCATACCATTGTGAAGGATAATACAGTCGTCACACCAAAAAACACAGCAATGGAAGCAGTAGAAACTGTGAGAGCTCTTCTTGTCGCAGTTTCCGCATTTGGCTTCAGTGGTATCACACTGTTTAATGGCCAACACATCAACCAAACTGTTGATTCGAAAATTGGTGGGCAAAGCGTCGAGGTTTCCACTACTGATCGTACTTTCTCTTCGACATTCCGGACATGTAATCATGTCATAGCGACCACTTGTTCGTTGAATCCCTCTCAAGCAGTGAAGACAAAAACTGTGTAAACATGGCAGCGTTTTAGGATCTGTGAACGTGTTCATGCACACAGAACAACATACCTCTTCGTGAAGATTGTTTAGCAGAGTTTTTATGTCCATGGCCATAGTTTTAAGTAGAAAGCAACAATGTAGATGAAAACGCCTTTACAACAAACGAAGATATATTGCATGCTCATCTGATAGCCCAATTTATCAGACTAATCTAAACAATGACCAATCAGAGAGCGGTAACATACTTGGTTGACAGATTTTTTGCTTCTTAGAATGAGTTCAGATAACACTGAAAATTTCTAAGAATCGTGATCAGACAGGTTGACCTTTGTCGCAAAATTATTAAAGAACTGTCAACAAATGAAGTTTGTGTTTCAACCGGTGTTTGATATCGGTTGACCCCACCATTTTAATCTCCACTGAGGTGAAAATCCAAAACCGTGAACACTTTATCCAAAGGCATTTCAAAATTCTGAGCTGTACCTATTTGCAATAGAGTAGGTGTGTAACCATGAGCTTTATTTTAAGAAACTTAATCTGAGGTTTTGGCAGGATGTGTTAACTAACCCCCAAAATGTTTTTTCACGTATACAAGTCTCCTCGTTGTTCTGATCAACACAACGAAAACATTATCGTTGTAGCTAGTTTCATTAATTTTCTGTGGCCAGTACATTCTTCCCTAGGAGCCATCTGACTATTCAATTCAAACGCGCCTCAGACCCAAAGAATTGATACTAGGTGTGATAATTATACAGCAAATTATACGCTTCCAGTTTTTTTGTCCTCGAAAAAGAGAGCTTTCTGAACGAATAATCGATCAGTTACAAACTTAAGACGAATCAAGCATTGATAAATATATGAGGAAAGTAAAACAAACCTTTTTGATTCGGCCCAACGGAGATTGTAGCGCTGAATGGAAGCTAAAGAAGAATGAGCTTGTTTTTTTGGAACACTCAGCTTATCAGGGTACGCAAAAAAGACTTTTAAGGAAGGACAGTAAACTGTTCAGTCGAGATAACTTTTTCGCTGAAGTAATTAGACAAACTAATCGATTTCATTAAAGGAAAAACATTGGGGGCTAGTTGCACTTGAAAATCAGGGCCCCAAGCTGCTACTCTCACGTGAAGCCCTCTGTAGAGCTCCTCACTAGTTAGTTTAACGCGTCTTTTTCACGTAGGTCCGTGCCACCAGCGGTTACAGGGTAGGCTGAAAAGAGAAAAAAAGTAAAATTGAATTTATTTTCTCAGTTTCTATTGCAAAAACTAATGGTCCTTGCACAATAACCACGTCTTCGTAGGTCTTTCTTTTTTTGCCCCGGCCGGATCATGGGCTCGGTTATGATTAGAGATAGAGGATCGAAGACATCGTCACTGATAACTATAGGACTTTTGATAATTATGGGTACACGTGTTCAGGCTGAAAAGTCAGCGACAAATATTGGCGACAGTGTCGAAGGCACAGCTCCAGCCAGAGTAGTTAACACTTTCACCATGAACACCTCGTTCACCTAAATATGGGCATCGGAAAACGTCCAACATGGTTGACGCGCGTCTTCCGCTCTTGTTACTCTAGACTACAAAACAGCAGGTCAGATGGTGCTACCTCAACCGACGTTTTTGGTGAGGTACACTACTCCCTTATCTTTGAACAACCGACCGTTGAGCATGATGCCCTCGTCGTTACGTAGCGGTAACTCTTTAGTGATCTCAAGTGAAACAGTTTTCGTCCCGTCGTGTTAACTCAGTACAGTATTAACTCTGACCCTTATTATGACACGTTGTGGGTGCTGGACTGCCCTTAAGCATTCCTTTCAAACCACAATACGCATTGCCTGCCTTCACTCCAGGAAATCCTCCCTAAGAATCCTTCCGAGAACGAGTGACCGGCCAGACCTATTAGTTTTGTCAGCTTCGGTACGTGCTAGCTGTTGACAGAGCCTATACTCTAACGCACTAAGCTCTCCCTTTAAAGTCATCCATGATACTCCAGGTACCTGCAGATTCTCACGGCCCACACGATCGTTGATAGCGATAGGGAAATAACAGGTAAATTACACATTCAGCACCTTCAGCCATTTTCCTACCAGCCTATGTTCCAGACTTAGGTCCAGACTGATTTGTGCCCTTCTAATGCTCCTCCTGAGACCGCTGCTGTTACTTCACTGAGGCAGTCAGATCACCAAACGAGTGCTCCACTTCGTTGCAATGATGAACAAGTAATATGCAGAAAATTTCACTGGCTGAACCAGAACAACAAATGACGGCGAGCTATGAGATTAAAACTCAACTCAAAGCAACAAAGTAGTATAGATAAATAACAAATTGTAAGGTTATAGGAACCTGATCAGTGTCAAAGGAGCCAACACTAAAGTGCTTTGGATGCAAAAGTCTCCTGTCAGACAACAGCTAAGTTAGCCATGTCTCTAAATGAAAAAAATCGCCAATCGTTCAGTCGAATTCATTTTGGAGTCGAAACCAACACGATGCCAACATTAGTCTAAATATCGACGAAATTGCTGAAAATCCTGAAAACGCTTATTTAGCTAAGGTAATGAAAATTGCAACAAGGTGTTGTAAGAGCGGTCAAGTAAAATGCAAATGTGACGCAAAACTTTTTAACAAACGGTATAACTATAAATGCCCAAGGAGAATAGCGATATTCATTTTTTAAACAGCCATTGCCATCAAGACAAAACTGGTCTGACCAATTTCATATAAGAGGTCTTTTATAAGCCTATTTCTAATTCCAATTCCTGCGAAAGAGTCGATATAACTGGATGATGCACAGTTATGACGTATTTCTCCAGTAAACCAATCGGAGCCAGTGCCCAGTTACACGTGATTTGCCTTTAATATAAACGTTTTAGTTTTAAAACTGCTCTCTCACATACCGGGGAAAGAATTGACCCCAGAGAAAAAAAGACTTTTGTTTCCTCGTATTTTAAAAGCTGAAGGAGAAGAAAACTTGAAATTTGATCTGATACGAAATATAAAATTCAATTGATCAAAATGCAATTGAGACACTAAGCTGGAGCCTTTATTTCTGGTGCAGGAGCAATTATTGTGCTTAAAAGCCTCTCCAAACTCCATTAATGGTTATGAACAGAGCCAATCACAGCGAGTGGCAAAGCGATCCATTTATTGAAAAACACATTAAGTACACTTGATCAACAGGGTTTATAAACCGATCAGCAAACAGGTGTAATTATCAAAATGCTTAACAAAAACGCTCCACAACTCTGTAAAAAACCTCCTGGCTGAAAGTCCTTTATATATTGTTCTTACCTGTGGGTTAACACGTCTTAGCTTGGTGACATTCAAATGCCTGGGGGTATCAGTAATTCAGAAAGCCATTGACGTACTCTGCAACAGCTGTACGCATATTTTAATAAATATTTGGGTAAAAAGGCGCTAACTTCAGGTGGTTACAATTCTTTAAGAAATTAAAGGATCAGAATAACACGTAAACTAGCGTTAAAATCAAGGGCTCACAGAAGAAAAAAAGAAAAAAATGAGAAACGAGAGCCAAGATGAAGCTTCCTTTGTCGACCAAATCGGAACAACCGTGTTTATGGTTTTCATGGCAGGTATCTCTCTAACAGGAGCTTTAACGAATGCATTGGTTATTTTCTCGATAGTTACCAACCAGAACTTAAGGACGAGGACAAACTACATCGTTCTCAGTTTGGCAGTCTCCGACTTTTTTGTCGCTACTGTAGCCATTCCACTTCGACTGCTGGGAGGTTTAGTTTCATGTAACGTGGTCGTGACTTTCACGATTTTATTTGACGGTCTGTCAAGGTTGAATATTGTGCTGTTAACGTTTGAGCGCTTTATTGCAGTCAGATTTCCATTTCGGTATGAAAGAAACGCGTCAAAAAGAACAGTTTTGATTGCAATCGCTGTTTGCTGGACTGTAATGGGAACATTCGCCATTTCTCTTATGAGCGGTGTTGGCATTCGCCATGAAAAAGGTGCGAACAATGAGGAACTCGTGTCAAAATCATCCACAATTTGTCTTTTATCAACCTCACTTTCCGAAGCTGCTGTCCTTATTTTTACAATAGCGTTCTGCTCAATTCCAATCCTGGTAGTTGTTCCTGTAAACTGTTATTTGATAAAGGTAAGTTATCGACAAATGAGGACAATTCATGACTTGCATACGAGCGTAGAAGCTAACTTGGACCAAGCAAACGACACAAGAGTACAGAGAGATTTCACAGAAGCACAGAAGAAAATCGTGAAGATGGTGGTGGTATTGGTGTGTTTGTTCCTTGTCCTCGTCGCTCCTATAACAATCATAGATCTTATTGAGACGTTAGGTAAACTGTCTGTCTCACCTTACTTGTCCACAACTGCCGTGTGTATGATATATCTTAACACAGCTCTTAATATGTTTGTGTATGCCGCCTTCAACACAGCTTTTCGAGAAGCTTTTCGCGCGATATTTGTACAAATAAGAACGTTTATAGATCAACATAGTTGCTTTAAGTAGCTGAAACAATATTGACTGCAAAAAAAAATATAGTTTGTTTCTTCAAAATGTTCTCTTGACGGAAGGAAATGGTTTTAACGACATTTTACGCAGAAATAAGGAAAAAATTTACTGACCTTAATTATTCATAAAATTCGATTCATTTATTAACGCGAATAGCAACAACGAAAATCGTTCGGCATGTTTTAAGCTTTGTATAATTAACTTAATAACGTAGATAGAGAGCTTATCTATTCGAATAATTCGAGTGAGTAACAAACACAACTGTTGAATTCGGTTCTAATGAGATCTGACTGAATAATTCTGCAGACCTCTGCGGGTGATATCCGCTGAAGTCTGCGGCTTGGGCGGATATCACTCCCTTCGTCTGCATAATTATTCGTATCATACTCAGCGCCATCCAATAATCATTTAGAAGCTAATCTGTTAAGCATGCAATACACATAATACTGATTTACTTTCGACTGTGGTTGGCTATAATTCAAGTAAATAAGCGCGCAAGCTCTAAGGCGGTCTATATCTCTTCTTAGCATGGAATGAAAATAGCGGAAAATACTGAATTGGTTGAATTACTGTAATTTTTTTTAAACAATTAAACATTTTTAAAACATTAAGATCGTCTCAGGCAAGATTTCAAGTCTAGGAGGTGATGTTTGAGAATTTTCACTTGAAAAACCTTAGAAGATTTGTTCTCAAACTCTCCGATGTATCTTTCCTTTTTTTTTACAAGCATTTAAAAATTGCTGAACAATAAACCTTCAAGGGTTATAGGTCATGAAAACCCGAAGGGACACCCAAGAAATGGGAACAGGCAATGAATAAAAAAAAGCATTTGTCTTGAGCTATTTTAGAAAAAAAAAAATAATAATAATAAATAAAAACTGGGTCGATCGAGCGATGGGAGAGGATCATTAAATGACAAGAGCCTAGGGAATACATCTTCATTTAACAATTTTGCAAATGCACTTGCACTGAATTTACAAAAACTAAAAAATTAACACGAGGAATACTTAAATATTCCACTAACTGAATCCTCCTGTACTTTGACTCTACTTTGTTACAGAGATATCTCTTAAAATATTTTAATCGTTGCGTTTACCCGCAACCTGCGATCAGGTTTTCTTTATCATTTTTTATTTTGCGAACTGTTACAAAACAACTAAGTTGAAAATGTAAATTGGCCACCGTAACTAGTTAATTAGTTACATTTTCAACTTACTTGATATAACCAAATTACCTTGTTACCCCCACCGACGCAGCACCACAGTTTCTTTAGAAACTTTCACACTTTGTTACAAAACAACCCCTGATCGCAGATTTCGTTTTCCCGCGGTAATTGGCGAACTAGTGAAATCTGTTGTAAATTCTATTGTACTGATTTGAAACTTTTGATCGCAGCTATCTATCGGTGTAACCAGAAGCATATCACCTCCTAGGTGATATGCTTCTGGTGTAACATAAAACCCAGATTGGAAGCTGTTCGACAGTTAACAACCATAATTACACATTCATATAAGCGCTTTTATTCCATAATCTTGTATTTCAGTTATGAGCTTACTGGACAATCATCGATTATTTTGCACACAAACGGAAGCTTCTCCGTGTTCTCCTGAGCTTCCCATGAGCCATCGGATTTCATAGAGACATAATTCTGATCATCTGTCACATCTGGTTCCCAGTCCCCGAAATCGACGTCAGTACCATCGTACCAAATCCAGGGTCTGTTCTGCACAGTTCTACGTTTTAAGCCAATCCACACACGAGGCTTATTTCCCATCTTGCTTTTGACGATGTTGTTTTCCTGTTGACTGTGGATGCTGACCAGATGGCCATTTTTCTCTACACAATTTTTCTCCGCGGTACGCGCCATCACAGGTTTGTTGACAAACAAGTAGGTCACGAAGTCACCTAAAGACGAATACGAGAAGGAGATAAAATACCGACTAACAAGAAGAATTTGTGAGAATCTAACAAGTACATCTGTAAGACGTCAAGACATTGGCAGCTTGTTCAATTAGATAAAACAATAAATGAACCTCGTAGTTGTCTCCGCGCTCTCAGCTAGACCTTTATTGGAGTGCTTGCAAGCCCCGGAGATCCTGGGTCCGAATCCCGCTGGAGTCTGAAATTTTTCGAGCTTTCTTTAAATTACGTAAGTTGTATTATAGGATCTCGTTCTTTGGAAGAGAAAGTCTGCCTTTTGGACTGTTTTATATTTGCACATGCTATTAACGAATCTTAGTCGGACAATATGAAAACAAAAAGCAACAAAAGCCATTCCTTAAGTTTTGTCACTTCTTAAAATTAAAAAGTTTTAATACAAACACAAAGATTTAAAATTATTCCCATTGAAGCATAACGGCGTGTTTTGCCAATCCGCATATGGAAAAAAGTGGAAAAAAGTGTTTTTCAATTGTCTTCTAACAAGGAACAAACGACCCTGAACATATCAAGTCACTCAGTTCATAATTGTACCAACCGTCATCCATTTTTTCGTAGTAGCAGTAACTTAGTTCCAGTTCGTGATCATGCACTGTTCCTGCTGGCTTTATGTCACCAGTGATGCTCGAAGGATACTCCTCTCTTATAATCTTGTGAAACACGGTTTGAAAACTCAACTGTGTGTCCTTTGCTCCACATACTTTTTGGCAAGGGTTTCCAGCAACGTTGCTGAGTATAAAAGGGTTGTCTGGAGGATTAAGCAAAGAACTTAAGACTTGTTGTACTCTATCTACGGAGTTGACATTGACTTGGTACTGAATATAAGCATAAGAGAGAGTCAGTTGTTACATACGATGATTACCAGGGGATGTGGCTAAAAATATGTCAGTGTGTTTTTACTGCAAGGATAGCCATTAGCTTTCGACCTGCTACCACAATGAAAAACAAATGTGGTAGTAACAAGAGAATATTCCAAAAAAAATGTATCACTGAAAAAAACATTACAGAAAAATATATATTTATTGCAGTTATGTGTGTTAGCTTCATTCTCTACTCATTCTTAACTCCGCCTTCCCATACCAATTCCTCTTACGGAAAAATCCATTACACCACTTTCAGTTGAATGAAGTGCTCACATTGTCAGATAAGAATTGACAATCGCGTGAATGCGAGTGAAATTAGGTATTTACCCCACGAGCTAATGAAGCTGAAATATTCTCTCAAAATTTCACTTGCCATTAGGTAAGCGCAATTTCAAAGAAATCACTTTTAAAGATTATGAATTGTGTAAATCTTGAATTTCTCTTAAAGGGGCTCGTCCACGTATTTTAACAGATTTTTGAAGAGCCAAAATGTATATTTGCGTCAAAGGAAAACAAAAAATAATAGTCCATTTTTATTAACAACTGTTATATTAGAGCACCGAAACTGTTAACAAGCATCTTTAGCTGCAGATGGCTACGATGGAAATGGATTACAACTTGAAAAGTTTAGCTAAACTTTTCAAGCTGTTTCCGTGCGTCTTCAAAAAAAGTCGATATTTATAGTCATAGTTGGGTTTCTATCCACATAATAAGGTTATATCTTCCTTTAGATGTTCAAAAACAATGTTTTTCATGGGCAAAGTTGCCTACCACTGATTTTAGAACAGTTAAGACCAAAAATCTGCAAAATCCTCGTGACAGAGCTCCTTTAAGTTTGCTCAGCTATTATAAGACTGAGATTCAGAACGTTTTAGTGAACATAGAACTGATCCCGTCAAGACAATCGTGATAAACGTGTGCTTAAAGGTTTTTACCAGGCGACTCTTGATATGTCATCGGCTTTTCCAAACTAAAGCCAAACCACGTGTATTAATTAGACAGGGGTTAAGACAATAAAGAAATCGTCATCAGGACGACAAAAGATGGCCGCGGCTAAAAGGGGTTTTATTTGCAGTATTTTACTGGCAATAATCTCGAGACTCTGATAACTGGCCGTTCATTAAACGGTGACCGCTTTTCAGGTGGTCGCTTACTAGAGGCTCGACTGTATAATGATTATTTTAGTCGCATAATTAGAACAGAAAACATTCAATAAGGGAACCTTACCGATTGGCAAATGTATCCCATTGGAGTAAAAGGTATCGCGCCGACAGCAGTAAGTTATCACCATATACTCGGGATAAATATATTCTCCATCAGGAAGTTCACCACTTCCTTCAGGTGACTGCCGTTCGCCTTCTGGAAAAAGAAGTCCCTCATCATTCCACTTCACGTACGCTATCTCGAAATCTGCCGATTTAATGATTGATCTTCTTAGCAAAATGCTGGTTAAAACAATACCTTTAAGCTTCTGTAAGCAACTGATCCGCATAAACCACTCCAGCCTTGAATTCAATGACTGGGCCTGTGGAAAATAATATATATCTTTTTTTTCCTTTTCCAGAGACCTATATTAACCTTAGTAGTTTCTTAGGCCCGTGAGTGATTTGACAATTCGCTCACTAACTTATTGATGTTGATTAAACGGTTTACTATTGAGTGTCGTAAAAACCACTATCAAAGTAATTACTCTCGGCCCAGTCAGAAAAAGGGGCGTAGCTCACTGATTTAAGCAAGAAACCACAGGCTTACAAATTTTTACCGATATATATATTTTTTTTCCACAGAAAACATTTTCGTCCTTCGGGTTTCTAGTTCTATATTTAGATTACATTACTAAATGTAACGCGTCTACCAGCGTTTGCGAGTTTCGTTAATATTTTTCACCAAAAAGTTTTAAAAAGTTTTCGAAGTTTTACCTAATTTTAAAGCAATGATTTCGCAGTATCGGGTTGAACGTTTTTAGGAATTTGTACAATGTTCGACAAGGCCTGCCCGCTAAATATATCAATTTTACTTGTCAGAAACAGCGAAAAAACCCGATCGTAATCATGATAGCGAAAAAATTGATTCAGGGTCTCTGATTGGCCGCTGGTTGGTTTCTGACCAGCAAAGAGTTGTGTACCTCCGTCTTGTTGATCATATCAAGAGTTATGACGTAAAGTTCTTATCACAGGAGGATCACTTCCTAGCCCATTACCTTCTCCCAACAAATTTGCAGGAATTAAGCAACGACGTTCAAGCTACGATGTATGCGGTGCACACAGGCGATCTTACCGACAAGAGAGAGTTTGAGAATGGGATGTTGCGGTCGAATACCAAGTGGCTACATTTAACTGGATAACGACTAACAACTCTGGCCGACACTCTCAACTGCAAAAATCCAACTCTTTAACGAAACGTTAACATCATCCTCACGATCCTTCGCAGTTTTAGCCTGATGCGTAGAGTCAAGACTTATCTACTGGCAACCACGAGGCCCGTGAGTCTAACGGCAAAAAGAACAGGATGCTCAAACTTTGGATTCCCACAAAACTTGACTTGATATATTCAGCTCGGCATTCAGTTTTGGTATTTACTGGGTTGTACAGTACAATCCGTTATAGCTTCAAGTTAAATCTCGTTTAGTTGCTAAGAATTCATGGCGTGAGGATATTTTATAATCAAGTGCTTTATCTTATATATAAGCCAACTTCAGCTGTATTAGACAAGAATTGAGCAAATCGTAGGTACTTGACTTCCCTTACCTTGCCCGGTCGCACTACACTTACGCGATATAGAACGGGTTTACAAGCCAAAACTAGCTAGCTACGCCCCTCGTCAAATGATTCAGGTAAAGGTTGACAAAACTCGAAGTACGTACATGGTGCTGACCTGCAGGGCAGAAACTACAAACAAGTCATTTCCCACGGTTGCAAATTACTCTAAAAAAACAAACAAAAGAACATAGAAAACTTACTCGGAGGACATTTCCCTTCACCAGAGCTTTTCCTCAGAATGCAATATCTGCCAGGCGGCCACTGTGGACTGAAGAACTCACTGCTAGGGTTCTCTACCTTACTACAGAATGAAAATTTAACTCCTGGCTTATCAGGAAAACCTTCAAATCCAATCATACTCAAAGATTTCGCTGAGGGATCGGGCCAAAAAAATCGATTCCTCTCTGTCACACTGCCATCAATCCACTGGAATCCAGTCTCTTGCGGAAAAACATGGGCGCCATTTTTCTTAGCGATATAAAGCGAATAATACCCAGTAGGCCAGGCCAGACGGAGTTTCATGGGATTATCTGAAGAGAAATAAATATGCTAATTTACGCATCAATATGTTTTGCTACAACCTACGTTTTTAAATATACAAGTAGTATTCTAGTTCTGCCATAAAAATGAAGTTTTCAGTTATCTCTGATAATGTTTTTCCTTCTTATATTTATCTACAGGAATTAAACTAAACTCTACTTTCCACTTGAATATAAGAAATATGTTCTGTCTTTGACAAGAACATGGCAAAAGCACTTTACTTCCAGTTGTAACCAATGAAAAACCTCCCCTATTGTACATGGCTAGCCTACGTCAGGCATCCTGCGATTCTCCTCAGGCAAACGACATACCCTCTGCACAAAAGGCACTACTTTCGTTGCAGACGTGGGACAGAAATATTCTATGACTTCATATGAGTCCGCCCTCGCTCGTGTCTTCTTAATCGATTTAACTTTTACAGAAACAAATGTGTTTTGCAGCTATTTGTAAATTTTGGGTACCACAGAAAATACTCTTACAAACCTTTTGCCCTTTTCACCTTCAATCTCCTGGGGTAGTCCTTTATGGCTTTTATGAGATTTTTCTTTTGCTTTGGTAATTTTACTTCGCTCATTCTTTTGCATGGTGATCGTGGTCTGGTTTTGAGTTCATTTAAATTTCCCCAAAACTTTAGGTCGAGCGTTCCTTCGATACCCTTAAGCTCCAGCTGTATTGGCTCCGGAAAATCGTCTCCACCAATCTTATAGGAAAGTTGTTCTTCTCCAAAATCCTTGTTAGTCTCCTCTGATTCCTCGAATTTTGAAACGTCAACGCTGAACTCTGCACTAGCTCCTGCATACCCAGCAGACATAGAGACGCTGCCACCGACCTGGAAAATGAACATGTGAAATATCCTTAGTAATTTATGATTAACTCGTAGAAGACAACTTTTGCAGATAACGAGAACACGTATAATTAGAGCACATTTACCCCTATGGTGCCTTTTTAAAGAGCCCTAGACAGCCACACCTTTGTTTTTGTTTACATTTAAGAGTTTGGCTATAATAATTTATTCGGAGCATGTCTAAACCTTAAAACTCTAATGATACAGTAGAACAATAAGATTCGCATCACCATGCAGTATCAAAAATTTCGATGGCATCGAAAATGACAAAGGCTAACTAGGGTCCTGTAAGGGAAACGTATGGAGAACACTCGATAAATTACAACTTATTATCTATTTATAGATAATTTAAATTCGCCTGAAGCCACAAGAGTTTTCTTGAACTTACATTTTCCGAGGCAAAATTCATAAACTCTTGAAGAGTGCTGCTGAATCTTGTAATTGTCTTTGTTCCTAGAATCACTTTAACAACAAAGTGCTGAAAAGAAAATTGCTAATCAATAAATTGTCACGGCTTACGTTCGCTTATTTTTGTAAGGTCAGCCTTTAAGCTCTGTTAAGGTAGTTTTGTGGGAGTGGAAGAGGCCAACTCTCGTGTAATGTCCCGAGATGCTTTTTCATTTAAAATGCGCAGAAAGAATACAAGCCTTTTTTAATTCCAGAGAAGGGAGAGGATAGCGACTCCCATTCGAAAAGGTCAGAGATGCTCTTCGTCTTCCTACGGGGTATAAATCAAGGATTCTGGTCTCACCTATGGTGTTGATGGGCCAACACCGCTATTTTTAGAAGAGACGTTCTTCTGTTTTTAGGCCCAAATTCTACCACTCTCTCGAGTCCGATCTATTAGCGTGGGTCCCTTGCTAGCCTCGGCTGATAAGCGAGTCTATTCCGTTTTAAGAGGTATCTTTCAGAGGTCAAATTAGGCTCGAACCGGGCCCAGATTAGTGTCCTTTTAGGGATTTAATTCACATTTTTCGGCGAGTGTTCCTGACCTCTCCGGATTCGGTAATGAAATGTGAAAGGTGCATTGATCTTTATAATTGTGTTCTGAAACTTAAATCAGCTTACCGTTCCCCAGTCTTCTAGAAACTGAAAGTACTCATCCCCTCTTTTGTATTTGATGGGTAATTTACAGACGGAGTATGCAAACTCATCCGTGAGAGTCCATTGCCTGGCTTGTACTTCTCCCATTCTGTACCTTGCTGTTCCTTTGTTACAGATTTCAGTGCAGTCTCGGTACACAGTTTCGCCTTTGCTTGTACTCTTAGACACCTTCTCGTATTCTGTGGTGGATGAAGAGTTTCTCTACGGTGATGTGAGTTACTCTCTACTTTCAAGCGTGGTCAACAAGCAGCGCCTCATGAAAGTACTGCTCGATCATTCTATCAATCAAGCAACTCACCAATTGATCAATCAATTAATCAATCAACCAATCAGCCAACCGATAAATCAATCAATCAATCGATTGATTGTTTGATCGATTGATCGATCAAGCAATCAATCAATCAATCAGTCAGTCAGTCAGTCAGTCAGTCAGTAAATCAATCAGTCATTAATTTAATCAATCAATGAAATAAGCCCTTGTTAGGCTAGGTAGATATTTATTAGGTAGTAAAGGGGTCAATTTAATTAAAAAATATTACGCTTTGTCAAGTTCCTCTTCACCGAACATGACACGTTTTGACGCAACCATATCCCTTTTAGAAGTCGCACTCATTGTTTACAGGTGACATGCAATTTGTATTTTACACTTGTGATTTACAAGTTAGGCCCCTGTAAAAATACAAGTACGACTCTTGTAAGAGTTTTATTAAATCTTTTACACGTGTAGTGCTACACCAGTAATTACAAGTTGGAGACACTTGTAACCTGGACTTGTAGCAATGTTTATTAAACTGGTTTTCGTCTGCGCATGCGAATACAATGGTCCGACTTTTATTCCACAGGTGTAAAGGTTTTATTAAATTGACCGTCTTTTCTAAAAGTTTATAGACTACAATTCTACAAAGCATTAAAGTTAAATACAGGTATCTCTTTAATTGAATGGCTTTACACTAGGGATAAATCCTTTAAAAAAACATCGTTTGAATGGTAACACAGTTACCCTGCTAGGAAGAACTTTGAAACACTTTGTACAAAAAGATAAAAGGTACCACAGGAAAGTATTGTTGAATAGCTTTCTTTTAAATGGTCACAGACTAAGGTTTCATCCACAGACTTAAAAGTTAGAACCACCTTGTACAGAATAATAAACAGTACCACGTGAAAGTACTGCTCAATAGCTTTCATTTGAAAGGTCACACACTAGGGTATCATCCACAGACTTTTGAAAGTTAGAGCCACCTTGTTCAGCAAAAAACGTATATGAAAAATTGTCATACACACTATAAATATCATTTATACTTACTTGAGCTCAAGCTGAAGGAAAAATCAAACAGTCCCTCGTAGCCACCTGATTAAGAACGATAATAGGACAATAACATGACTTTTGAAGGGCATATTGCTTATTTGCGGCCCGAGGGCCCAAGGGCCACAAATAAGCAATATGCCCTTCAAAAGTCATGTTATTCTCATTATCATCAATATATCATGTCAAGGTTTCAGAAAAGCTTCCGGATCAGAGCTTCCAATCAGCAACAGGGCTGATGCGATATGATTTGCGGTCCGCCAAAATTCATTTTCGCCCGCTAGGCGCGCGTTTTTATGAGGGCAGTTTGTTATTTGGCCTTGTATATTGATGATAATGCAAATTACAACCTTCTAAAACAAAAAAACTACAGTCATTAAATACACGATACCCTACCCAAGTTTCACAAAAGCTAGCGTTGCTTTTTTTCGCTTTATTAGAACAATCTGAAATTCTCTCTTGATTGCTAGGAGGGGTCTAAAGATAATTTTGTGTCTGAAGAATAAAAATTCTTTAGCGAAGAAATTAGTTACTACAGAGTTTCTTACTTTTCGCTCGAAATTTGAAATTGTTCCAATTTAGAGAAATCCCTGTCAGTTTTACATCATTACGTGATTCTGTTCCTCAGTGGACTATAAATAAAAGATGCGCAAACCAGTTTGCACACATGTAAAGGGGCCCAAATCGGTGCCAAAACTCACTACTCTAAAAGAAAAAAGAAAATTCCTCTGCTATTTCAAATCGTTTTAAGAGTGACTTTTGTTATCCGTAAGAGGGTGAGTAGATATGCTCTACGAAATAAACGAGAAATTAGCAGGTTGTGAAAACAATTTTACTGATGGTCCATCACGCAGTAGGTCAGGACACCAATGTTACCTTTTGCTGTAACATCGACATTCAGTTTTTCCTGGTAGCGTTTGGTTCCACCAAAGATCTTGGCTGATTTCGACATAGAGCACACCTGACGTGGCTCGTAGCAGATCTGGTCAGGGACTGCTTTGCCGTCCTCGTATGTCAGCTTTAAAATTTTCCTGGTGATTTCAAGTCCCGGATCAACACCACCCATCTCGGTTTTGCCCTCAGGGTTTCCCCTGAGCAAGTTGTACTTCACACCAATGAACCCCAGTCCTTTTGGATTTTTGTTTCTTTGGCAGTGAGTGCCTGAGGAATCTGGGACAGGGTCAGACAATGGCGCTTCTCCTGACATTTCACGGTTGTCGCGCTGTGACGCAAGTCCACAGGAATACCACGGAGACATAACAGCGAAAAGCAAAACTCCTAACGTCTTAAACAATGGCGTCATTTTGTCGAACAGCTATATGAGGAAAAACACCGGTAATAAAGAAAGTAAAGTGTTGGTTCGTGATTTTGAAGTGAACGTTTAAAATGATACAATGAGGTTAATTTCCATTAAGACTTTCCACGAATCGTGTTGGACGTATTTATGACATCACAAGGTACGCAATGCCAAACGGGGAATGAATGGCAGCACCTGTTCCAAAAAAAACACCCAACCTTTTTCCCGTAAAACATTGTTTTCTTAAAATTCTTCTAAAATTACGTGGAACGGTATCAAAACCATTCCATCTAAAACTGGTATTCCACAAAAGGCTATCTGAGGATCAGCAAATAGTCTTGTTGGACTCATTGCAATGAAAGTTCAAAGTTACCAGATCGATCAGGGTTTTTTTCAGGGTTACAAGTTCCCATTATGAAAAAAGTAATTTTAAACTGTATTAGTTTCGACAGAATTGAAGACAAACGTCCTTACTGTAAGATAGAGAAGAGATGTACACGAAATTGTGTCTCTCTAACTTATACTGAAGAGTCAGTTTCGCGGGATTCAATTTCTGGTTCATAACAAGTAATGTAATTTAGAAAAAAAGCAAAATTATGACATTGTGGTGGGTAGACCAGTTACACTAATGTTTACCTATATTTTGGAGTGAAAGTACTTTTGTTTACTACAGTGAGTGTCTTCAAGAAAAAAGAAAGCAACAGTCTCACAGGAATTTATAGGATGAAGCTACTTTCCTCTACACTGTTTTACAACTTTTAACTTTAGGTTACAATATTAAAGTGCGAAATTATAAACTTGTAAAGGAGCAGTTCTTCTCTTTTCATTTATATAATACTGAACACAAACCGCTTACACTACGAATTTCATGACCTGTTTTAGTATCTAATTCTTAAAAAAAACATTGTAATTTAAATTCCGATAGTTTTTTCTCAGAAAAGAGCTAATACGATTTCTAGATTTTTATGGGTCTGAACTATTCAATGTTACAAATACGAATAATATATACTCTAGTCAGATGTAAGAGTAATTGAAAAAAAAAAACTGGAAGTTAAGTAAGCACCTTACCTCAGCAGCAGATGATCCTTTGACTGATATTCTCCAACAACAAAGGTCAGAATCACAAGTAAAAGAAATGATTTCGTAATGATTTAAATATGCAACATTTACATATTTTGTGACATTGGTTTTAAGCAAGATAAATAAGCAGGTAGCGTGAAGAAAGGTATTTGTTTTATTTTTTAGTCAATTGCAGATGGCAGAGAAAAAAAGTTCCTATAAAGACACATGAACTTAATCGTTTTAAACAACTCGCTAGTTAACCCCTATATTTGCTTTCATAAAAGACAAATCGCGATTTTAAAAATAACGCACCATTCCAAAATTATGCAGGTAAATTTAAAAATCTTTTCAATTTTGTAGGTACTGGAACTTTTCTCGATTACATTTCTCGACAGTTTTTCACTGTAACCCGAAATAAGCCATCCAAAATATGACTTAACAAAGTGTTACTTTGTCAAAATGTTTCAAAAGGTCTTTTTCTTAATCAATTTCAACGACTACAATATTCTTTGTAATGATAAATTTTTGATTATCTTGTCATCAAAGAACGCACCCAAAACAAAACAAACAGGTTGTATGTTTTGTGTTATCTTCTTTGTTTTTATTTCAACGATGATATTGCAATTGGCTTTATTTAATGTAGCTGGTTTAACTTTTGTTCTTGTTCTCACGCGAGGCTTTGCTGTTTGTGGATAATAAAGTGGTTTACAAGTCCGTTTAAAGATCCGTTGAACGTTGCAGTTAATTTGATCACAACAGCTCTTAAAATATCAGAATTCCTTCTTATACTACATCTTCAAACAGTATGATTAAAAGACAGTTTTAAAATATAACAATGCCAGCTTCGATTTACTAATTATTGCAAAATTTGTATTTAATGAGGACATTCTTAAACAAAATTCTCAAACTCGTAAATAATTCATAAGTAAACCCAAAAGACGTCCAAAGCGTGACTGCAGGTTGAATATATATATGTTATTTACCGGCTGGGAGGTCCGTATCGTGAAAAACTGTGACCGAGGTCTTGAAAATGCTGCCCG
>OMLO01000671.1_pt1 | contig 23556 bp, 13 predicted proteins | sample 1674811 | NCBI WGS metagenome assembly OMLO01 (sample SAMN06265003, study PRJEB25207) | coral metagenome | isolation source: Coral host | place: Mexico:La Bocana,Puerto Morelos, Mexico | collected 2008-11-13
GCCTACAACACGTCGTTTTAGAATTCTTTTGCAAAGTAACACTACATGGACAAAAACAGGAAAGAGAAACTACGAAAGATTAGCCGATAAATTTTAAACATCAAGTTTGTTCCTTGATTAAAATTTTGATGCTGCGAGTTCGAATGTTGTCGATTGCAGATGTCAATCGATAGCTGAGCAACCGGCGACTGATATCGATTGATTTCCGATATCGATTTTTATCGATTGACTGCGCATTTAATCGTTCGCTTAACGTTCGATTGCGTTCGATTGAGTTCGAAAACCGAACGTTCGATGTGATACGCCGGGATCTATCGGCCCCTGTCCCGTAGGCCGCAGGAGCTCCTGCTTCATGTTGTCCGTTTGTAATCAAAATAACTAATTATAATCTGTGACCACGGTATCGGAAGTCACGGCGATTGTACAAAGAAATATACTTTGAAAACTTACTGATAGATTACGATGTCGGAAAAAAGAAATCGATGTTGAAAAAACGTCCCGTCAGTGGCCACCGTTCGACTGCGAGCACTCTCTCTTTTCCTCGAAAATCCGTGGGGAAGAACGCAAACCAAGTAAGCGAGCCTGGTGCGAGCGGCGAGGGGCGATGCTTAACCCGCTAGTAGCGCGGACGTGGACAGCACAGTCACTCTCGCACGTTCTTCGCCGCGGAGTTTCGTGGAAAAGACATACTTCTTGCAATCTAGGCCTCCATAGTACGAGAACATTTCATGAGACCTTATGACTGGTAATAAAATAAACTTGCTCTATAGTGCCATATTGGAATGATCAATTTCAAGACTATAGAACGTAGCATCAAGACACTAGAGGTTACTAGATACAGATAAATGTGGGAAGTTTTGTTTATCGTGGAAACTGTGTTTTCATATTTATCCACGAATTTAATTGAGAATAATTTGCATGCAATACATTCACAGCTTGATGGAAAATCATCAAACTGAATTACAGTTGTTCTAGGAGCCTTAGTTAAACCATTCACGGAGACTTATTTTCCTGCCGGATTACGTTTTTCAACTCAACGCGTTATTAATAAAACTGAAAAACAGAAAAACTGACCGTACGCTTGGATTGAACTTTTGTATTTCTGTTTTTCAGTTTTTTGAATCCCAAATTTTGCTGATCAGATCCACCAGGATCCGGTTCCTTTGCTTTGTCCGTTGGCCCCTTCTCAAGTTTAAAGGCGTTATTAATATTTGCTTGCTATCATTTACAATAGTGATGATTTTTTGAAGAGCGCAGTATGTCAACAGGACGTCAAAATAATAATTTTCCAGTGTCAACCGCATTATCATAAACATGAAATTTACCCCCCGAGCGGTGTCCGAGGTCGGGCTGGACAAATTATTATTTTATGCGATTGGAATAGCTAAGGTAGCCAAACTGAGTGAGTACAACAGCGAGATACATGAGTTCTTAAACAAGAGTGAGCCCCATATTGGAAATATTGGTCAAATTATTTTTTGCAAGCTAAGCTGCCCAAAATGAACGAGACTAATAATACCGTCCAAATAAGCTGGTTCAATAAAGTATTTTTACCAGTATGATAGTTTGCATTTTTCACGAGGCCGCTTTCGTGAAATTTTCACTGAAATTATCCTCTAGACGCAACGCTTTCTTGTCTGCAATAATTTGGAAAAGCAGTTTGCCGCAGCTGTTTCTGTGCGGTCCATATTAGCGGTCCATATTGCAAAATTCGGACCGCTCAGGGAGCCAATCAGAATTCTCCATTTCGTCGTGTATCACTTTGCCATATAATGAATCAGGTTATTCACTGCTGTATGTTGTTTCTATCAACCACAAATTAGCCGATTAATTGCACACCACCTGTCAGTGGCTTTTCGCACTTGTTTATAGCGGTTGATCCGACATGTATTGCTTTTTTGTGGCCATTTTATTTTTATCTTACAAGGTAAAAATTCCCTGTAGTATTGGAGCTAGTTTTTTGGCTCAAATGTACAACACAATTTAGGGGTCGGCCGCTGTACCTTTTTATTTCGTTGTTTAATGTGTCATCTGAATCGATCTGAAAATAAATTGTCCGACAGTTTTTTTCCTAACTGTTGGCAACTGTCATCAAACAGTCACGTCCAAGTTTTCGTAACTGTATTTTATTTAATTTAGCGATGCTTCGATCATATTTTCCAATCTAAAGTATCCATGACAACCGAGTCTATTTCCGTTTGTGTGACACACATAGGGTGGTCATTCTAAGGTCACATGAACTTTCTCGCGTATTTTTCATGGTTGTTTCGGCACGGCAACATGCGCAGCGCTCACGAAATTTGTTTTCTTCTTTTTTTTAGTCAAGTCTCCTGTTTGGGTGCTACAGTGACCACACTGTCTGGTCAGCCGTCAAACCAAACACAGTCGTGCGACCATACCTGTAAGGACTGCTCAAACACTTCGAATGCTCTGTGTCGCTCGTGGGAATTCTATTCCAAGGTGAGATTAACTGCGGACACTAAACCCGTTGCCAGTGAAATTTCAGCAGAAATTGTGTTTCATTTTCGAAATGAACACCAACGCAAAACCGTATAATTTTGGTTCAGGGCCTATTTTTTTAAGTAACCAAGAAGGTGCGTGCAGCAAAACAAATTAGCTCTCATCAAAATTGTTCGCGTCAAAAATAAATAATTATTTTCGGGACAATGGCAGATTTTCTTCAATATTCATCCACGGCGGCCAGCGATTCACCAGTATACTTTCCATGACCACATACGTACTGTTAGCGAAAACATTTTAAGAAAAAGAAATCGTCACAAATACTAACTTTACCAGCAGAATACAAAACTAACCCCGACGGTACTGTGTTTTGCCTTTTGGGGCGGGGCGCTGCAGACTTAAACCTGAACTAGGAACGTCATAACATAACACGAGCGAAAATATCTGTTTTCTCTGAATTTTGAAATCGAGGGAAATCGAGAGAGGAGAAATTATTCATCTTTGGCTTTGTCACCGGAAAAAGAGTTTTATGTTTCGCGGTACCCTACTTATAATTATTCTTTATCGGTCCGTCACGCTATTGAATGAACATTGTGTGACCACATAAAACGCGTGTTGTTTTCCTCTTTCATCATTTTTTTGATATTTTACATTGTCCTCTTCCTAGATTTGTTTTTAGTTTGCACTGCAGAAAGTGGGAGAATCTAGCTACTAGCTGGTGAATAATACAGGCCTTTCAATCGAATGTACAATTTATTATTGACTAGTTGCTGGTAGCAATGTGGTGCACTGTTCTAGGTGTTAAAAACATGCTGGTAGTACCTGCTGTTTTATGAACTTCCTGTGGCCGCCAAATTTCACCATACTTTTGCCGGTAACAGGATGGAAATATTTCAAAGTCCAAACTCGTGCCGCTTGTCACAATCTTTATTTCACACTGTCCGCAAGGTTCCCCCGGCTCGAAAAAAGTTCTCAAACGGGATACACGTTAGTCACATCTGCCTGTGTGTGGATTTTCGTTCTTTAGGTCTCTTTTAACAAATGGACATGAGTCGTAACAACTAAAACTGCCCAGTAAGAGAAGTCATGGGCCAGTAATGCAGTGATGTATCAAAACAAGGCTCGCTGGCAAAGGCCAGGTCACTGAGCAGAAAACAATAAGATTCGTGTTACCACAGTTAACCATTAACTCTGGTGTTACTTAATAACCGGGAAGCATTGTTATTAAGCGCCGCGTTTTTACGCTTCGTCAGTTTTCCTGGTTTACAGTGCGTTAAAATGCACAGCGTTTACCAAGTAGGTTATCTTGTCCTTTTTTGTCTCATTTACGAGTTGCAATGTATTGCCTGATAAAAATGTCAAGCAAGATCCAGTTAGAAAATTTTAAGTGGAGTCATACGCATCTTAGCCACACACACAGGCTGAACCCAAAGAATACTCTGCATGGCTTCGGGTGGAATTCCTTCGTGAAGGTATTGTGCATAGGTCTCCGTTATTTGCCGAGTAGAGATTGGACAGTTAAGTCTTGTGTTTCAGGTCATCGCAATAGTGTGCCATACTCTGACACTTTGTTAAGTGAGAATTTGCCGATATTCGAAAACTTAGAAAAAACAACCGTAAGCAGTTTTATGAAAGTCCAAAACCATGGCAAGCACCCGTCTATCTGTATTTTAGGAGCTTAATAATGTTCGAGGATTATCGCCACGTACCCCCAATGGGTATGAGGATTTAAGGGTATTCCAGGAATTGACTACAGTACTCAATTAGACGGAGAAATTAATACGTTGTCTTACATTTTGCTTCATTTCATTTTGTTTATGTCTCAGACCCACAAAGCCCCAGATGTGGCCAAGAGACGCGTTGTGGATCGCATCATGAGTAAGTTCTACTTTACATCATTTGCATAACGCACAATAGAGCGCAGTTTGAGGCTGAAAGAGAGTGTGTGTGGCTAAAAGAAAGATTCCCTTATCTCACTAAAAAGTTCACGTTAAAAAAAACAACGACGTTTCGACCGTTCGACGGTCATTTTCAAGTTGAAAAGCAAAATTTTTTTCTTGCGCCCAAATATATACAATCGATTATAAGAATGTAAATTAGACATTGACTAAGACTCTAAAATATTTACATGGAAACAGACAAGAAAATTGCGGCATGAATGATAAAATAATTAAGTAAATAGCTTCGCGCGGTTCAAGTCACTCTGTTTGTTCAATTTTGGTTGAAGTTTACGAATAAAAAGCATTTAAAAAATAAAACATTCGAGTTTACCCTGAGACTTTTTCAGAATCCTGAAATTGCTTCCAATGGTCTCCGGATCCTTTCCGTGCTCATCCTGTACGTGGCTGCCAATTGTTGATCGCCTTTGTTCCTCCACATGTTGATGTAGGTGCCGACTCGTGAAGCCGACGTAGTCTGCATCGCACAGACCACACTTGTAACAATAAACAACGTTTTGGTGATTCACAATTGGAGGTTTATGTTCCTTTGATTTGAATTGTCCTTTGATCTTCTGACTTGTGTAAACAGGGTGGACAACGGCATCAATCTTTCGACTGAGATCACCGAGTCTTACCGAATTCGCCGATTTCTGGTCTTTGAACGGCCCGTTGAACGGTAAGACAATTTTGAATCAACAAAGCTTTGAAACGAAAAACGAAACGTTTAAAACGAAAAAAAAACTCACGCAAGCGTTACTGTGACCGTGGTCAGAGATAGGAAAATCCGGACCGCGCTAAGAACCAATCAGATTGTAGAATTCGTTACCGTGCCCGATTGGAAAAAATATAATGATTTACTTGTTTCAGAAATGAAATAAAAATTGGGGGTCACCAGCTTCGTTTCAGAGATAAGGCGTGTGGAAAACTAGCCTGATTTTGAAAAACTGGTTCGCGTAGTTCAGCATGATCTCCAGGGTTTTCAGGTTAAAATAACAAAGATAAGCCAACAGAGGCGAGCTATCCTAATAAAATTTTGTATAAGTGAATCTGTGGCACTGGAAGAGGCATTTGAAACTGCCGCACAGCTAAACGAATAGGTCAAATGAACGGAATTCGATGTAGGGTTTTGCAAAAAAAATCAAACTTGTACTCGATAGATTTTCTTCATTTTTTCGCAAAACGTAGAAAACCGGTAGAGAAATGACCCATCGAAAGAAAATAAATAAATATTTTAGAATCTTAGCCAGTGTCTCATAATACTAGAAATAGTGTTCACTATAGCTGCCCCCGCTTTTGATATCCTGTTTATTGGAGCGTATTGAATGCAAAGATTGTGTATACAACTGCTGAGAAATTAACGTTTGAAGCTTTTTATTGACCTTCAAATGCTGCAAGATGCTACTACAAGATGGCGAAGCTCGAAGGCGACGAAACAAATGCGAACTCGCAGATGCAAGCCCTTCAAATGCTGCTAGAAGACGAAGGTGACGAAAGGCGACCTCGTGGTTGCGAGTACCCGACGCCACCGTGCGCGCTTGCTAAAATATTACCCGAGACGACCGTGCGCGCCTAGTTTCTTCAAATCGAGAATGCTTCGCCCATTACAAACAAATTTTTTTTCAACAAATATTCTTTGTCGTTGTATGTATACACCCGGGGACTCCTAGGGGGCATCCCCCTGCGGGGGCAATAATCGATTGTATATATTTGGGCACGTGCGAAAAATTTTAGTTTTCAACTTGAAAATGACTGTCGAACGGTCAAAACGTCGTTGCTTTTTACCGTTATCTTTTTTAGTGAAATTCGTTTCTAAAATTTTGTTGATTCCCTTATCTATCCACGCTACTTACTTAGGTCTGATGTAATGCGACTAGTTTCAACCCAAGCGTTGCTTTGCAACTGAGTATGAGGCTCCACCCACACTGCGACAGAGGAATTTGAAAACGAAGGTTTTTACTCTGAAAACGAATCAAATATTTTCCGTGCAAACTACGCTGGGGAAACTTGAAGACGCAACAATTAGCAGACATTCTGGATTTGTGTTTAAGGGAAATCACATGGTTATTGTGACATCGGTGTTTTCGAAGCGCTTCTCTTTTGAAATATCTTTTGTCCACACAAAAACGAAAAGGTTTTGGAAAAGCCCCGTTTTTGACAGATTATAGACCTTTTTAGCTTGGGCGGTTTGTTGCCCCATTACGGACCATGTGATGATTCTCTTGAGAATTCTTGCTTTCAAATTTTCAAATAGTTTATGTGGATAAAAGAAAAGTGCTCTAGGGAATATCACGTGGTCTGTAATGGGAAAACAAACCGCCCAATCTAAAAAGGTCTATTGTGGATGGTAGGCCTAACCACATAAATTAAATAAAAATGCTGCGTTTTCAAGTTTCCCTGACGGAGCGTGGACGCTGTCTAAGACATGGTAAGAAGTGACACAGAGAGGTATTATGACAAAATACTGAACTAGTCACACCAATCATGATGTACATGTTGGTCTCAAAATCTTCACAGCTATTAACGTTGTTCCTATATGTGCAAGAGCTTTTCATTTTATGATAAACGTGACAGAAAGCGGAATGTTGTGGAACAGCCAACAACATCATATTCCTGCTGTGTTTTATCATCAGTGGATGGTATTGCTGGAGAGATGCATTTAGATTTGCGGAAAGTCAATACAGATTCTCCCTTCGAATACAGACCCCTTCGAATCAATATTGACTCGGAGACCGGTATTGTATCTGGATATTTTTTCAACTTCCACGACCATAAACCAACGTTCAAGGTGAACTCCAAAGACCAACCAAGGGTATCATTGACAGGAGGTCCATTAAACTCGACTTATCTCATAGATCAATTTCACTTTCACGTTTATTGTACAAGGCTGGAAGCTGAACAGAATACGCTGGACAAAGCGCAAGTTCCTGGCGAGGTAAGCAAAAGAGAATGTTCCGTTGGTTTCTGAGTATTAACTAAGGTGGCTGGCAACATACTTTGGCTTAATGCTTCCTGTCTGTATCACACCAATGGCCAATCAGTGTTGAACAAGTTGTATTTATCTTCATGGCATAATATGTTATCATAGTAACAGAACAACCCGTTAAATGTTCCCTTAATTGCAAAAACGACTAAGTGAAACTCGTTTATATTATTGAATTGTAATAAGCAAAATCGGTCAAAGGGTTTTAAAGCCACCTTGAAGTTTCGACATAATTTTCCTGCTTTTAAAACCTAGTTGTGGTGACTGATAGAGTCGCTCATTAATGGGAAGTATACAGTTTTCTACCAAAACACTTACCTTGCTTGCTTTTTGTTGTTTGCAGTTACATATGGTGTTCTTCCGTGAGAAATATCAGTCTTACAAGAAAGCTTTAAACAAATTTCAAGATGGCCTTGCCGTTATTGCAATCTATTTAGAAGTGAGTATTTTAATTGACCAGTACACTATTCTTTAGACGACAAGCGCACTCAGTATCGGTTATATTTACCCATGGCGCGTATGATACGAGACTTATTATCTGACTGCAGAAAACTTTAGAGGTATTTAATTTAACCCGTGAAACAGCATCCAACCATTAATGGACCAAAACAAAAAAAAATAGAAAATGGCAGTAGTTTTAGTGCCAAATGTAGGTAAGCACCTTAACTGTTTAACGGCCTCACTGGTTACGTAGAATTAGGCGACAGACGAATTGAGAAGAAATTCTGCGTCTGAAAACAGACGCATTAGACATCTCAGACGTATAAGTTTCTTTAAATTCCGGACGCATAAAGTGGACAATTTGGAGTGAACTTTACAATTGGCAACTTAACATTGTAACCAAGTCTTCCTAGGTAAATACCGCCAGGGAGGGACAAGTGCTGGATTTCTTAGCAATGAACATCGAAAATGATACCGATATTCTCAAGACTGGCGCGGCAATCGTCAAACAATGGCATGAGACAAACCTTGATAAATCCAACATTCCCAAAATTAGCCTCATCTGTTCCCATTATTTGCACTGGGTAATGGTGCATGGTGGTGCTGAGATGTGGGTGAGTGGAGTGGAGGGAATCAAAGCGCAAAGCCCTATTCACGAGCGCAGAGCCTGAGACGAGAAGTAACTTGGCGCTATGTTTGTCGTTGCTTCTTTTGTCGTGCTTCGCCTTTTAGCTTCGCACTCGTGAAAGCACTCTGCGCTCTACCCGCTTAACCGCCTGTTCTAAAGTAATACTGTATACATAGAGTACCAGTTTATTTTTCAATCGCAAACAAGGTTTGACTCGTTACTATGGCAGGTTGGAGAGGATGGCAGCAACGATCATCAAATAGAGAAATTCTCATCTTTTGCCGACTACATCTCACGCGACGAAAGTAAGACGTTTTCTTTACCTGGTAGTTTTGGTGTATAGTGCTGTTTGATGTCTATCGTTTTTTTAAGTCTTCAAGTGCCTGTAACATGTTCTTTACTCGGAAACCTGCTAAAAATCAAACAGACTTCGTACAATTTTTTTACACATGGAAATCCCAGGGACAGAGATCGAGGAGGGGTGGTCCCTGGGGTTTCCGACGGAGTTCTAGATTGTACATGAGGCTGAATGACTGGTTTTTCATGCGTTACAACAGTCCGTAATGACGTGTTCAACTAGTCGACGAAAACACTATCATCTGAGGGTTTGCAGTTTTTCAGGTTGTGAGCTGTATTTCCAGGAAGGCTAATTATTCTTCCATCATAATCCAGGGACGGTCGCTTATGGCGTGAACAAAGTTAACTTCGCTGTGCCTTTTCCAGTGGCAATGATATAAAACGACTGATTTATGCTTTTAGTTGCGCCTTATTGAACTGGGATCCACTTGGGAAGTTTGGAGAGCACTCAAGAAGCTAGAGAAACTTCCCGCAGGTGTCACAGTTCGACAAAAATGGCAAAAAGATGTTATCATCTTGTAGAGCAAGCGCAGGGCTATCTACTTAAGATGTGCAACGGAAATCCAGGGGAGAGTTCCATCCAGCTCCCACTCCCCGCCTTGTACCAAGGTGGGGGTGTGAGTTTGCATGTACGTGCGAGGGTTAAATTGAAGCTCGCCTAATAGTATTTCTAATGGAAAATGCTCTATAACGGATAACGTGCGTCTCTTTCTGTAGATCGGAAGGTGTCAACCACTGCCTCAATGAAACAGCTCACGACTCCTGTTTATAACGAGCATGCCCAGTATGATGCGTACCGAGGAAACTTAGTCGAGCCTGTCCAATGCGAGAACTGCGTGGACGTCTTTGTAATGAAAGAACCATTCATTATGTCTGTTAAACAGGTAAACCTAATGGAGTCATAAATGTATACAAGAAAGCATGGGTAAGGCTACAAGTGAGTGGAGTCCAATAGGTCATATTCGCAGTCTCAGTATTGGACTGGAACTAGCACGCAATGGAGGCTCGTGCGGGGCAATATGACTAAAAAGAGATTAGTTTCATTTGGAAAGATTCCTCACTTTAGCCTCAATTGAGAGCTAGTTCCATTCCAATGCCGGGAATACGAATATGGTGTATTTAATATGAGATCATACCAATAAAGGCAAAACCTCGGACGTTAACGAATTGGGTTCACTCACTAACTGTAGGAACGAGTTTCTTCTCTGTCTCTTAAAAAGAGAGATCGCAGGTCAAATTTCCCTCGCTCTGGCAAAACAAGAACAAAACAAAAAATTCCTGCTGAGCATAACGAGAAGGGAATTTCCATTGGAGGGTGGGTTTACAGTTCGTGCGGTCAGGTGGTAAACTAGGCTAGGAATCGCAATTAGTGAACAAATACTCCTGTCGCTTCCATGAGAATTGAGCAGTTCAAATGACATGACCCCCTCACTCTCGCACGGTCTTTATTTCTTCCCGAGAAGAAGAGTTCAGGGGAAGAGCACAGGCGCGTTCTCCAAACAGCGGCTGGAAGTTGAGCCTAAAATGTATAGAATAATGGCTCCTGCAACTCAACAGTACTTGACTGAGAATAACTGAAGTGATTTCTTTCCTTCAACTAGATGACTGAATTTAGGAAGGCGCCCCATTGTGTGGAAAATGACTGGGGGTTCTAAAACTGGTATGTCATTGTCTCTAATCTGTTCTCGAGGGGACCCTCATCTATAGCATATGTGTAAGATTGTTAACTGTTTATTGAGTGCAGGCCAAAGATGATGCGTCGTGTCACGTGACTGAATATACCTCAGTTAAAACCGGGTGATATTCGGGTGATATCCCCCAATTTTTAAACCTGCACGTGTTGCGAAAAATATTTGAGGATATTAAACACAACAGCCTCCATTTAGCGCGAAAATACGCTCGGATATTTGTTCTTGAACATTATCTGTTCCTCAAAGCTGTTCGCCTTTTAGAAGAGACAATATCCGTAGACAAATAACCGAGTATATTTTCGCGCCAAATGGAGACTATTGTTTATACATCCTCTGAAATTTGAATAAACCAATCAGCATTCAGCGGATAAAATAACTCTAATGCACTGTATACATATTATCAGGGGCCGGTTAGTTTAGTCGGGTCACTTTCATTATCTCAGGAGATAATAATCAGCAAAAAGGTTTTAAATTGCTAGAAACCAAAGTAGAGTGAATCAAGGGAAAACTTTAAAACATTGTATTCGTTCCTGCGAGCTTTAGTTTTTGAGTAAAAATTGGCACAGTATAACTCGCTTGCCAGGTGTCGCCAGGTAGGATAATAGTTGTCTTTCTTAACAAACTGACCTGTTCTTCATTAATTTAAAGTTAGAAATCTCGACTTGATTAACTGAAGATACCAAAACAACTGCAGCATCGTATTCATTGTTGTTAGATACAAGGAAAAGGACTTTGTTTTGACATTTCGAGTAACGTTTTGCAGGCGTAAGAGAAAAACCTTTTCATTAAGGCCCAAACGAAATGTAATCCCGGGACAATCCGGTGTTGAATATCGTTCGCATTAGAGGCGAAGCCACCTTATGCAATGAATTCGAGGCTGCTGGAACCCCAACGAACTGGGATGGTTCGTTCACGGCTATTTTTTACCGGGCTCATTTTGATCTGAAGAAACTAGGTACTAGCCCTATCTTCTGTCATGCCTTAGACTCCTTAGGATGGTGCCTTAAAACAAGAGAACGAATTTTATAATGTTTAAGGAACGAAATAAGTTGAAGGTCTGAACATGTTTGTCTTTGATGTTAATCATATCAACAGGTCAGAGTATGCAACAATCGAGAACTGGACCGGACTCCTGGCATATGGAATTTTGAACTTAACTAGCCTGTGTGTGCAGTCCTCCACTATTTCCTTTCTCCGCGTGAAAGTAGAGGTCCGTACACAGGACGTAACCAGAATATATAAAATAAGTGAGAAAATAGGGTGCTGGTGGACATTGTTACAGCTAAACGGTTATCATTGACAGATATATTGAGAGCTTCTGTAAAAAAAAAACAAAACAAAACTAAAATAAAAGGAATAGTTTTTCGAGCGAACGAGTCGGGATATAGGGTACTATATAAATATACGAGTAACTATTGCCATGACTTTCATCGTTTTATTTGCCATTTACTGGCGCTGACTTTGACTGTGCCGATTCTGAGATTGACTTAATTTTTAATGTTCTATCTTTAGAAGGCCACATGACTTATTTACGGCCTACCTTGAAAAAATAAGCTTGCTCACGTTTTTGCCAATGAAACTCGTATGAACTGCTTGCATCTGGTAATTGCATGAGTTCAAAGAGAGTGTGTTTTAAACATGAAATGGCGAAATATCACTATGGTTAGCCTAATAGCGCTCCGGTTGGCATAAATAGCGCTCAAATTATCCTAAATATCACTGACTTGAAGGTGGTTTTCTCTCAATAATTGTATAGTTTCACCATATGTATCCCACATTATCAAGAGCCTTTTCATTATCTCGCAATTTCATATTTTAAGCACGTGCGTCCTCAAACAGGAGCACACGAAAGTTAATCTATGCCAGCCTATAGTGAACAACTCTGTGAGGTGGATAAGTTTTGGCTGTCCATCTGAGAGCTTTGACTGTTTACCGAAGTTTTTAAGTTTTAATAAACATTTTGCTTGTCTTTATTTAGTCTCGTTAACATTTTCAGCGTAAGTCAAAACGCTCAGTGGTCCGCAGTTTGCGACAGACGGTGCAATACAAGTGCAATTATTCCACTGAGTGTTTTATTGGAAAATACACCACTCGTAAAGCCCATACGAAACTACATCCGGGACCCAAGTGACGCATTTGCCATTCATTTCCCGCTTTTTTCATGGTTGTTTGTCCGTTTTTCTATATAATATCTAACGAGAAAACTTTACGGTGGCTTGAAGATATGAATTTATGTTTTCGTGTTGAAAACAATATTTTACTCACAAGCTGCGCTCGTTCGTAATAAATTGTATTCGCCACTCCACAATAAAATTCATACTTTCGCACCTCAGACTCTATACATTTGAATTATAAGGTACTGGGCCATCGTATTGTAAAGGTCACCGAGCTCGTTTTCGAAGTAATCTGACCGTGCGTTTTTGGAAGCTTTCGTTATTTTAAGACGATCTTAGATTACAACCCTCGGCAATAAAAGAAGCTACATTAGTAAAATTTAGATCAGGTTTTGAGGTACTTAATTCAACACAACTTAGTAAACGTTTACAGGTAGAATGTTCATTGAAAAAAATACATATTAGCCTTGGAGGTCCACATTCGAGGACAATTTCGATTACACGAAATCAGAAAAAGCGAAATATTTGTAACTTCTGACGTACAAGGTTTTTTATTTTTGTTAAGCGGAGAAAATCAGCAAAGGAAACCAGATATGAAAAGAAAAGGAGTCGTCGACCATTTAAGAGAGTAAACTGCAGGTACAGTTAACACACCTGGTACCAAGCCCCACACTTGCTCATATCTCTTCCTAAGCGCGCGGGTTTGATGTATAACGTGGCGTAACGTTGCGGCATGAATAACGGGCGCAGAAACGATGCGCAAAAACAATGGGTGCGAACATTATTAATGAAAAAATACTGAAATCGGGAATTATTTAACCTACTACGCAGACGTTATTACAGCTCGTCGCGCAATATCATCTCCTTCACGGACCCGCGACGAGCCAAAAGACCGTGTCAGAGATTAAGAACACTTAAAAGGTAAACAGCTTCTAAATTATTTATTGAAAAGACTTACAGCTGAAAATTAAATTGCTATCTAGATCACGTAATTAAATGCTTGTCGTTTGTACGCTCAATGATGGGCGCGTCCTTCTAAAATCCAACAAATCTGTTGTGCCGATTAAAAATAGTTCAACGTGTTAAGCTACTGGTTCGATTACAAAAGTTCTATAAACGACGTAATCGGTAATTTGGTAGCACGAGCGTCAATACCACAGATGCAGACTTCTAGTGTAAATTTCTTATAATCGTCTACATGCATCCTTTGACACGATACTCTCGGTTCCACTTTTGACAAAGACAACGACCTATTTTGTAGTGTCTATGTTAGGTTATGCGAATAGCTTGGTAGCTTCTGAATGTTTCCTTCTGTCCACCTCTCATGTCGCAGATTTACATCTCCAAGTAAGGCACTCGATAGCCAATTTGGTTAACCCGTACTTAACAATGAGCTCATGGCAATGTCCAACCATGTGTTCTATTTTGTTTTCTCGTCTTGCAACGTCATCCAAATGCTATTAATCTGCAGAAAAGAAACACAGGAGCCGAAAAATACCACCAACAGCCATACGAAGACTCTGAAATTTTGTTCTACCCTGAAAGCGTATCCAACCGTATGCAAACACCCGCTTAACCTCAACCATCCCTTTTGTCACATCCTCCTCAACTACAGCCACCACTATTGTCATTCGCATCTTAACAACCGGCACCAGCAGGAAACGTCCACTACATAATCCATATACATAGAATATACAGAGATGAGCACTAGATCCAAAATCACTGCCACTACCTAAATCGCTGAATGAAACAAAAACAGAACACTCAATCAATCTCCACCACAGCCACCGCCGCCACATCCACCTCCACACCCACCTCCACCACAGTCACCACCTGCTCCACATCCACCTCCGCTGTCACCACCTGCTCCACATCCACCTCCGCTGTCACCACCACCATCGCCTCCACCCACGCATCCTCCACCGCCTTCACTTCCAGCACAGCCTCCTGCGGTACCATCCATATCGCCCGTGCCAATACATGCACCCCCTTCTCCATCCAAATCACATCCATCTGAGACATTATCAGACGTAGCACTTTCCCACTGAATCCATTCAGAACAAATATCTTCGCTGAAATCCAGGACTTCCTCAACCAAATCCATCGCAGATTGGTAATTACTTCTGGGTACTTTTTTACTCAAGTATCCGGCGGTATACAATGAGGGGGAGACGATAGTCGATGAAGGGCGAGATTGAGGCATAGGCATGCAAAGAAGATACAAGATAGAGATTGAGCTTGCCAAAGCAAGAATCTCAGGAATGTGCTGAGCACGCGGGGAAATCACAACTCTATTCTTCAGCAGATCTATTCGAACCAGGGTGTCAGAATCAAATTTAATCAAGAACAATCCACCCTTTGATTTTCGAACTGAGCACCAGCCTCGTGCGCCAAACAGATTGTAGACCTTTATGCTCACGTAGTGCTGCTGCCTCAGTTTTTTCTCACCAAAATACTGCTTCCACCTCCCTTTTCCCCTGTTGGCTGGGTTCATTATCCGTAGCCTACCAGTGCAGACTGCCCAGTCTTTGTCACCCCGAATCAGCATGGCTCTTTCACCTTCATCCTTGTTCAGAAAAATGTTCTTCCTTTGATCCTCAACAGCAATTCGTTCTGGAAACGTGTATGGACTGAGTGTGTGGGCCGATGCTACAACGTGATTACTGGTGTTAATAATCTCTACCGCAGAGAGCGGAGCATCTGACGAGTGAAGAACTCGGCAACTGAACACTCGATTACCTCTCCAGTCAAGTACTGGATGGATGGAATAATCACATGCCAAATGGGACTTGGCCAGATCGTTGGGAGAGAGCATCAGCTGTGGACAGCTAAGGATCATGGATGGATGGTCACCGGAGGTAAAATTTTTCTCGGGCTGAATGTCAAAGCAGTACTTAATGATGGATGGTGGTTGATCAATATCGATTGTAAGCTTTGCAGTGTACTGTCCTCCATTTAGGGGAACATCAATGGTGATCTGCCGATCACGTGCAGTATCGTCAAATGGAACCGCTTGAAAATAGGGAAGGAGGTCAAGTTGACTCCCGGCGATCAACTTCTTGCCAAACAGTTTCTTTTTGAAAAGACGGATATTGATAATGTGCTTAAATTGATTGTCGAATTTAAACTTTTGCGGAAGAGCCGGAAAAGTACCTTTCAAATTCTGCGAAAAAAGTACCTTTCCTATCTTGCTTTCCACTCGAAGAACGAAGTTTTTCCTGCTGTTTAAATTGGATGCTTGGATTCGCCGAATTTCACACACATATTCGGAAAGCGCAAGGGGAGCGTAAAGCGAAGTAGGTGTCGGTGGTCCAGGATCAGGTGGGTCACCTTTGTACATGGCCCCTGCTTTCGGAAAGCACAATCCTGCCGCCTCCCACACCGACCTCGTCTTTATTTCCGCGTCGTACAATTTGGATCCTGGGGTTCGACCGGTTGCTGAATCATCGTGGTGTAACGGCTTCCCAAGAAAGGCTTTTGTTGCTTGCGTGTAATTTAGCGGGTGAAGTTGATGGGTGTGCCAGATGAGGTCAAAATCATAGCAAGGAACCATGAATACGTCGGGGTGTAGCCTCTTTAGCAGCAGATGATGCTCATAACGCTTAACAGCGCCCCTGAGAAAAAAGTCATCCCTGTAGTGTGGTAGGGATACTTGGTAGTAAAACTTGAACTGACGGTGGCAAGCTTCTTCCAGATTGTACTGAATCCTGGATCGGTATACTCTTAACACTGGTGGGGTTTTTGCAAGATCTACTTCAAAAGGCTCTTCTGGATATGTTTTCCGCCACCGGTCTCTTGTTGATTGAAGGGATAAGTTTCTTTGTGTGCTGTTTAAAGGAGCGTGATCCAGCACCGTAGATACAATATTGAGGCAGTCCTGCTCGTAGTAAAATGGAGCCAACATGTGTACATGCCAGACCCATGCAATGTCCAATGGAGCTGCTTGGAGGGTGGGAGATGAGCCAAATCTTGAGGCAAATGGCAACCAAAAGAGTTCATATCGTCTGATGGCGTTTTTAACAACAGGTCCTTTGCATAGGGTTGGATAATCGTCCACCAGTTTAAGGAAATCGAGCTCGTTCTTGGCAGCCTGGATCAGATCTATTCCAAGACTTTGGGCGGTAAACATGGCTTCTTGATGGAGCTGGCAAAGACCTCAACACAGAGGAGTTGGTATATCAGTGTTGATCTCTGAAACGCTGTTTCAAATGAAAAGAGACATTTAGTTTCGGTGGAATTTTCATAAAAAAGATGTGAAAATCATCGTTGAACAAGTTCAAGACTACACGTCCGTTTGTTTTTGTATGTAGTTTCATTGTGAGGGTGTCAAATATTGAGAACATCAGTTTTATCAGGCAATTTTCATGTCACTCGTCCTCATCATCATCGTCATCATCATTATCATCATTTTAGAACTTAATAAATTTGAGCTGGCCCGCAGATAGCTAAGCTAGTCTAAGCGGGCCGGTCTATAAAAAGTTACAAGTGTTTTTTTTACTTGCCGTGAGTGTAAATGCAAAAACTTTTACTCGTCCAGCAGTCAGAGTATCATCATTTCTGCCATCAAAATCCGGGTAAAATATAGACAACAAATAGTCAATTTTGGACTTAGCCCGTCGTGCGCGACGCGAAAGAAAAACGCGAGAATAAAAATGTGCGCGCGAAACCATTTTTTCTCGCGGTTTATGATTGGAATACATAAACATGATGTGTGCGCGTGCTCTATGTCACGAAACATACAAATTTGTTGTCTTATAGCTCTATATAAGAGGCTTCTGAAATTATTCCAGTCTTTTTTCAAATGGAGTCTGGGGTCTGGCATTCTTAACCCATTGTTATTTTACTGGTCTTGAGTGCTTAAAGCGAAAATCTGTTCAAACCCGGTCGAACTGAATTCTAGTTCTGCGAACGAGGTGCGCTCGTGCTCTTCGCCACGCCGGCAACATACAAATTTGTGGTAACGCTATTCATATCAGTCTAGAATCACGTCACCAAACAGAGAACTTCATCATCTCATCTCTACCAACTCTGATCATCTTTAATTACAATCCGAAACAACGCGATTCGAATCCCGGCAAAGTCAATCAAACCTAATGGAACTAAATTATATTTGAACTCAATCCACCGAATGAGTTCGCTTTTAAGTTCTGTTTCCGAACGTGCAATTGACTTTGCCGAGTTACAATGCATGGCAATCTGCTTTTCCCTAGCGGAAAGTCCTAATCGACATGTCTACGTGTGTTCGTGATCTACAGCACGCAAGATACCAATTTGTGGTCACGCTATTCAGTCTGCTAGTTTTTCTGTTGCAAGGGAGTCAAATATTGAGAGCGTCCGTCTGCCATGTTAAGCCATTGCCATGAGCGTTTAGAGCGATAATCTGTTCGTTCAGTAAACAGAGCACCGTGGCGATTATCTCTGCTGTTGAAATCCGGACAGGCTAATCATACGTGCTCTACTCCACGCAGCATTCCACTTGGTCACGCTAGAGTTTTTGTAGAATCGCACCAGCCACAGAGCGAGGGAATTGCTTTGATTTGGGATTTCGTAGCTGTGAGAATAATTCGCATAATGCCCGAGAAACGCAAAGCAAATCAAATTCTTGGTCGGGCAGATCGAGAGCGAGAAGAGTTTTCAACCAGTACCTGCGATCATGCCTGATCTTAGGTTTCGGACAGTTTTAGAAATGAAGCGTGATTTCGGCCAGTGAGATAAGGCTATATTTTACTTTTACTCTGTGGTATTTACTTTACTAGAATCTATTGTTTAACTAATTTACTCACCCAAGTAACTTCTTGTGCAGGAAGACTACTTCGATGTTTACGAGTGTCGAGCGATTTTCAAAATACCAGACGTGGACTGAAGTGCGTTTCAAAATACCAGAAGTAGACTGGAACGAGTCAGAAACGGGTTGGGTATTCATAGCCTGCGTAGCAAGCGTTGCCGCGTTCTGGCTGCGTGCAAATTGGAGCGCAAACAAAATATTGACCTAGCAGCCCTGCTTCGTCGAGGCGAGAATGCAGGAAAAGCTCTCACAACGGGAACAGACTACTAGGTATTCCTGCTGACAATGCTGTTTCCAACAATTTAAATTACTTTTATTGCATTAGTAATTTCAACAAAGATATCTCAGAATATTAAAACTGCAAAGAAATATGTTCTAAAATTGTTAAAACAAGATTCGCACATGCAGCCCGAGTTGAAATTCCCGAAAAAACAGCTGCCCCACAATGGGAAACAGTATTCATAAAAATACTTTCATAAAAGAATTCTTCACTAAAATCCTCTTTAAACTGCTCAGGTTCTTGTTTCTAATGGAGAGAATTCCTGGTTGCACTCATATATGGCAGATTATTGTGTAACATTGGTTACCGCAGAAAGTTTAAAATCAAATTAAAAGAATTGTAATCCATTGTCAGAATGATCTTTAGTTATAAACCATTTCAAGTAAAAATTCAAAATTCAAAATTTAGATTCCAGCAAATTAATGCAATGCTTTGTAAATGTGTATTCCTGAAGTCTTCCTTTACAAAGAAATGAAACACGCTAATAAGCACTGCAGTATCACGTAAAGGACGCGACAAAATCCCTGGGACCTCTTAAAAAAATATAGAGATTCACTCTGGACTGATTAGCCCCCCCACACACCCCCCCCCCCCCACCCCCCCCCCCCCCCACCCACCACGCGAAACTCTTCTCCTTGCGATAAATAGGACCTAAAATCAGTTTACAAAGTATTCCCACGAGGATCACTCTTCAAAACGTCGGCTTCATTGGCGATCAAAACCGGTGTCATCTTCTTTCAAAGGTACACAAGACCTTTTAATTTAGCTGGACTAGCACCAAAACTAGAACTTAACTCGAGAGCGCAGTATTTTTTCAAGTTTTGACAACAGCCAGTAAAGAAAAGCTTCGTCAAAAGTATCGACTCGTTCCCTTGTACATACGTTGCTTCCACCGACAAAAATAGGTGACTTAGATTCAGATTAGTAACTTTACTGCTAGAAAACTTCACGTTGATGTAGTCGAGTATCGAGTTTCCTCAGCTGAGTGAAAGCGAGGAGCCACCTCCAGGCGGCTTACAAACACGAGTGGAAGATCGCCCAGGTACATCATCGTCTTCTTGTTTACCTAATAAAATAAACAAACGCAAAAGTATTGAAATTAACCCCATTTAAATCTATCTCTACAGTACTTCAGTATGAGATGGCGTTTTTGGTAACCTAGTGTACGGACTGGGTACTACTTGCTTTCCTCTAGAGAGTTTCCGGTTCCGGTCCCGCCACCTAAATTGCATTGCGCGAGTTTAGGTGCACGCGAATTTATAGAATTATCGAATATCCGTTCCGATTACCGCGGCAGAAAGAGGAGCAAATGAGCCAACCTCGTTCCCAGGGTCTCTCATCTTACCGCCCCCTGGAGTTCCAGGGGGCGGTAAGATGAGAGACCCTGGGAACGAGGTTGCAAATGAGCCTTATAGAAAATAACATACTAAACCTATTAGACAACAAATTAAATTACACTTCAAAACACATGCCTTTATGTACACAAACCTCTTAACCCATCACAGTTTCCTGCTGTCAAAACATGTCCGCTCAGTGGAGTGTTGCATAACCGCCAGAATAAAACCCTCAAATTTGTTACATGTGATGTGTGTGTTGACAAGTAGTGCAGTGGTAAGGTGGTAGTCTTCGAGTGTGAGACAAATGTTCCTCGATCTCTTCAGCTGTTGCTTTTCTTGTTTCGCTTTTTGTTTTTTTTTTCTAATTCTGTGACTTAGAGCAAACGGTTGGCAACATTTGCAACGTAGTTTATCCGATTTTATCCCGAACCATTGAAGAAAATTATTTGGGTTAAAGGGTCCTTTCCAAAGTGATCTTTTCTCGACAGTCACCTCAACACAGCAATAAACAGAACCGAAATGGCAACAGGCAACGACCGCATAAAAATGCTATGAGTTCGGCGGAAACAAAATAAAAGGAATTACTGAGTGTTTTAAAGATATTCCTCATTTTGATATGCTACGGTACTACTTTCGTCGAAAACGTCAATCTTTCCAAGCTTTTAAAATAGTTGGTGGCATAGCTTTGTGCAACAATATCTGAATCTTTCAATGTGTGATAAATATTTTAACCTGCGAGTATCATAAAATTGCAAACTGGAATGATGATAAGAGTACAAAAAATTGATCAACTGTTGTATGAAAGTGTTTCGATGAAGAAACAAATTCTCATAGCATTCACTGCGATGAACATATGACATTCGGTTAAGAGTTTTGATATTTCAATCTTGACATCGCAGAGATTATATAATGTGCACACAAAACTGAGCAAGCGCATGCCAAGACGTCAAAGCTGAATTTTATTTACGGTATTTGTCATTTTCTCTCATGCTCAGTCACGTTTGCTCTCATCATTTGGATTGTCACGCAACGCTCCCAACAGTATCGCAGAAACGTCGCATGACACCGCTGAACGACGGCCGCGAAAGAGACTACCCTATACCCTTTAGCATTATTGACACACACCAAAAAAAACACACAAATAAACATTTCCAAGAATCAATTTCTAATAAGGTGATATTTTCGAGATCATGCCAGGTCTGTGCCTTCAGAGGGCCTTGGCACTCACTCACCAGAGAGCTCAAAGCCGGACCTGTGAAGGTCCCTCGAGGCACCACTTTTCTTATGTTCCTGGAACTTTTGTTTGCGTTGCGATGGGGACACAATGGCTGGGGGCTCTGATGAGGGTAACGTGATAACGGGACCGTTGTATGGTTCCCTCTCAACTTTCTCAAGCTTACGGGTCTGAAACAGAGACAAAAGCGATGATACAACATTAAGGAATGCAGATTTCCGTAAAAACCGGCTTACTCTACCTAATGCGCGAGAAAACATAAAGGAAACTTAGAAGAACAAAACAATAATAACAATAACAACAACAGAAGACGAAAAAACAACATTCCAAAGTGGAAACACAAAAACTATCGTTCATCTCACCTGATCTCGTTTAAGGACCCGGCCATACAAGTACGAGGGGTAGGGTGGGGTGGGGATGAACCTTCCTGATCCACGAACCACATTGAGCTGAGGAAAGAGTACAGAAATAAGACGATACAGATATGAAACGAAGATCTAAGAGGGGTGGGTAGGGAGATGGAGATGCGGGGAGAACGAGATAGAGAGAAAGAGAGAGTAACCGAAAGGAAATAAGGACATACAAAGAAAACATATAGAGTACCAACAAAGAAGGAAGGGCAAGGAAAAAAATTAAGAGGGTTGGGAGGAGAAAAGAAAATGAAGGAGATAGGAAAAATAAAACAAAACTATATGTATAGCGAGAGGTTTATTCTTCAAGACTTGCTACAATGAAATACAAGTTCTCTTATGAGGACTTACCTCTCCGCGTTCATAAACTACTTTCCCCTGACAGATAGTGACTTCTGTAACTCCGTGGCACTCCATTCCCTCAAAGATGTTGAAATCTACCGCCTAGCCGTACAGTGAAAGACATATGTATAGTGTTACTAAGGTGGTACCAGCCACACTGTTGAGAGCATAAAATTAATGTACACTGAATTGTATCAGTAAATGCCAGCAAGATCAGCCGGGAAATTCCGGGTATCCTGTACATGATGATACCAGCATCTTCAGTTCAAGACTACACGTTCATTTGTAACTTGCAAAACAGGTGCATAATTGAGTTATATTTATTCATTTTAAGAAAAAAACTCCAAATGTCAAACAATGGATCTGTGTTCATATATCTGTCTGCTTCTTCCAAATAAATAATAATAAATAAATAACAATACACATAGGGGAAGCCATTGTGGAGCAAGTAAAACTCGAGAACACGAAAAAAAAAAAAAAGGAGAAAGGTGAGAACGCACGTATAGCACCAGGGTGAAATCAAACCCATGCCAAATTGGTCAGAGGTGCAGGTTGCCACAACAGCACCATCCCTGCTCCCTGGAATTTAGCTCACATACTGGGTAGCATGAAAGTAATTATACATGCAGAGCTGTATTACTTGCCTGATGGTGAGTTTTGGCAGAAATCACCCGAGTGGCTTCAGGGTCCCAAACTATCACATCAGCATCAGACCCTACTGCAATGCGGCCCTTGAAGGAGTGGACAGTAGATAGTATGAGATATGTAATGATCACATAGCTTCAACAATGAGACAATTGACAGATTTGCTGGAACAGGTACATGGACAAGATTATGTCTTCTTGTTCAATTTGCGCATCATAAATCCTTACTGTTTCACAGACCGTCACTTTTCACTGATTTAATGGGAGAACTACATGCATCATTGGTGAATTACCAAATCATGTCTTAAAAATAAATTTACCTTCATTTTTTTCATTTATATGTGCTTGACTGAGAATTTTTCATGGTGTGCTTAGTTGAGTAGATGCCAATTGTGCTTGCGATTTCTTCTGAAATTTGTTTAGGACTGGTGCACATGGTAAGAAAAAACCGCAACAGAACCTACACTACAGCAGGTAACCTTTTTGTCATTACCTTCTGTGGATAGATGTTGAATATTTTGGCCGCTGTAGTGCTGGTCACTGCAACAAAACGACATGGATCCATCTTCCCAGAAGCCTGAGAGGAAGTACAGACAAGTTTGGTTACCACATGCATGTATATGTTGATAAGAGGCATTCACCACAAAATCCAGACCAAAGCAAAGTTGAACAGCACTATCCAGCTAGCAAACTCACCACGCCTTTTTCCCAAATAACAGACATCCTATCCTCCACACCTACGAATGAAAAGAAAACCATGCAGGAAATATTATTTAATAATAGAATAATTATACATAAATGAATCTAGTAACTCTACAACATGCATAATTTATATTAAAATAATTTTTAAACATGCATAAGTTATCTCAAGATTGATGACATCATATTTGAGCATTGGTATGAATTTTATGCT
>OMLO01000672.1_pt1 | contig 23554 bp, 22 predicted proteins | sample 1674811 | NCBI WGS metagenome assembly OMLO01 (sample SAMN06265003, study PRJEB25207) | coral metagenome | isolation source: Coral host | place: Mexico:La Bocana,Puerto Morelos, Mexico | collected 2008-11-13
GGCAAATTCTTTCTGTGCTATATAGTTCTTTTCCTTTTGGAAACTTCCGCCCCCGGCTTGTCCGGGCACTACTGGTATATCGTTTTTTAAAAACCAGAAAAAAGACTTTAGGGAACTGACTATTTAACTATTTGGGATTTCGATTTGTGTTTGTGCACGCCAAGCACAAAATACCCAAAGTTCAGAGAAAGGTTTGCGACTTTTCTTGCCAAAGGGCTGCTCTTCCCTCCGCTTCTGCTCTTGTTGGATACTGTGACTCGCAGCCCTCGAATCTTCGAGTTGCAGGCGCAATTTTCCGGCCTGGAGGCTGCGCATGGCAGCTTCAAACACAGGAAAATACAGGTTGTGCAAATTGTGCAAAAGCATTGGAAATCAGAAGAGTCCAAACATCGGAAAACAGCAATGACTTTTCAAAAACAAATCGTTTTGTTGCGTTTGCTGAATCTTTGTAGGTCTCCAATAATTGCCAGGCGAAGCCTCCGTTTCAGCTTCCAGTAGCTGAGTTTTTGTTCGTGCAAATTCGCTGTTCTCTTCCAAAGAATGCTTTAGTTTTAGCTCCTGACACCACTTTGAGAAGCAATCTGTCAGAGCTTTCACACGCTTGAAAGTATATAATTTGATTGTCGGCTCCAAATCACTGCTGACAGTTAAATGCAAAGCTCGCTGCGCTTTCATGTACGGCATTTTACAACCCACATCTATGTTGTCAAAATGGTGCAATGGATCGAACCTGCTGTTGCTGGTACATTTCCATTTCGTTTGCAAGCTTCTGCTCGATCTCTTTGACCTTACGCCTCGAAGCTCTGCAAGCTTTATCCTCTTGATCCAAATCATCTTCGAGCTGTTCAATCTCCTCCCCCACCAGGCATTTCTAAATGAACACGGGAAAGCGGGGGGCATGATTACAAGGCAGCTCACCACAAACCAATTCTGGGGCGCGGGGCGCCATAGTTTGTGTGCTGTACAAGTACTGAAACATTTGCATGCCTTTGACTCACATCAAGCTGAAGCTGTGGTCCAACTCCCTGTTTCTGGTAGACAGTGTCCCTGATGTTGCCAAGGACGTTACACTTTGGATTTCCATCAAGTGTGCTGTAGTAATCATATGTTTTCGAATGCGACGTGCGTTACAGGTGCTTGATGGTCAATGCGTTTACAATGCCTAAATACTATATACAAATGGCGCCCCCCAAAAAGTTTCCTACACAAACGCTTGTATTTACAATGTTTCGCGCACATTTTGGCCTCTAGATTGCGGGAGCCTTTCTTGGGACGCACAATATTTATAAAAATAAGTTTAAATTTTAAAAAATCTGAAAACGACCAGCAGCCAATAACTCCTTTTGTCAGTGTTGCAAGGGTTCACCATTTTCATGACTCTGCAGGGAACGTTGCCACGTCAAAGAAAAAGTGCTCCCGTTTGATCGTGTGAGGTAAGAACAGACCATTTTCAGATTGGTAGCGGAGCAGCCGTTCCTTGAGGTCCAAGCAGCAGGCATGGCAGCTTCATCCAATGGTGTCTTTCTGAAATCAGCGCTGGAATACCTGGGGTCGGAATAAGATCCTGACTATGGACAAGCTGCCCAAAACAGCAGCCGGCGCCATTATTTTGACCCTTTCAACTGGCAAAGCGCTGGATTGCGTGGAGCACTTGCCACCGAAGGCTTATCAGAAAGAAGGTGGAGATGAAGTCTCCCTGAAGCTGTTGGACCGTAAACGGTAGAGGGCTGGATTGGTCTGAGAAAGAAGATAGAGGTGGACTTTCCTGAAGAAACTCGTGGTTGGCTGGCCCTGCTTGGTGGCTCGTTTTGCGTCAGCACATAAAAAAAAATATATATGGAACTTAAAGAAGGTAAAAGAAGTACAAAACAACTAGTTTCGAAAACACATAGACACCTTAGGTTTTAAGTCAAACTGGAAAATGTCAGCCAATTTATTTGTAAGGCAGAAGTTCCCTAAGTGTTTCCCCATGGGCCCCGAACATGTGTTTTTTTCTCAAAAGTAAATATTTCGCGCATTAACAAAATCGCCAGAAATTGATTGGGGTTTAGATTTATGTACTGCTATAAACTCGTGTATTCAAATAAAGTCACGAAACTCTGATGTTGCATCCTTCTCCATGACTTGCACGAAAAGGTAAAAGTTGTTTCCACACTGCACTGCTGTTTTAACGATACCAGGATGGTCACCTAGCAAGACTTGGCCTTCAGGAATGCGCCGTCCACCAAACTGAATCTTTATACCTTAACATGTTCCGCCCGGCCAGGTTGGCGCCATCGTGACCCTGGTGCAATATTCTATCAAAAAAAATGAACTTGGGGAAAGCCTTGCAGGTCTTCCAAAAGCGTTCAATTAAGGGAAAGTTGCTTACTTAACCGCTTCAATTCTTAAGTTCAAAATGAAAAGCTCTTAGTTAAGCACTAAAGCGCTTATTTAAAAGCTTTAATGCGTAATGAAAAGCTTTGTACCCTTAAATTGAAGAGTGAGAGGTAAATTATTACGCTTAATTTTTTGGGCTGCCTTTCTATAGTTTAGGAGCCAACATGAAACTGGAAGCTTGCTTCCTGGACAGGAGCTAAAGGAGCCATCATGGAACTGGATGCTTCCTGGACAGGAACTCGAAGAAGCTTCCTGGACAGCAGCAGCAGCTACCAAACCACCCCAGCTTTCTTCCTGGTATGTCCAAGATTTGCTCAAACTGTCTTGAGCTTCAAAAATCATTTCCTGCATGAGATGAAAATTTGGCTTGATAGGCCACCGGTTGATGCCTTGGCTTTTTGCCCACGAAGACAAAGCTGCATATTGCAAAGCAAATGCGCCAATGTTGCTGAACAATTTTCTTTGTTAAAAGAATCCTTGCTGAGACACTGGTAGCGTTGCGCCAGCAATTTTGCACAAAGTTTTGCAGCCTCATGTTCTTCACAACTTCCCAAATGCGCTGCAGAAATTTCAGCTCCAAATGGTACCAGTTCTCGACACTCCCCAGCTTTGCTTCGCAGCTTTGGATTGTTTTTGCCATTGAGCATGCGCAGTTTGAAAAATTTTCAAACGGCTTTGGCAATTGTTCACTTTATTGAAATCCTGGATTCTGGCCCACAAAGTCTTGCACGCTTTACGATTATCTCCACCCATGGTTTCCAGCACTCAAGTGAAAAGACTTCCCAAAAATAACTGGGATACTCCCAAATCTGCAGTGTGCAGCGAATCAATGTAGACTTGTTCACAGGTAAAAAAAGAATGCCACAAGAATGATTTATTGGCTGACCTTTTTGCCAAACGCGAGCTATATTATCCACATGGGTGAGCCTGCTCGCTGGTTTGTGTCCTTTCATTCGTGATATTGCAGCGAAAGCAACAACCGATGGATTCTCTCCAGCCAGTGAGCTGAAAGATTGGCTTATAGCCCGCCCAATCGCCTTGACTTGCACAAGAAAGGATTTTCCTGAGAATTCCAGGGGCTGCCATCATGCCTGACCAGGCGTCTGACCTGAAGTTCATATAGTGATAGACCACTTAAAACCTTCAGCAACTCCTTCCCAGGTAGCAGGACAACGAAGATCTTTGGGCAAGACAAAGAGCAGCATTGTTGAATGGGACACCATCGATCCACGTGCCCACAGAATAGCAAGAAGAAGCTTCAACCTGTCAGGCCTTGCGACATTTTTGAAAATGATCTTCTGCTTTGTGGTCCAAGTCCTGGCGCCAGGCAGAGGTGTAGCAGGAGCCATGCTTGGAGCAGGTGTCCCAGGTGCAGGGAGCCCCGCAAATGGACAATTGCAGGTGGTGGGACAATTGCAGCTGCTGGGACAGCAGTGGCAGCTGGGGACACTTGCAGCATGCAGCTGGTGGGACACTTGCAGCTTTTGGGGCAGGTGCCACTGGCATTGAAAAATGAAATACAAGTATCATTGGAACCACTCGACAATGTCTCACAATCTTCATATCTCATATGGCACTTCGTTTGAGCCCTGAGCTTCATGTTCCAACGATGAGGCGCAAAGACCATAATCAAGAAAGATGCAACCCTGGCAGGCAGCGTCAAAACTCTTTATCACATGCCAAAGCTTTCTGCAGCCAGTGTCCAAAACTTATTCACTGGCTCGATGCCCCAATACTCTCAAGAACATCATTTGAAGAAGCTGCGGACAAAGGAAGCCCATCTCCACGACCTAAACAGTACGAAGGGGAAGCCAAGGATCAGAAACAATCATAGGATGATAATTCCATCTTAGTGAGCAAATTTTGGATAAGGATTGAAGCTTTGAGAACAACTTGCAAACCAGGAGCCTTCAATCGTTTTCTTCATTCCGTTCATAAAGGAGACATACTTCACACCAGGAATGGTGACCACTGGCATACCTTCCACTGCGGTTGCCCATGCACAGGGCTCTGGACGCTCACTGCCTTTCAGGGAATAGTTGGGGACCAAAGCTATTGTCTCCCAAGATGCACAGAAACCGTGGCAAGCGATGGAACACGCATGGCTTTCTTCCGGAAACAACTTTCCAGGGCTGGTGGTGTCTGGAAAGAATTTTGCGTTGTCGAGAAGGATCCTGAAAGAAATCACAACACAACTAAATGGTTGCAAAAAAATCAGGGTTGATAGCAAGAATAGTGGAAGCAGGTCTGTCACACAGAGATGACTGATTGCAACCAAATATCGCCAGCTTCACGGAATCAGGCCTGTCTGAAGTCAAAAAGCAACAGGTTTCAGCATCTATGCAATCAATTGGTCCTGGCCACAATTTGGCAAAAATGTTCAGAAGTTGAAATCAAGGCTGCATCAAAATGAGATCTAGTCTGTGTTGCAAAAGGCAAGCAAACTCAATTTATTTGTTTCTGCGTCGAAGGTCCGCGTAGATTGTATATAGGACCTTTTTTAGGCCATGCGCTGGCCGGAACGTATTGAGTATGCACATTGTGCTTGGACCATCTTCTTTGCAAAACTACGTACAAATGCATTCATCAAATTTAAAATCCTGTCGGCGCATGGGTGGTCATCTTCCAGATGCTCCAGGAGGGCCAAACCAACTTCAAAAGCTGACTCCAGCAAACGTTCGTGTTCTAGACCCTCAGGTACGGTCACAAGCGCCATTTGCTCTCTATCTCTTCTTGAAAACATTCAATCCAGGCATCGAAGTTGCCCAACTTCACTGAAAAGCTGTTCATGGGTACCAACAAAGAACGGGCTCCTTGTTGTGAAGACAGTGCGCGCAAGGATTCCATCAAGAATGCGTCCAACATCGGACAGCGCTCACGCAGAGCTGGTGGAAGAAACAGGAGCCAGGCTATCCATGCCCCCAACCATGCCATCGTTTTAGCAATCAACTCTGGGAAACGCTCCTGGATGCAGGGGATGATCAAAGCGCGGTGGCAAGCAACCATGAGGGCTGCTACACCAACTTCCGGGTTGTCTGCCATGATGTTGGCTGGCAGGGCTTGAAATCCTTTGAATATCACTCGGCAGTCTCTTGATGCTAGAAATCTGCAATTCATTATAAGAGGTGTCAACATGTCACTGAAAGTGTATCAATGGACATCTGAATTCAAGAGGTTTTGCTCATGATCCCCATGATGTACAGTCCTTCACGGATCAAGGAGAATTTCAACTGGATGGTGTCCTTCTTGTCATAGAGCCCCTTTTTGAAGCGATCCTGCGGGACAAAACATTTTGAAGAAAGTACACTAAGACTACAATACCTTGAGTAAAAGAACCATGTGCCTGGAACACATTCGCATCGACAATGTGGAAGCCGTCGTCCATCGGGTTATCTGTCATGTTGCGTCGAATCAAGTTTTCATGAAATAGCGACCCGGCCTTCACGAGGATCATTCTCAGCACGGCTTGGGTTCTGGGTCTCTGATTGCATGATAGGGCAACCACCGCAAAACAGGCTCGTACAAGTGTGAACTGCGCTTCGCTTGATAAACCCCTGCAAGATCAATGGTTCATGTGAAAAGTTGTTGTCCTGAAGCCATTCTAAACAAACATCGAAGCACCATTCTCTGTCAACTCAGAAACGACAATGCAGGAATTATTGCGACACCAGCCTCATCATGGTTTTCCCTTTCAGCGAGCAAATCGTACAACACCAATGCATTCAATTTAACATTGTGTTGATAAACACAATCTTTGGAAACGCAATCTGCAGCTTGCGGCACAGCCTCCACTAAAATCAACCCGGCATTACCTTCTGAGCATGCGAAAAATGAACTAATTGCATCTTTGAAAGGCTGGCAAATTCTAAGCTGGAAAAGATTATATTGGCATGGCCTGCATCATTCTATGAAGCCGGTTTAAAGCCAGGGCACCACATTGCGGCACCACCACATTGCCTAGACTTGTAAGCCTGTTACGTTGATTCTCTTCTAAGTCCTTGGACAACCGAGTTGCCATTGGCTGCCGGTTCAGCTGGTTGAACTCCGGTTCCAAGAAATCAGCCATGTCCTTGACTTCCACATCCTGGTTGGATCTCTCCAGCACGGCGAATCAGTTTTTGGAATCAAATCTAAAAAACACATCAACAAGTAAAAAGCAGTGTCCTTCAAAACGCAGGTTTGAATTTTTGGGTGTGCCAAGAAAAACACACGGGCGCGATGGGCTTGCCAACCTCTCGCATATTGACTGTGGCCCAATGCAACATGAGCCCCTTGCCTCACACTCCTGCACATGCAATCCAAGGCTATCGGAACTTGGAAAAGATTTGCAAGTTTTGGAAAAAATGGCGCAAAGACTGAGTCCTGAAGAATGTACTTCATGATATTGCGCATGTTGTCCTGCAAGCAAAGATTCCTTCTTGACTCAATTTGCTGATATAACACAATATAACACACACGGTCCTTCTTCTGGAGGAAACTGGCCACGTTCTCCAACAGCAACAGCCGCCTGGCAGTCACAATGCTTACAAAAACCTTTAAGACATTATCATACAAAAAAGCAAAACCACCTGCCTGCGCCTGGTCTTGGGATCAAGACGGTCCCAAGCTCGAAGGCAATGAACCAACAATGCTGTTCTTGGGTCGTCCAACCCATATTGCAATCCCGCTGAAGATACTCCCTGCAGCACGACAAGTTTTCACATCAAACCTTTTGGTTGACTCCTGACCCGGCCTGACATCGAAGGCGTCGCAGCCGGCCACATCCACAGTGCGAACATCGTCGTGGATTGGCGCTTTGCGCAACAGGCCATCGTCCATGCGAGTCTTCAAAATTCGCTGACAGAATTCGTTGGATTCCACCTAGCAAGACCCATTCCAGAAACATAGCAAAACATGGTTGGTTCAGTTCAAGCGTCGACAAAGTGAAATGCTGAGGGCGGTTCGTACATAACGGGGTATGCAAACCTCAACACCACAAGTTTGCCACATGCTAATCACTTACATTGTAATGAGTTGAATGCTTCAAATGAGACGTGGTTGCAGCTCAACCTTCTTTCACCATGCACTATTATTCACTCCTGACAACGATGTCGCTTCAAACTGCGGCTTGCTTGAGATGATTGGATGGGATCGCTATCCACATGCGAAACAAAAGAACCAAAAAGATCAACACGTAGCTCACTGCAAGTGCAAGGTTATTCCACCCCGCCTCGGCATAGTTGACACCTGACTCTGCTGCTGCATTGCATTTTTCCGTTGAAATCAGCAACCAGTGCTTCTGCTCCCACGACCAAAAGTACTTTAAGATGGCAAATCGATCTGAACCAACATCAACACAGAATATGATAAATTACGCAGATTTGAGCTGATCCTTCCAAATGTCAAGAAACTTGTTTCCACGCCATGAGCATTGAATTGGTGTCCCTTTCGGCACCCTGGTGCAAGGCAAAAAATCGATTTTCATCCTGATGCGCTCTGATTTTCATCATGTCAAAAACTGACCCGCGAAGCAGCCTGACTTGATTGATGCCCACACACCGCACTGAAGACAGCGACGTATCAACGGTAACCGCCATTGGGCGAGCAGCACATGCCATCCGAAACACAAGGACATTGCATTGAATTCTGAATCTATTTGTAGCGTTAGTTTTGTCTTAAAACCATCAAACTTGCATGTAAAAAGTGCGTCTTCAACTTCTTTGACGCTTGAATCTGAAAAGTTGCTAAGAAAAATCACACTTTGCAAAGTGATGGCTCCTTGCGCGGTTTTTGAGGGCCCAGCTTGGAAATAGCAAGGTCGAGTCCACCAATACCACTGAACAGGCTTACGACGGGCACTTTGCCAGCCTGACAAAAACTAGTTGAAAAATTGATCAAAACTAAAAGACCTGCTGAAATAAACGACACAACCGAGCCTCTTCCCCGTGGGATCCAAACATATTGTGGAAAACGGTTGGGCCCACCCTCCCTGCTGGGGAAGTCCACCCCACCGGCAATCCTACCGAAGGGTCACACATGATTTGAAGAAAAATACGCTGACATCACTAACAATGACAACATACGGTGTCCTGACATAAATTCTGCACACTCGGGCGTCACGTACTTTCCGGGCTTACACCCAGAACGCTTCAAGTCCATCTTGTATGCAAGGGAATGTCGGATTTGGTTGCCAAGGTCCTGGGCCGCTTCAGAAATGAAAATATGTCAGGGAAACAAATTGAACGCAACAGTCGATCGTGGGGTTCCGCACATTAATGGCTCTCATCGAGACATTTTTCTCTTGCGCTGGGGTCGTACCGCTGAAGCACCCTTAGCTTAGAGTTTGCAAACATGTCTATCCAACATGTTATCAACTCACCAAGCTCCCCACTGATGGTGGACCAAGCTGTGAAGATCCTGCTTCCGCTGAACACTTTGGTCTTGCCATTTTCCTTAACGGCCTTCTTGGACCTCGTGACCTAAATTACCATGAATCAAATTCAAGCGTTGATTGAAAAAACGGGCAACATTATTCCTGGCTTCACATGATTCTTGACTTGAGGTCCTGACAACTTTCAAGTTCAATGGTTTTGCTTTCGGCAATCTAAAGTGCGAGAGCAACAAGTGGGAACCATCTCGACGTGTGGCATACAGCGGCAGGGGCGCACCCGCACAGTCAGAAAACGAAGTTCTTGAAAAACCCAACTGCGCACTTGCCCTCACGTTGAGAGAAACTTGCTTCGCCTGGCAAAAGCAAGTTAAGTACAAATCGTTGAAAAGAAACGTTTCATTGAAGAATTTGAATGCGACCAGGCCTCAGCCTTGGCTTTAACTTTCTTGACTGCGAGCTTTTGTTTCTGACATTTCACAGCCCTGCTTTTCGCAGCAGTTGGATCATCGCCAGCTTGCCAGTCTTTTGGCTTGGTTCAGCTTCTGACCTGAGATTGTTGGAAAAACATCGGCATCAGATTGAATCGTTGGTGTTTGTGATCGAGGCTTGCGCCCACTCAACTCCACCACGGCCCGGAACATCGCAAGCTTGGTAACTTTTGCAAAACGGCTTTGGACAATGGACCAGCAAAAGGACAAGGTTGCAAACTGTCTGCCCTGAATGAAATTATTTCAGAAAAAATCGAAGCGTGCTGCCAAGAAAATCCGTCCAATGGCGTGAGAGGTGAGGGTAAAACGCTGATCGCATCACAAAAAACGTTCGTATATCTTGCGGCAGTTTGAAATAGGATACGACAGATCAAATACTAATGAAAGGCCAATCGCTGTCCAACAACTTAAATATTTTTCAAAAAATTGGGCAGAGACCTCTTGTTTAAGATTGGTTGGTGTTAAATTTAGGCTATGAACTTGTTACAGCTCCCAAAAGAATTGAAGATCAAAGGAGACAACAAGCAGGGGCACTTGGGCATGAGACCCGTTTCTCAACATGACATGTAGATGCCAGGCAAGATTCGGCCATGATGGCTGAAAGGCTAGAAGAAATTTTTCAATTAAATATCATCGTCATTTTTCATGTCAATCACCACTTCGCATAAGTTATACCGTTCCCACAGGTCAAAAACACCCTTTGAGGGAGGCACCCTTTGGAATGAAATTTCCGTCTTGTTGACAAAAGAAACTGTGAAGTGCTTTATCAAAATTAAAAAGTCGTCATCGCCTGCGAATCACCTATCGATTTTTCAATTTGAAATCTAAGCTGTTGATGCTTTCACTCCGCACAATGTACTTTGCTTCTGAGCTTGAACCTATACCACTCATCGAATGGTGTCATCATCAAAACTTTTTCTGCTCCCTAGCCAAACCTACATGCCACTTCGAAGTAATTTGCATACATATATATATATATATGTAGATGTAAATCTATTTTTTTGCTAGCCACCCCCCAAACCCACCATTTGCCTGGAACCAAGCCCTACTCTTCCAAAATAGCGTTTTCCCTGAATGTATCATATGCTATTGTGTTCATTGTGAAAAAGCCTTTATATACTCTTCCTACCAAACATTGTCCCTTTAAATCTATTTCCATTTCGAAAATGCCCGGTCTTTGATGAAACAAAACTTTTCCTAAATGAATCAACTGACTTTTTCTAACTAATCCGTTGTTTGAAGAACAACTTATAATTCACTGTTCTTGAACATTCTGCCTGACAATTTACTTTCTTTCTAGCGCCGTTCATATAATTCCATTGTTCTGAAAAAAAAACATCCTGTTTTACAAAGAGCCTGTATGTTCATGTTGAAGATTCTTCCTTTGAAGCTACTTCCTGTTACAAAAATACATTCAACCTTTGAAACGAGCTGTAGCCTTTCTTTCAAATCCTATCCTGGTATCCACTCTTTGAAAGTGCTTCCACCCTTTGAATGCTGTCAAACACACAGGAAGAAGCAGAATCAGACCAAAACATGTTGCATACGAACAAACAATTAAAAAAAGGAAAAATCATAAATTGCAGTCAAAAAAAACAATTGAAATCACAAAAAAATACTTTCTTGCAAAGGTATTTAGCCAGCTCGGAATGTCACAACACTTTCTAGCAAACACTGTCCTTAAAAATTAACTTCGAACTCCAAAAAGATCTGATCTCTAAAGAAAGCCCTACTCTTCCAAAAGAAGGCTTTCCCTATATGTATCAGCTGTTCTTTTCGAAGTAGTCAGTACTTCAAAGAAAACATTTTCTTCTCAACAAAACTTCTTCCCGATGATCCACTTTCTTTTTAATCCTCCCCTCACTTTGAAAAAAGCAATTTGTTTTACAAAGAGCCTTTCTCTTCCGACAAAAAGTCCCCCTTAGAAGCTAGGTCTCTTTTGATAATACATCGGCCCTCTGAAGAGGGCCTTGGCCTTTCTTGCAAGAGCTCCTCGATATAAGCCATTTCTTTTTCAACACACCCACGTTTTTAAGAAGCCCTTAGTCTTCCTTGTGCACACACTCTTCGGTATAGGCATTTTTTTCTGACTTAACTCCTTTTAAAGAGAGCATCAATCTTACCACCAATTCCCTTCTTAGGCTCAACTTGTTTTATGTAGATCGTCCGAGACTCCGTTTTATTCAGGCTTATGATCCTCCTCTTTGTTTAGAAGCATTGCTTTCATTGAGGTGGTGCCACTCCTTTTTTTGAGGCAGAAACTGTGGAAAGGAGAAAATTGCGTTTAAGTGCCCAGACAACCAAGGTAATATGAGCTCTTAAGACCTCCATGTTCTAAGATCTAAGACTCACACAGACTTTTGAAACAAAATCTGAGAACAGACCTCCATGCTCTAAGATCCACGACTCACGCAGACTCTTGAAAAGTCTTAAACAAACGTCCATGTTCTAAGATCTTGTTTCAAGAGTCTGTGTGCATCTTAGACTTTGATCCTAGAACAGACCTCCATGTTCTAAGATCTTGTTTCAAGAGTCTGTGCGAATCTTAGATCTTAGATCTTAGAACATGGAGGTGCTAAGACCCTATGATACCTCAAGTACAGGAGACGCCAAAATACAGCCCAAAATCCAAGGCCCCGAAAACTGCACATAACACTGAAAATATCAGTACAAAGTGCGTTATGGTGTTGTTGTTGTTGTTGTTGTTGTTGTTGCTGCTGCTGTTGTTGTTGTTGTTGTTGTGGTTGTTATTGTTGCTGTTGTTGTTTTTTTGGAGGGGTACAGAAGAACATTCACACAATTCTCTGTCTTCGCGGTTTATGCTGCCTGCTCCTTGCTTGGGACGTTAAATCTTTCGATGTTCTCAGTTAATGCTCTTGCTCCCACTGGACTTCCCACAAACCGGACGTTCTCTTCGAAGCAAATTCAAACCAATTCGAACCCACCATTGTTGCTGCTCGAGGTGTCGCTCCTGTTCCTGGCACCAGTTTCTGGCATCCTGTGTCAGGGCTTGATGGCGCGCGGCAAGGAGTTCAGAGGCCAGATCTGCACCTTGCCTGCAGAACAAGGATAAGATCAAAACAGACTGCCAAAGATGCAAAAACGATTGAACTGTTGAACTGTATGTGAGACTCTCAACTTGCGCAAATCAAAGAAATCAAGTTGCTCTTGTGCATGTCTGTGTTGCTGCCAAATTCGGAGGACTTCGCGATGCACCGCATCTTTGTCATGCTGAGGTTCTGCCATGGTCAGCCAAGAAGATACGGGTCGAAGAAGCCTGAAAAAGGAGAATGTCCCGAGAAGAGCAGTGGGTTTCCCGGCTGATGTGTCTTGCAAAGATTCGGCGCTTCACCGTTGACGCTTTTAATTTTCAATCGAGCAACATTCATGATTCATAACCCTTATTCCATTATACTGATAGGTTCATAGAGATCCTTGAAATGGCTTATTATAGAATCCCTACTGAAGTGGGTAGTATGATCCTCGATACACAGCAAACACCAATCAAATAAGCAAGGTTTTGGTCACTGCTCAAAGCTGCAACCGCACGGTCTTCAGTGTTAGGTCAGCGCAATTCCAAACAAACACTCAATAGAAGTGGCCAAGAAACGGGCGTCCATCTTTGGACTTTACGCTGACCCAACCAACATCCCCAGAAGCATCTTTGACGCACAAACGCGAAGCATCTTGACGTCCACATTCTACAACAAAGAGTCGAATGGACGGGTGACCTTGACTCCAAAGCACCGCTTCCGTCAAACCGAGGAAAGGTCGCGCAATTCACATTGGTACAGCGAAAAACAAAACACCTTTTCTGTTTTTTTTTTATGTGCCTTCACTTGGTCCTGGAACCTCTTTAATGATGGCGCTCTTCAAATCTTCCTTCTCTGTCATGAACAAGGCATCTCGCCTTGAGAAAAGATGGGCCCTTCTATGCAGCATCAGGCAATCCAAGAAGTCAAGGATATGGGTCCATGGGCAGTGGTTTGTGCTGCGGTAAAGGGAAACGGAACCGGATTGGCATGAGAGCTGTTTGTTGAGCCTTCAATGTATATTAATGGAATAAAAAGAATGCCCCTGCAAAAGTACAGTGCCACAACTTGTTCAAGCAGAGTCACACCCAACATGCGGTACCCTCTGGAAAACACAAGGCATCGTCGATGGAAAACATATTTGAAGTCAACCAGGAAGTGACCTCAGCTGAATTTCACGAAAGTCGTCCGCAACTGACATTTGCGCTTCTTGGTGCCATAACCAACATGTCAGGCAGCCATTGGTTCTTCAAAATAGGAGCGCAAAAACCTTTGCAATACAATATATATAAATAATATATATAAATACATATATATATATATACAATACATATATATTGTACCCCCCCCCGGGACCTACCTTGAGCCATTTTCACTGGTATTCTCCAATACTTTGGGCCTTCCCTGCACCCCTGTTTTCGGAAGGCGTTTATAAACGTCTCAAAACCCTATGGATCCATAGCAGTTGATCTGGATCCAAGATCCAAGACCCAAGATTCTAGAAAAAGTTCTTGGATCCAAGATCCAAGGACCAAGATTCCAGAAAAATTCCAGAAAAAAGTTCTTGGATCCAAGGTCCGGATCTAAGATCCAAGACTCCGAAAAAACTTCCTGGATCCAAGGTCTAGACCCAAGATCCAAGATTACAGAAGAAACTTCTTGGACCCACAGCAGAACCTAGTCTCGGATCTGGAAGGCTTTGTCTTCGGATCCAAAAAGTTTTTTTGTAGAATCTTGGATCTAGGATCCAGACCTTGGATCCAAGACGTTTTTCCTTGACAAGTGCAGATCAGCCACAGGAGGTTGGTTTTGCAAAAAAACTACGAAAACATGTGAAAAATGCGATTGAATATATGATGCGATTTTTAAAAGGCTGCTTTGGAAAATGCAAAAATCGATGCATTTTTGTTGCATCTTGAATTTTATGTCAGAAGTTGACTTTGAGGATTCGGATTTGTATATTTTCGGTATTTTGTTTTAGCTGTTAATGGTTAAATCCTGATAGCTTCAGCAGTTTCAGAGCAATACCAGCGGTAGAAAAAATTAGAATAAGAAGTTGCTGATTGGAGTTTCTCATGCAGGTAGGGAATGGGTTTGAATTTGGCTTTGCATGGTTTCCTGAACCCGAGTGGAAAGCAACCGCGCTTTGTCTCCGACTGTGCGTTATATGCTGGCAAACTTTCTAAGGAAGACAGCCGGGCAAGAGGGTTCTAGTGTCTAGATTTGTGAATGTCTTACAATGCGACATGGGTTTAGGATTAAAGACTATTTTGGGAATTCGTGAGAGTTTAGTTCCCCCCTTTGAGTTTAATGTTTTTTATGTTTCTTCCGCGGTGCATTTTGTTTCCTCTGCATTTTCCATTGCATTGCTTTCGTTTTTTTCCATCGCATTTTCCATCGCAATGATTTTTTCGCAGTTTTGCCCATCGCATTTCCCACCGCATTGCCCATCGTATTTCTTCGCATTTTTCCATCCCATTTTCCATCGCATTTTTTTCGCATTTTCCATCGCCAACTTTGCGCCAAGAATGCACCAACTTTGCAGCAAGAATGCACCAACTTTGCACCAAGAATTCGCCAACTTTGCACCAAGAATGCACCAACTTTGGACCAAGCATGCACCAACTTTGCGCCAACATTGTCCAGAATGCACCAACATGGCTCCAAGTTTGCACCAAGAATGCGCGAACTTTGCACCCAGAATGCACCAACTTTGCACCCAGAATGCACCAACTTTGCACCAAGAATGCGCGAACTCTGCACCAAGAATGCACCAACTTTGCACCAAGAATTCGCCAACTTTGCACCAAGAATTCGCCAACTTTGGACCAAGAATGCACCAACTTTGCGCCAACATTGTCCAAAATGGAAGCGCCAAAGCATGAAACACTGAAGAAAAACACATGAAAAACATGCGCCACAAAGGTGCCAAAAATTGACTAAATTTAGTAAACCCAAAATGTACTAAGGAAGTGAATGTCTTAAATTTTGTTTTTTAGAATCTTTGAATAAAAGTATCAAACCTAGTAAATCCTGGCCTTAATCAAACGATTAAAGATTGAGACTTAGGGAAATGCGAAAACATGCCATGGGAAATGCGATGGACAGAAATGCGAAAAAAAAGTGCGATGGAAAATGCGCCTGACGCATCGTACATTCTGGCTCCAACTCTGCTATACAGCCCGGCAACGCAGCAACCATGCGCGCTGACCACAGGAGTTTTCGTCAAAAAAGGTGCCCAGACCTCCAAAAGACTTTAAATCAGAAAAGGCCTTAAATAAGGTCTTTTAGGTTTCTTCTAAAGTCCTTAAATAAAGTCTTATTTCTGCCCAAAAATGCATATTCCAAGAGTAGAGTTCTATGACCATCTTCTGGTAGAGTCTTGTGTTTTTTGCTCTTTTCTTTTTTGTTCAAAAAAGATTTTGTGGTGAACACTTTTTGGGAAAGTAGTTTCTGTGGGAGGTTGTTTGTATATTTTTTGTGGTGTTTTTTTGCAAAAAAGAAAATGCGTGGGTTTCTTGAATGTAATTGTTTGTTTGTGACAGCTCTCTTTTGCAGAGGTTCCCTTGTTTTTTTTTGAAAAAGGGCTCTTGTCAGCTTCGTGTTGTTAGAAAAATCTTTGATATGTTTGGTTGGGAGTTTTTGTGAAAGAGTTGTTTGTAGATATTTCTCCTTCAGTTTTTGAAGATTTTATTCTGGGGGTACGGAACTTTTGCGGGGGATTTGTTCGTAGGGATCTCTTGGGGAAATGTTTGATAGAAAAGAACCAGATTTCTTTGAATTTGTTTTCTTAGTGCAGATTTGTTTGTAGATTGCGTTGGTAGAGATTCTTTTTGACGGTTTTAAAAGAATTTTTTGAGGTTCTTGTTTTGGTGACGGGTTTCTCCCTAAGTTTGAACCTGCTAAAATCTGACGAAATTTCATGAAAGAGTGTTTTCATCGCATTTCAAAAAAATTCATCAGATTTGTTTTTTGCGATTCTGCACTGAGGGAAATGTTTTTTTGGGTAGAGATCTTTCTTGATTTTTTTGGCAGAAATTTCTCGATTTTTGTTGTAGAGACTCCTTTTCAGGGATTTTTTATGGTAGAGGCTTCTGAATTTTCGGTCGACATTTTTCTTCAAAGATTTGCTGGTAGAATTGTTCCTTCAAGGACTTTTTGGTAGGTATTTTTTTGCGTTTTGTTTGGTACGAATTTTCCTTCAGGTATTTTTTGATAGAGTTTTCTCTTCAGAAATTTTGCTGGTATAGATTTCTCTTCGGCGAGTTTTTGGCACAGATTTTACTGCAGATTTTGTTTGGTAGAATTGTTTGCAAAGATGTTTAGGTATTGTTTTTGCGTCAGATTTTGTTGGTGGTTTTTTCTTGAGATTACTGGAAAGAAAAAATAGTGTCAAATATTTTTCTGCGGAGATTTGATGGTAGAGATTTCTCTTCAAAATTTGGTAACGACTTTTCTGCAGGTGGACGTGCCAAAGATTTTAGCAGGTTCAAACTTGGGAAGAAAACCCGTTGCCAAAACAAGAACCTCAAAAGACTCTTTTAAAACCGTCAAAAAAAATCTCTACCAACACAATCTCTACAAAAAATCTGCACTAAGAAAGCAAATTCAAATAAAACTGATTCTTTTCTATATCAAACATTTCCCCAAGAGAACCCTACAAACAAATCCTTCACTAATTCTCCATACCCCCCAAAAAAAAATCTATATATCAAAAAAAACAAAAGAAATATCTACAAACAACTCTTTCACAAAAACTCTCGCCCAAAAATAGCAAAGATATTTCTGACAACAAAAATCTGACAGGATCGCTTTTTCGAAAAAAAACAAGGGAACCCTCTGCAAAAGAGAACTGTCAGGCTGTCAAAAACAAACAATTACATTAAAGAAACCCACGCATTTTTTTACAACAAAAAACAATCCCAAAATATACAAACAACTTCCTACAGAAATTTACCCAAAAAGTGTTCACTCAAAACCTTTTCTGGACAAAACAGAAAAGAACAAAAAACAAAAGTCTCCGCCAAACGATGGTCATAAAATTTGACTCTGCATGGGAAAATGCGTTTTTGGATTCAAAAGTAAAGACCTTAATTAAAGACTTTGGTTAAAAGATGACCTTAATTAAGGCCTATAGACCTTAAATAAAGACTTTGAAAAACAAGCAAACGACCTTAATTAAGGCACATACCTTAATGAAGGTCTTTTGGAGGTTCTGGGTGCATAGGGGATCTCATATAGAGAAGGGGAAGTTTCGGAAACATACTAAGTCACCTATTTCGTGTGCTTTCTCAATGGGTTCAGGGGTCAAGTCCATCCCTAAAATTGAGCCACAGCCAACCAAGAATTGGCAGGCAGCTGCGAGACAAACACCATGCGCATAATTGCTGGTACATATTTCAATGTCATGTGTCTCTCTTTCTGGAATGCTCAACATGTCATATCCAAGCTTAGCCCGGCAATAGGACTGCGGTGATACTACTTGCCACTATGACAGCGTATATTGTGGACATAAAGTTGCACTTGCAAAGCTAAGGCTTTTTTATGTTTTTTTATGAGCTAAAAAAGTTGCATTTTTGGGGTTGCAGTATGTTTTACATTTTTTGTGCATTTGTAATAATTTCAAAGCCTACAGTCTGTGGCTGCATCTGCGCATGTCAAGTTTTTCCTGGGTGGATCCAAGATCCAAGAAGTTTTTTCTGGAGTCTTGGATCTTGGATCCAGACCTTGGACCCAAGAACTTTTTCTGAAATCTTGCATCCTGGATCCAGACCTTGGATCCAAGAAGTTTTTCTGTAATCTCGGATCTTGGATCCAAGAAGTCTTCCCTGGGATCTTGGATCCAGATCAACTAGTATGGGTCCAAGGTGTTTAAAAACGTTGATAAACGCCTGGAAACTTGCCAAAACAGTTCCACTGGTTTTTTGGTCTTTTAGTGTTCCTCGAGGTTTAAACAGAAGCATCAGAATCTGCGGAGCCGCAATGTCCGGTCCGTATTTGATATTGGTGAGGCAATTATGTTTCCGGTTTGCGTCGCTACATCAAACAAAGAATATTGAAAAGGATGAGTTGTAATCTTCGTGCATGAAAGGACATTTTTTGAAAAGGCGGTTGTACCCTGAGGATCCTGGGATTGAAAAAAACCAATCCTGATCAATATTTCAATATTGATCCCCTGGAAGATTGATATATTGTTTTTTTGGTGGGTTTTGTATGTTTTTTTTCAATCTGGGATTGATTTTCTGGATTGTTTTTTTCAATACTTTTTTCAATCTGGGATTGGTTTTTCTGGAATGATTTTTTTCAATCCAGAAATTTTGAAATTTTGAATCCAAGATTCTTGATGTGGCATCTTGGCCACTGTTGCTTATATAGGTTTTCAAATACCTATCATGCATCTATGAAGAAACCCCAAAGAATGCAATTTTTTCTCTCAAATTTTGTGTTCTCTCGGGTGAAACATGACTTCTGCATGTTTCTCGACATGGCTGCTGGTGAGGTGGTGGCTTTATTCAAACCTCTAACTTTCAGAATTTCCATTGCATTGCTATTCATTCTACCAAGTGGTTTGCATGGCTTTATGTCAAACCACATCATCCTTTTCTTACTTCTTTTCGTTTGCTACTTGAACAAATTCCTTTTTGAAGGTGCAAGTGGTGGATTTTGTTTGAAACCTCTAAGTTTTTGAACTTACATGGCTTTTTCCAAGCCACTCTGCACTCTGCAAGGGGTTGCTTTTTGTTTCAAACCTTTAAGTTTCTGAACTTACATGGCTTTTTTCCAAGCCACTCATGGGTAGATGTCATTGATTCTCAGTTGCAAACCGAGAATATATTTTTGACAAAAGCTGACTGACAACTTTGTGGCTTTTGTGCCATGGGCACAACTGTGAGCCACTGCTGACATGCTTCCCACCCAGCTCTCTTGCTTGTAAGTCCAGAAACTTTTTGGGTTTTGCCACTTGCACATATACCCCAAATGGTAAGCCCAATGAAACTTTGGGGTCATTTGAAACAAAATGTCACTTGCAGCCTCTATTTGCAGCCAAGCATAATGCCTCAAGCATTTTTTGATGTGACCAAAAGCTGCTACCCCTTCTTCTTGTGTCATGAAGAAGTCAGCTTGGTAGATTTGGTCATAAAAACATGCTAAGCTGTGCAAGCATTCAGCTATGTGGCTTTCTTTCAAACCACCAGTGGCATTGGCCTTATCCCGGGCCACTGAAGCCAAAACTGGAATGAGATGCCTGATTTCAGCAGCTTTTCCTTTCAGCAATGGTGCTTGGCTCCAGGGTTTCTCAACATTGGTGAACTGTGACAGGTTCAAATTGGTGAACCTTTCCTGGATTTGCATGCTTTTGTATTTTGCCTGGATGGAGGCCCATGTGTCTCTCATGTTGCTGGTGGCCTTGGCTTTGTTGCAAGCCTCTGGGTAGCACCATGAATGCAGCACACTGCCACACAACCTGGAGCCTACCCCTAAATCTAAGGTATGTAAAACATCAATGCAAACTCTGTAGGCCATGGATCCACCAGGGATCTGTGTGAGTAATGTGTGGCTAGTAGGGGGGCTTTTTTGCAAGCCACCATGGTCATGCAACTTCCATGCTGGCTTGTCTCTAAAATCAAATGGGCTTTTGTTTTTTTCTTTTCTGTTGCTGTCGCAGAGCCAACAAAAGTTGTTTTTGCTCCAGTGGGGCAGCTTCAAGCAATTAGCTTAATATTCCAGACCCCCCAACATGTTCCAAACATAGAACCTGAGGTTGTCTTTGGTGATGGGCTGACCCTGTAGCCTTGCCATAACACCTGTGACTGGCTTTCCTTTCCAATCTTTATTTGGATGAACTCCTGTCCACAAGCATTGGAAGGACCAAGCCAATATGGAAAAGGGTTCATCCCAGGTGTTGCTGGCAGTGGCGCTCTTTGGCCAGCCTGCCATGTGGAAGGCAGTGTCAATGACATGGCTTTGTTTCAAGCCACTTTTGACACTTGCATTGCTTTGGCTTTTTTTCAGGCCACTGCTTGAAGCTTGGCTTTCTTGCAAGCCATTGAGGCACCCACCAAAGGTAAACAGCAACAAAGAATCAGTTGAAAATCCAACACCATCTCCATGTATCCACAATGGGATGGTTTTCTTTTGCTTTTCTTTCCATTTGTCAGGGCAATTGGCTTTTTCCCAAGCCACTGGACTGCCCCACAGTCTAGGATCATCTTTTGCCACTTGATTCCAAAACATTTCTGCCTTTCCAGGTGCAAAGCAATGTTCGACTAGATTTGGATAGCTTTCAAAAAAACTTCCAATCATGAGATGAAGCAAAAACATGTGGAAATGAGCCTCTGCTTCACCTGCAGGTGCTTTGGTGTCAAGGGCTGGCACTTTGACAACTATTTCAGGGCTTAATGTCAAGCCACCCAAATTTCCTTGTTGTATCTTTCTTTGGAGGAGGCGAATGAGGTCTCTGTGGATATTGTTTGTATGGTGTCCCCAAGAACCTAAACTGGCTAATTCTTCTAATTCTTTCTGCTTGCATCCATCATCATGGGCAGCATGCGCCAAGGCTTGGATGGCTGTTGCTGAAATTTTTCCTAGTCCCCAAAGTTTTAGCATCTTTTGGGACAAGTGGCTTTTTTTCAAACCACCATCCAGCTTTCTTTTTTTATTTCTACATCTTCTTTTTCTAATTTGTGCTTCAGACTTGGCATGGTTTACTTGAAGCAAGGCTTTCTAATTTGTGTCAAGCTGGAGCCAACAGAAACATGTGCGAGGGATGGACTGTGTCACAAAATGCCAACATGGTTTGGGTACCTAGAAGAGGGTCTCTTATATATATATATATATATATGTATCATATCATATCATGAATGCCTGGAACTACTATATCACATCATGTTTTTTGTTTTGTTTTTTTCTATTCATGATTGGTCTCAGGATTTGGGCAATGTTTGTTGCATATCCCTTTCCCACCTTCTGTCCTTCTTTTGTTTTCCCAGCATTGTTTTCGGTGTACTCCGTGCAAGCTGTTGACAAGGCACAACCAAATTTCCTACCTCAGCATCTGGGTTGCTATACAGTTTAGCCTGTGGTTTGCAAGGTTTTATTTCAAACCACATCATCCTGTTCTTATTCTTTTGTTTGCTAATTGAAGAGATTCAAAAAGCTTGCTGTGTGCTTGGGCAAGGCATTATTTCAAGCCACATCATACTCTTCCTGCATCTTTTTGTTATCTTTCAACAATTGAGCAGATGTTTTCAGCAGATTTTTAGCTTCCTCCTTGTCTGGAGCGTCCAGCAAAGCATTCTCCAAGTTGTCAGAGCATCTTTGCAGTTTTTCCAGGCTTTCTTGCAAACCCTTGTCAGCCTTGAGATTGACAATTTTTTGCTTTCTCGGATCTCTGGAAGAATCAAGTTGATCATCTTGCTGATGTTTTTTGTCACCAGATTTTCAGCACAATTGCTCAGTTTTTCAATCTTGTCTGTCCACTTGTTGTGCTGTGCAGCTGCAGAAGCTGCTTTCTTGGCTTCTTTTTCTTTGTCTGCAATTGCTTTTTTTTCTTTTGCTTTTTTGGCAGCTGCTTTGGCTTTATTCCAAGCCTCTGTTTTCTTCTTGGGCTTACTGGAGCTGGCTGCTCCAATTTCTGCCAAGAATTGCTCCTTTTCCAGTGCTTCATCCTCTTCTTCTTCCATGTGGTCCTCATCTTCAGAAGCTGTTATTTCACAGTCTTCTAGAGCTACATGCTTTGGCTTTTTTGCAAGCCACATTTGGTCAAAGGCAGCATCATCTTCTTCTCCAGGCTGCAAGCTTTGAATTGCTTTGGTCAAAGCCTTGTGTTGTTTTTCTTCTGTTTGACCTTGTGCTTCTGTTTGCACCTTTTGGCTTGCTTGCCTTGGCACTTGCACTCGTTCATCCACCTTGAGGAATTGCCAAATTTTCACTCCTTTTTTTGTTGCTTCAGGGTCTCTTCTCATCAAAATAAGACCTGCCTTCACTCTTTCCTTGCCCTCTTCTTCTCCATATTCTTCTAGTATCTTTTTCCAGGAGACCCAGGCCATTTCCTTTTTTTCATTCCATCCTTGTTCAACTTTAGTTTCTTGCCGAATTTGGCTTTCTTGCAAGCCATCTTTCAGAAATGTCAGCAGCAGGTCTATTTTTCTTTTTTTTGATCCTTTCTTTTCTATTGCATTCCATTCTGCTTCCATGGCAGGAGTCCTTCTTCTTTCCATTGCTTTGTACAATCCTTGCTTTTGCTTCTGTGAGAACATGGCAAGGAAATCATGTTCTTGGATTTGGCCTTCTTTCAAGCCTCTCACTGCTTCTAGGTAGGTATTGTGCTTCATCAACTTCTCAGTTGACAGGTCAGGGAAGCTTTTGTATGTTGTGTCTTTATCTGCTTGGTCCTTTTTGTCAATGGCCTTGTCTTCTTGGACAACTTCATCATCTGTTGCCTTTTCTTCTTCACATCCTTCTTCTTCTTGTTCCTGTTGGCTTTCTTTCAAACCAGCTTGTGCTTCTTTTTGGCTTTCTTCCAAACCATCTGCTGCTTCAGGATGGTTTGGCTCTTTCTGCTTGTGGCTTTCTTTCAAGCCTGCTTGTGCTTCTTGTGGGCTCTCTTCCAAACCACCTGGTGCTTCAGGATGCTTTGGCTCTTGCTGTTTGTGGCTTTCTTTCAAGCCAGCTCCAGCTTCTTCCTGTGGAGTTTTCTTTCTGAGTCTGTTGGTAGGCTGGGTCCCTTTTTTTTCCTTCCTTTGTCTGACCTTTTTTGCAGCTGCAGGTCTTTGGATAGCAGCTGGTTTTTTCATGGCTTTATTTCAAACCATTCTTTGTCAAAACCTTCTTAGACTAATCTCCTTCGAAAAAATAGGGCTGCAGAAAACCATGGCTTTCTTTCATGGGTGCCAACACAGGATTCTTGCTGAAAATTTTTTAAGGTTTAGATGAAATATGTTAGTTTGAATTTAAATATTCAAGTGACAAAATTGATATGAAAGCTAATTATAGCAAATAAAATGGTATGTAAAAATGAAAAATTTATAAATTCAGTGTTTGAAAACTTATAATAATAATATATATATATAAATATTAAAATTAAAAATTCAAAATTTAAATCATACAATGAAATTTAAATTTTAATAATTAAACAATGAATATTGAAATTAATTTAAAAAAGAAAAAAAGGAAAAAATAAAAGTAAAAAAGGAAATAAGAAAAATCCAAAAAAAAAGAAAAAAAAAAAAATAAAAAAAAAAAAAAAAACAAAAAAAAAAAAAGACACAAAAAAAAAAAAAAAA
>OMLO01000673.1_pt1 | contig 23540 bp, 13 predicted proteins | sample 1674811 | NCBI WGS metagenome assembly OMLO01 (sample SAMN06265003, study PRJEB25207) | coral metagenome | isolation source: Coral host | place: Mexico:La Bocana,Puerto Morelos, Mexico | collected 2008-11-13
TGAAATCATTCACATTTTTAAGACAGTGAAGATGAACTTGAGTAAAAACACACAAGAAATAACACTGGATAATACTGTTGGAAAATGACCTACCCTCAATTTCGGACATTTTCCTGAGACTCTCTTTCTCCACGATTTTCTGATCATACTCAATCTTTGACACTTGAGCTGCCTTCTCAGCCTCTGAATTATGATACCAGGAAAAATGAGAAAAAAATGCTTATCAGTTATCAAGTAAGGCTAATTAACAACTGGGGAAAGAAATCCCACAGGTCTCTCATATTGTGCCATTTTTTAGAACTTGCCACACGGTAAAAATTAAGTAAAAGGATATCTATGACACAGTTCAAGATTGAAAATATTATGTCTGCATTATAGCACCGTCAGTAATGCATTTACAACAATTGGCAATGAATGCAAGTTCAAAGGTTGTTGTGGAACTGAAGTAATGAAAAAAACAAAACCATGCTTGTTCATTTACGAACTGTACAGCAAAACAAGTCACCATGGTAGGAACCATAAAATATTTTCTGTGGTAAAAAGAATCTCCAAATACTTACCAATAACAGCCTTCTTTCGTTCTGTCTCTGCCTCTTTCTCAACCACTTTTTGTTTTTGTTGGGCAATCAACAATTTTGTCTTCTCCCCCTCCCTGTTCATAACAAAAGCAAAAGATATGTTTTTTTTACTTTCACAAAATGTACATGGACATGCACTTCATTGAGCTCAGCCCTTGTCACAGAAACTTGTCTAAACATCCTCTCATAAAGGAAGTCTCAAGAAGTACATTAGAGTACGATTATGACAAGCACAATGTGCAATTGTGAACTGTTTTTTTCCTTGTCAGGGTTTCTAGATTTATTAATAATACAACAGACACACTTCCTAGAAACACAAGGACAAAAAAAGAAATACCTAAAATTAGTAATAAAAAGTATCAACTGATTGAATAAAAAAGACATATGGGTTTGATTTTTCAGTTCATGAAACCATGAAATATAGCAAATCTCAACAGTCATTACAAAAACCACAAGAACTCAAGTTCACATTGGATGTCTTTGAATTCTCAGTGCTGTCTCCTAGAAAATATTAATTTTTTCCAGGTAAAGTTTGCATTGGGCCAGAGTATCAAAGCTTGTGACAATTTCTGTAACATTATGCTTTTGATAAGATTATTTTTACTCTCCTAGATGGGCGGTATCCTCTTATACACCTATGTGAAAGTGGATTAAGTGGGGAGTGATGAGTAAAAAGCACTGTGAAAGATAACAATCCTGCATAAGGACACAACATGTTTACCCCACCCAGGCCTCAAACACCCTGAGTGTTGGTCTGGCCGGAGTCAAACTCCTGACCTCCCACATGGCAACCTGATGCTCAACTGACTGAGCCACTGGTGCGGCGCAGCAAGCAAACCTGTTTTATGAACTTATAATTTCTAACATGCCTTTTAAAAAAATTAATTATATCCAATTATGTCTTCAATTAAGAAAAACAGAATCTTTTGCAGCCGCAGTAATGGCTGTTTTGTGTACTTACATTGCTTCATAGTTGCGTCTAATGCTTTCTGGTATCTTTGGTTTAGTGACTCTCACAGCCTATGTAAACATGAATATGGTACACAAGGTTGAGACAATTACAAGTAAGTGCTTTGAGTTAGTCTCTGATTAGACTCATTAAGATGGAAGGAATAGACAAAGTAGTCAAGGCAATGGGCTGCTTTTGATAAATCTTAAACTTCATATTGGTAGCTAGAATGTAGGGCTAGTTATAGCTAGGGCCAAGAGATGCAGTCATTTAACACATTTAGTTTTCTTAGTTTCTATCCTCAGGGCCTCAATGCCACACTGAATATATAGCCATTTTTTGAAAGATTAAATCCTTCCAAAGATCAAAAGTGTATGCAGCAAATAGCAAAAGGTATTATGGGCTGTGTTGCACGGTTCATTGCTGCTTGAAAGAAATTCAAAATGTTTCAGTAGAGAAAATAAGTCATAAATTAAAGGCATGCTAATTTTTTTTAGTTTTTAATTCCCTCCTTTGCACTGAAGCATCATACTGTAGACTTGAAAACATCATTTTGACATCATAATATACGCTACATGTAATTGCTTAAAGCAGCTCTATCAAAAATAGTTTGTTAATGGTTCGTCACTGTCTCGGATTACACAATGAATAAAACAGTTATAAATTATGATTGCAACAGATTACAGGGGATGGATGAAACACGAAGTTCTCAAAATGCTGCATATGACTAATGTACTTATAGCCATTGCAACATTCACAACAGAAATACAATCAAATATATATGATATTTCATGTATTCAGTTGCAGAACTACACACGTTATAAAATGTATCATTGTTATCTTTGTCCAACCTGCACTCGCAAGCCAGGGGCCATAGCTAGCAAATCTAACTGAAGAGCTGTACGCAAATTCTCATCAATTTGATCTGAAAATGACAAAGTAAGACATCAATGAGTTGTTAAAAAAATAATATTATGCAGTTCAAGATAGTGTTAAATATTCCAACAACATTCACTTCGCCTTTGGTGAATAATTGTTAAATATATAGAGTTAGCCAAGTGTGAAGCAGAGCTCCTGATTGCAATAACTAACCATAAAGGAAATAGAGCAGTAACTTAAGCCTGTGATGTGGTCACATGATCCTGGTCAGTGGATACATTGTTTTGACAGCTGTAAATTAATCATAAATTGGATGTCCAATTACAAAGATGTAACTATGGTAATGGTGTTACTCTATTATTTTTTAAGGTGTGTGGCTTGGCTAATATAAGCTTGTACGGACAATCATGTGACAACCAAAATCTTTTAGATGGATGGGTTACCAAGTTTTCTAAGGTATCGGGGATCCCTCCTCAGCACGCAGGAGCTCTGCTATAAATTGAAAATAAAAAAAAAAACACAGTAGGCTATTTAACAATTTGTGCTTAGTTGTAAATATGTCCCTGACCTTTGAATACAAGTGGGGCTGGAAGTGACCTTGCTTTGACACAGACCTCTCTGCTTTTCTCATTTTAAATGCCAACTAGTTTGCACAATAACAATGTAATTTACACAACAAAACAACAAAAGCAGTGAGGTCTGTATCAAAAAAGGTCACCTCCAGCCTTGCTGTCATTCAGAGGCCAGGTCACTGAGCAGGAAACTGTTCAATGGTCTAGTATTCAGAAAATTAAAAATAATTATAATGTTTTAAATGTATATACATTACATTAATTAAAGTTAGATCTATCTTTAGTTGCAAGAGAAGGAAAACAATTAAATAACTTAAAGATAATAAAGAAACCTTATATGCATTTTCTAGAACTTACCAAACAGATCTATATAAACTTCTTGAAGAGGGTGTGCACTACAAAACTAAAAAGGACATGAAAATAAATGACTTTGTTAGATATCATTATTTAAAATTATTTTGCTAACAAATAAACTACACAAAGGATACATGTAGGTTAATAGGTCTATATTAATTAAGTAGTACTGAATTCTTACAAGGCATTAAGTTATTTCATAATGTTTAATAAAATTAATTTGAAATTATGACAATTGTAAACCAAATGAAAAAGTTAATTTTAATACCGGTATTAACAGTTTAAATGCCTGTATCTTTGTTGTACATGTTATAGGTCAAAATTAAATTCAGGCCAAAATTATTTTAACCTAGAGTTAGATTCTCAATTTCCTTTGTTGTCTAACCCTAATTATTCATAATCAATGAATAAGTAGGGTTAAGAGACAAAGGAATATAATTTTGACCTGAAATTAATTTTGACCTGTAACATACATGTAAGGTCTTTGGTAAAAAGAAACCATGCAACACCATCCATGCGTCACAAGGTTTTAAGGCATAAAAAAAACTTGCACCCAGTTTACCAGGAATGTGTCCCCTTTAGTTATGGTAAATTTGGGGCGTTGCGACCCTAAGATTTTTTGTTTAAATTTAAGTGCTTAAATGTGTTAAATGTGTTTCAGTGCTTTTTTGTGTTAAAAAATATTTCATATGAACTTTAATAAGTTTATGAACTTCACGAGGTATCAGTGTACTATCAATACAAAGTGAGTTCACCTGGTTCAGTTCATGATGTATCTTGTTGAATATCAATGCTTTGTCATAGTCTGCAGTGTAGTTTCTAACAATATCAAATACTGCAAATAAACAATAAACAGTCATCACAATTGGATCAGATAACAGTAACATGCTCAACTTATCTACCGTCATGACTGTATAAAATAGCTTCTGGTAAAATCCCTGGTTACAGTTCATTTAAAAGAAAGATCTTCATGTTTTATAATTACATGTATCTCACACAACAAAAGAAACAGTATGTACATGTACAGGGTGATATTTTATGCACATTTGGTGGTTCTACATAATTTTATTGTTTCAAAAGTAGGCCTAAAGAAACATTTGAATCTATATGTGTATAATTAGCAATAGAAATAATTATAAAGAAAATGATCATACTAGTTCATAATTATATAAATCAAGGTCTGGAATATTTTGTACATTAATTTTAGCTTCATTCTCTCTCAGATGGATCCATGCCTTCTCTCAAAAGTCACTGATTGCAACTTTAAGGTCCTGTGAATGTGAGATGTGGATGGCTTCCTTGCCATATGGTTTGATATTTTGTAAATTTCATATATAGGCTTATGGCAAAAATAATTAAAAAAAAGTAAATCTGAAAAAAAAGTAACTAGATCATTCAATACAGTATGTGTCCAATCAAAAATGTTGAGTTATTTATCAGTACTTTCCTTCCTGTTGTGCACTGATCAAATTGAGCATCCAACTAGGTTTACTTAAAATAAATTTGACCTGAATTTAATTTTGACCTGTAACATATACATAGAGGCAATCTTTACACACAAAGTAACAGCTTTGTGGTCGACAGGAGGAAGCTAAATGGTAGGGTCCAAAACTGCGCTTTCCTGGTCAGCAATGCGACTAAAAATTTTGCACTGGCAACCAGGATTTCACCACTGGTCGCCAGTAGGTGATTCACTACGCTATTTCATGCCACGATAATTACACAAACAAATAGTTTTGATTTTCAGCCAAATCGATTAAAGTAAAATTCAAAGCCGCCTGCCAATTGGTCACTTCCTTTTTACCTTTCCGTTGCTTTTGAAGTATAAAACCAATTTCCTGTTATTATAAATCTACCGCAACGTTTTACAGCTACGAACAGTGCAAAGCTTCGCTGCCATGTTTTTTAAGGGGTTTCCTTTAACACACGTATTGCAGGTGCAAGAGGCCCCATGCGTTCTTTTGCCATGAGCATTTATTGATTCTTTATTCAGGCGATGTGGTGTCCAAAGAAGCTCTGACATCTCTCCATAATTTATTACAAGGTGGAGATGAAGAAATTAGATGAAGATTTACCGGTAGATAATTATTCTCTGGTATCATAAGGTGGCAATGTAGATCTGTCAAGATGAAAGTGGTTAAAAGATGATTTCAGCACTTGTTTGATTCCTGATTACATCGATTGCAAATATTTTGCCGGCAAGCCCGTGGCAACCAATAATTTTGGTTTGTGTATTGCTGCAAAGGAAAAGTTTTACAGACACTTTTTGCTGACCACATTTTCCAAATTTTCAGTCACCCGTTGGTGCCTGCCATAAAAAGTTAATTTTGGACCCTGAATGGAATAATTAAATTTCACCTGATGAAGCTTCAAGGATGTTTACAACTTCAATACGATCAAAGTAAATAACAACTCCACCACTAAAAAGAAAACAAAAAAGGTGAATATTATTATTATGCTTATTACAGGCTGATCCACTAAAATCCAGAAATTCTCAGGGTAGGTTGGTACAAACATTTTATTAACAGTTAACTAAGACTTCCCTAATTGATTGAAAACAAAATTTCAGTACAGGTCTCAATTGTATCAATTGAAGGGTTCGGTGGAAAAAGGGCATCCGAGATTTTTGGCTAAAATTGAACATTGTCAAAACATCTCCAAATTTCTCATGCTGGTTTGTTTAGGTGTATTTAACAATGTGCTGACTTTTTTTCATACATTTTGTTTCGATTTTGAATGATACATAATGTACGCAGAAAAAAAAAACATTCGTTTTCCAAGCAGCATCTCTTCCTTGGATGTGAAACAAAAGTCTAAATGTTTTGAACACAGTGAACACCCACCTTGTTCCACAGGGAACGTTTTTGACTTCATCAGTCTGTAATGTAGTTTGAACTGAGCGGAATGATGTTATAAATGGAACCATAATGTGATAACCAGGTCCACTGGTAGAGGACAACAGTGCACCACCCTAAAGCAATTCAAGTCTAATGTAAAAAAGTATGAACAGCACAACAAATTCTCTAATACACTGTTAATGCATTGAATGCATCTTTGATGGTCTAGCCAGGTCTATCATGGATGTAGGGATTGAAAAAGTGGATCTGGTCATCTGGGCCGGGCAAGTGACTTTTTAATCTCATTTTCCCATTGTGCAAGGGCCCAGGCAAGTTATTGTCCAACTGAATAAAAAGAAGTAAATTAAGACTTGCCCAGGGCAAGCAACATTTGAGAGCTGCTTGTCCCAAAGTTTTTTTAGCCTTGACAGAGGTAAGTAGACATTGCGTAAGCTACATTACACCTAACAAAGTTCAAATATGTACATTTACCGGGAGATTGTTATAAAAGACAGTGACTTATTCTTTTAGCTCATTATACATGTAGGAGGTTTGGAGAGCTCTCAAGAAGCTAGTAAGAGCTCTTCTCAGCTGCACGTCAAGAAACCAAGATGCTTCTTCTGTGCTCTCCAAATTTTAAACATGCATCGTAACTTGCTAATGTAAGCCAATATGAAACATTCACATGTATTCAATTGCAAATTTTAAAATGTGAAGGATCAATGCCTGTGGTACAGTGTAGATCATCTCAGCTGAACAGGATTAAACTTTAGCCTCTATTGATTGATACTTGGTTGTTCAAAACGTGACCTCTGTAATAAGAATAATAATTCAGTTTTTTCTCCTTACCCGATAATAAACTCCCACATGTCCTGCAAAAAACAAAAAGATTTGTGATTTGTGAGATGTTGGTTAACTAGTAACACTTCACACATAGAAGTGTACTGTTGTAAAGTTTCTGTGCACCAGGAAATACAAACTATGAACTTTTTCATTTTAACTTTCTTCATAGATGAGTATCCACAAATTCACCTTGAAACTACAGTGTCTTCTAAAAACTGATAACTTATTTCCTGAGCTTGCTAAAACCACTGTGAATTCTGCATAGGCCAATCCAGCTAACCTAATAAGCACATGTTGTGTAGCAATTTTCTCAGTAAATCTGATATTGGTTATATACATGTAGTTGAATATAATGAATATACTTATCAAGTACTGAATACTTATCAAGTGGGCAATTATCTTTTGTGAGACACTTCGGGGAATGCTTTTACACCTCTCTCAGAAATTTTTGCAGGTTCAAAGGTTTTGTAAAATCTTGAAATTAAAGTAGTTTCTTTCTCCTGTCACTCTTCGGATTGGTAGATGATGTCTCTGACATTCTCTTTTAACCATTTCCCTCCTTTTTTGTAGATATCATATTTTTCAGGCTCAAACAAGACATCTCTTTCCTTCACATAAACCTTAATAAATATGGAATTTTGTAGCTTGCCTACTATGCCTAAAGATGGGGCCATCAAGAAATTCAATTTAAGATTTTTATTTTTACTAGTTTCCTGAAACAGTTTATGGCTAGAAGTCTGTAAGAGGGCAACAACGGAAATGTTCTCTATAACATCAGAAGGTTTACAACCACTAGTACATGTGCTGTTACAAGTGAATGTAAACCAATGACTGGCTGTCAGTTCACATAGATCTACTAATGTCTTTGTTTCACAATATTAATGACAGCTCATTAAATGACTGATCCTTCACTGAAGAAAAACAATAATAAGTCTTATTTCCTGCGAGTCCCAATGTTTTCTGAAGCTCCATTAAGGGCTGAATAGCCAATTCCCTCTATGAGATGTACGTGTAGGTATAATCATGGTAGTTGCATCCATCAAAACAAACATAGTCCAAGATGATAAATACAACTACTGTGATTCCCAGCAGGTTGATCTTGTAGCAGGAATTGGCCATTGAGATTCAAGTCTGGGACTAGTAATTATATGAAAATGTGATATGTTGTTACATTTTTTGCTACAATTTTATAAATATCAGAACAAAATAATCCAAACACCTAGTTAGTTAAGAAGAATTATCAAATATGTAAAATAAGGCTATTATTAATTTATAAAATACTGGTTTAAACAACCTGTTAGTTTGGACACAGAGAAAATTAATATTATTTGCAAGTGCGTACAAATTTCTCGTGCCTTTTACTGTCTTGCACTTTTAAAGCAAAATTTTACTTCACAAAAACTTTTACAGAGACATTCCACTCTATTTAAGGTTAATATAAGTTCTTAATTTAACATCTTGCCCCACAGCATAAGCTGACTGTTTACAGATTAACTTGAAAGCACTCGAGCTTAAGCTTAACTTGACGAAAAGTTTTAAAAATATTTAAGGCAAAATGAGTGGTCATTTTATTTCAGGTATAAGAATCCTCAAATATTAATCAGCTTCCTAGGAGCTTTGCATTGCATCTCTTATTAAAAAAAAATAAAACGACGTTTGAGTCTTCGAGAGATAAGCTTCTATAACAGCTTTCAATTCAATTAGCTTTATGTGAAGGGTAACAAACCCAAGAACCTTGCCATAAAATGAAACAAATACGATTTTAAACATGACCGCTGCTACGAATAAAGCTTCCCAATATTTCATCTTACCTTCATCAATTTTGTGAACGGAGAAATTGAACATTACTGCAAAGAGCGCAAGGATGATTCCAGCAACAACGGCGGCCGCCATTTTGATGGAAGTGAAAGGACTCACCCAGGATGCTATGCGGGCGCAAAACAGGTGTCTAAAATAACATACGGTATTGTATATACGGCTCAGGTAATCTACTCGCGACCTGATACTCGCCATTTCTACGAATATGCATTGCCATTGTGTCTAGATATTGAGATATTTTAGTCCATGGTTTTTTTTTTAAATTTTATTTCAATCAGGTGAAGGAAGAGAAAGCGTCGAATTTATGAGGTTGTGAGAACACGTGACGTCGATTGGTACAATCGATCAATCATTGACGAGAATAACAAAGTTGAGTGGACTTCAAACATGGCGGGCAGTTCTCCACAGGTCTTGAAACAGGCATTTCACGAGACTTACGAACTAAAAGAAGAACTAGGAAAGTAAGTATTCCTACGGAAAAATTTTAAGCCGACATCAGTGTATATTTTGAGTTTTGTTCCGCGTTTTTCGCTCGCAGAGGTGCATTTAGCATTGTTCGACGGTGTGTACACAAGGAGACGAAAGTTGAGTATGCCGCGAAAATTATCAACACGAGAAAGTTATCATCTAGAGGTAAGAAAGTACGATTTTGACTTGTGCATAAATATGTCAAATCGAAGCGTTGTCTTGAAATTTTTATTAAATGGCAGCTCACAGAAAAGTTAGGAATTGCTTGCCATTTACGCTCAAAGCATATTTCCTGCCTGTAGCAAGTTTTGCTTTGAATCCTTACGACCCCGGAAGATTTAGATCAAAGCGACTTACACGACAGAAAAAAAAGGAAATCTGATTCTTTTGACAAGTAACTTCTCTTTCAATAGTAGTTTTGTTTTGCGAGGGCAAGGTTATCCTTTGACATACAACGAACGCGTCTTTTATTTTCAAGGATGTTAAGCTCGGCATTTAATTCTTCGAGAATGTTGTTGTTTCAAGGAAGAGCTAAATTTTTTTAGAACAATATATATGGTTTAATTTTCTGATAACACGTAGGCTTACGATGAAATAATATTCTCAACTGCAAACCAGATGTCGCTTTACCTGCGCGGGATCGAAAGTTTACCAGAATGAATTTAATATTTCAACGGGCAAGGGTCGAAAACATCAGTTCTCAGTGGGAGAGAGGGAACAGCTTTCACCTGTGCTGACCATACTTGATATTTGCTCAGATAAATCGTTGAATATATTTTCCCCTGCTCGTTAGATCTTCAAAAGCTCGAAAGAGAAGCTAGAATATGCCGTCTTCTGAAACACGCAAACATCGGTGAGTAGAAAATACATTTATGTTGGTAACTTAAATATCACGCGAAGGAAATTGGCAGGCCCACAAATTAAGGTCTATAAAATTTTGGAAATATTCTGTGTAATTTCTAATTTCCTCAAGATTTATATTAGCCGGCTAGGCTTATTATTTTTGGGGAGGAGGTGTTCTTTAGAAGTTCCCTAAGACAATCGAAGACGTTTTATGTTAAAAAGAAGCGCGACTGTAAGTCTTTCAAACGGTCAAATCACCTCAACAACTGTGTAAACAGAGAGAGAAATGCATTTAATTTCAATGTCAGCGGAACTTGCTTGGGTTGAAAGTCAGTCTCGCTAATAGATGTCATATGAATGAACTCTCAGCCGTTAAGCTGGTGTAGGCTGGGTGTACAAATGATACGTTAATGTAACGCGCGTATGACGTCTGAACTGTAGCTCGAGTAGTTGCGAGTCCGGGCGTCTCCCTTTAACCTGCAAACGTGTGAATTTGGGTTTATTGAATCGCTTGTGTTGTCGATCACGCACTGTGAGGTCTTCCTACTCGATCATTGAATCACGTTCAATTGCGCAGCAGTCTATCTGTCGTTCGCTTTTAAACTTGTAGTCATTAATCTGAGCTGTGGCGCAACTTTGTACCGACAAGAACTGTCCGGCTAAATTTCTACACGAAATAAGATTGCTATTTTGTTTGTGGATGTGGCGGGTTTGATTGCTTGTAAATTCCACGAGTTGAAAACTTTATCCCAGCTGCAGATTATCAGAACGGCGCGAAAAGATTTCCAATGGTAAATTCTTTCCAATATTTCCTTTCATTCAATCTTGTATTGTTTTGAAAAATAATACCGATCATATAATTCTGTGTTCTGTCGATAAGACTGAAATGTTAACACTGAATCCTCGGAATAGTAATATTGATTTTCTGTGGAGGAGGAAAAATAATTGAGACAATTGAGATGCGTCGATTTCGTGGGAAGGGTCGCACGCGACCTGCACACATAGTATTGACAGTTAACTGGCTTTTCCTAAAACTGTGAATCGTTACCCATCGACCAACAGTTTGAGAAAGGCGTTTGAGGAGCAAAACTGCTCCCAGAAACCAAAAAAATAATAATCCGTCGTCCTGCTGTGCCATCTGTATATTATTTAATGATCAAATGCTGTCATGACTGCACGGATATTTCAATGCAGTTTTTTTTATTCTTTTCGAAACGACCTAAATTGCTGATAATTGATTGTTAGTAAAGGAGGAAGAAAATGAGTTAAAGAGAACTGTTAGGCTAACGAATATTAGGGAATTTTTTGTTTACGGAGGCAGACTGAGGTAGAAATTAAATTAACACAGATATCAAAATAAGAGAGTCATCAGTGAGATTAATTCCCACAACACATGGCTAAGTGTTGTCTCCACTTTGTGCACAAGTCGACAGTGTTTCAATCGTGCAAGACTGAAACATTCACTTTTCAAGTACATAAGCTCTAGATGTTTCTAACTGTCTGTGATGGTTATTGATAGTACATGTAGTTGAGGCATAATCCCTGAGTAGGTTAATGGGGTTAATCTCAGACCTAAAAGTGTTAATTAAAATCTTTTTTCCTAACAGGTAGGTGTGGGATCACTGCTCATTAGCACTGTTTATTATTCCATTTGTTAGGATTTCCTTCCCCTATTGTAATACATGCAAATCAGTTGTCCTCCATTTGCCATTGCAGTTGGAATTAAAATATCAGCTGTTTTTTTAAGCTAAATTGTGTGTTCTGCCTAATCTCATGTGGTTTCTTTTGTTACCTAAGTTTGAAAATTTGAGGAAATGTTCACTGAAAAAGAAAGTAAATTGTAATGCACATGCAGAAGTGCTTTAACACTGAACTCAGATTTTGCTATCAAAGCTGCTAAGATCCTTTTCACATTTGTTGGTCGGTTTCTTTTGGCCTAAACCTATTACGTATGTTTTTATTTTCAGCTACAGGGGGTTATGCAAAAAGGAAATTCACCTGATAAATATCTGTTTGTCGCCCAAAATTGCTTTTGTGACCTTTAGGGATGATGAAATGTCAAAAGAAATCTGAAATTTGTCAGTACTTTACCTATAATCTGCATGTATTGTCTCATTAAAATTCATGTGGTCACTTCACATGAGCTGTTTTGTGATTGTTGTAGTACCATGTGCAAAATGGCATTTCAGTGTTGTTCTTCATATTTTTGTTTCATTTATTTATGTAAGGAGCCTTTTTGTTGTTATTTTTTGTCGTGTTTATGTTGTGGGGTATTCACAGACATTCCTCACTCCTTACAAACCTTTAGTGCATAAGAATGCACGAAATGTTTTTCTATGGGAAATCCAAGTAGGATGTCATGTCATTAGGCTGGCAATTAAAGTCATCAACAGAATGATCTGTCTTTGGGTATTGTACTTAAGACTTTCTGAAATATCTTTCTCCTAACTTGACTATGGATACTGATTAAGTGGGGGGTTGATTTGTTGTAAGACTAGTTTTTAAAATATATAAATATTAATAACACTTCCACAATGTCTTTCTTACCTCAGTTCTCCAACTTGAGTATCAGGCCTTTTCTTAAAAGATAGGAGAGGGTTGGGAAAAAATTTGTTGACATAGAGCATTCATTGGCTTACACACAAATACACAAATCTGTTCAAAGAACTAGCAACATTCGCGAATTTCAGATAGTGCAGTGTAATGTACAGCTGTGATATACACTGTTGATTTTCATTTATTTTAAATTCAGTAATTCTTGAAGTAGCCAACTTGACAATTTTACTTGCATACGTACATTTTACATTCGTAACTTGATACTTTTGTTTTTCTCACAAAGGCGTACATAATTACAATGATACCCTTGTTTTTTTTAAAGTATGAGGAAGATATCCTTCTGTTTTTTTTTTTTGACTGCTAGATACGAACAAAAAGAAGAAACTAATCATTTGTGATTTTGTTTTCTTACAAATACAATGATTATTTCACTTGTAACTGTTAACTACAGTAAACCTAATTTGATTATCAAAGAGGCACAATTGAATGTCATGTTATTTACTCTGTTACCAGCTTTGATGTTAAAGTGCAACTAACCCCCCAATTTTTTTCCTTTAACGAAATCTACTAGTTTTTCCTATTACTTCTGCAAAAAAAATAATCTCGATTGATAAAATCTCCGCTTTTCTAGAGGCATTTAAAGTTGTAATTCCTGTGCTCCATAACCGAGCATAGTGGGATCTGGGTCAGGCTTCTCGTGACGTCATCGAAGGACATGGCTCAAAATGCTCAAAAGACATTTGACTGGGTTTCAAATGTTGAGAAAATATATTTAGGGTATTTGTGCTTTGTATTTTATCAAAAATGGGCAAGACTTTTTAATCATCTAGCAATACAATTCGGGTTTTAGCTACAATTAGGACGGCTACAATGTATATGTTGTAGTTAAAAATTAAATTCAGGTAAAAATTAAATTCCTTTGTCTGTTAACCCTACTTATTCATTGATTATTAATAATTAGGGTTAGAAGACAAAAGGAAATTGAGAATCAAACTAGGTTAATATTACTTTTATCTGGATTTAATTTTTAACTACAACATATCTATTCTTTTTTGATTTTGAAGCGCAGGTCGCCAGTTAAGCCCATCACACTACAAGTCGCAATTGACAATTATCCTGCTTGTTTGGCTAATCTACATACAACACTTATTTCACTCTAACCAAACCCTTAATAGGTCGTAGCTAGAAAAGCATATTTCTTCGTTAATCATTCAAGAACGCGGTAAAATTCGTCTTTCACTTCATAAATTTGTGTGTACAAACGTAAGCATTGTGAGTTACACAAACTTGCACTTTTCGTACTAGTAACAGTCCTTTGACAAGATCTTGACTCAAGGTTCAGTATGAAGATTCAATTGTCCTTTTGTTTTAAGTCTTTTTTGCTTATGCTAATAACCTAAGTGTTGCATTCTGTTCCAAAAAACAAGCTCAACATTCTTCTTTAGCTTTCTTTCAGAGCTACAATCTCCATCGGGTCAAATCTAAACGGTTTGTTTTACTTTCCTCATATACATGTTCTTATCAATTAATGCTTGATTTGTTTTAAGTTTGAAACTGAGATGTATTTCGTTGCTCAAAGAACAAAGTAATTGTGTATACAGAAGAGCCTTTGAGAAACTTGAGCACCAATAATTTATTGTCGACCTGGTGCATGCTGCTGCATATAAAACCCACAAATGAATAGCTAGTTATGCAATTCAAAGCCTTGCTAATTTGAATTGCCTTATTGTAGGACGTATGTGTTGTCAACTATTTGTTCAGAACGCCTTCTTTTTCGAGGACAAAAAACTTGATGGGAATAATTTCCTGTATAATTATCACACCTAGTTTCAATTATTTTGGTGTGAAGCTCGTTTGAATTTAATAGTCAGATGGCTCCCAGCTTATCTCAAGTTCATGTCTTAGCTACTTTGACAATGTAGAGCTTCGCACTAGAAGCTAGGGAAGAACATACTGGCCATGTAAATCCTTGATTTTTACAACAGCGGCGAGCCCGAGATCAAAGAACTGCGTGATGGCTCCCTCTTTCGTTCCGACTTCACAGAAGTCAGCACACTTCTTTCGCTTTTTTCTCACTTCTGGACGAGTGTCATTGAGATAGAGGTACCGGTATTGAATGAAAAGGATTGCTCTCCGCTAAGCATGCTGTACTGTGAATACCTTCAAAAACAGGCAGGTACAAAAGTCAGACCGGATCAACTTGGACCGCCAGTCTGGGTCGGATCAACTTGGATCGACTCGTATCATCTCAGATCATGAAAAAAACATAAAATTAAATGAAATAGAAACTTTTACCCATTTGAAGGTTAAAATTCCGGACAAAAGTGGGCCAAATTAAGAAAGACTAGCGACGTTTCTCTGTGTCGTGCCGTGTACACAAGCCGCCATTTTGTATTCTACTTGTTTCGTGTTCATCCACCCCTGATCCTGCTGCGTCGATCTCGACGATCATGGACCCAGATGAAGGTAAAATCTAGGCCATCTTTCTCACTGAATTTGCATCCGTCCACCAAATATTATTATACACATTTGGACTAATATGCTCAATTGGGCAGCAATTCAGTCATACACATGTATGACATAAATTATAGTGAATGAGTCCCACCAAAGATATATTAAATTAATTTGCACTTTCAGTAGGTGCTATAAAATTAGCACCTGGAGCAAAAACCAAAAGTATAAGGAGATCAGGCATTTGCAGTAGCAGTGCCAAGGATATGGAATGAACTACCATTAGAAGTTAGAAATAAAGCAAATATCAGTTGGTTTAAAACAGCTTTTAAAGTCATAATTTTAAAGTTTAACTTTTTTATTGAATGATATCAATTTTCAATTAGCTTTTTTATTGAATTATCTATTTTAACATGTTTTGTATTTTTTAGCAACCATTTTTAATTTCTATCTTTTAAGTGTTAATTAATTAATTTTTACAATGTATGGTGCAATTGATTATTTCATAGATAGTTGTGCTACAAAATTTTTAATTTTCAAAGAAAGGTTTGGCTCAATTGTATGAACTTGCTGCCCTCTTCAATAAAGGCAATAAAAGGAAGAGAAAACAATCCCCTAAGTACAATGTAGAAGAAATACAATTCCACTCTATTGGAATGCTGGCAAATACATTTAATTTAAATACATTTATTTGTCATTTGAAAACAGCAGATGACAATCTTGAACCGAGCAAGGGGTAATATAATTTCAAAAAATATGCAGTCACAGTAGCACTCATGAGAAGTGATGTTGCCCAATATGTAACTGCTGTCACTAGTCAAAAATAAAGATTGTATGGTACATCCTATGACATAAAAACAATGTGACTCTCAGTGGATGAGAACAGAGTGTATGATGCTAACAATGCTAGAACACAGTGCATCATACATGTTGTATTGTACTGCAAGGAAAAGCACACAAGTCACGTTAGTTGTCAAAATATAGTTATTCACAGAATGTAATTGACATTACCTCTGTCTCCTGTCTTTGCAGTAAGACTTCATGCTAGCATTGCTGAAGAAGGATACCACTATCTTGTTTTTGACTTGTAAGTGTCTGCTGCTTGACTTGTGAATCATCTTTTTCAGCTACCACTGACAGTGGAATCTTGATTTAACAAACCTAAATTTATATATAATAAAGTCCTGGGTATAACAAATGATATTCTCCAGCCTGGCCAAAGTTACAGTAAAACATATGGAAAAAACTCAATGTAATGAACCTCAATATAATGAAATCCTCATTACTATAACAAACACAATCTACCAGCCCAAAAGTGCAGTATACTCCAATATAACAAAGACATGTCATCACATGACAAAACAGACCCAACTTTACAGACACTGACGCTATTGACATATCTACAGATCCACTATATCCTCATTGTCTCTTATTAGACAGTGCTTTTAATTTCTTTATTATTAACAGTATTAAACAAAAACATATTGATATAATGAAAATTTTGGTTGTTTTTCTGCAAATTTGTTATAGAGGTTTTCAACAGATACTGAACAAACTCTCAAATTATATAACAAACCAATTTCCTTGGTCCCTTGGCACTTGGTTAAACTGACGTTCCACTGAACATGCAAATATTTCTTGGGAGGGGGAAACTGAATTTTATTAGTGGATATTACAGTGGTAGTGGATAGTAGAGTGGTAGTCAATAGAATATCAATGTGTGGCAACATGACAAAATGTCTGCATTTTACTGCAGGGTTACTGGAGGAGAATTGTTTGAAGACATTGTTGCTAGAGAGTACTACAGTGAAGCTGATGCCAGGTAATAAGATTTTATAACTCTTCTGTGCATTTTTGTGAACATTGTTACTAATGTTTTAGTGCACTATGACCTATGGGTAAATGCGCCAGTTGCCATCATTTTTCGTATGGAGGATTTCAAGTAGCTGGACAGGCACTTCTAAATGATAATAATTCTTTTCTTATTTGGTTGTTATCCATCTAGAATTTTATTTACTGGTATTAAATTATATTCTTGACTCGACCTACATCATGGTTCATGCAGGCCTTGTCAATGAAAAGTACTTAAGATCATCTTGTTGAAAAGTCTGAACTTGATCCCCTTAATTGTAGCTGTTGTAGGTAAAAATTAAATTCCTAAATGTCTCTTAACCCTTATTAGGGTTAGAATTAAGACAAAGGAAATTGAGAATCAAACTAGGTTAAAATTATTTTTACCTAGATTTAATTTTTTTACCACAACATAGCCCTTGTAGACAAGACTTTGAATCTTTTTTTTTAACAATATTCAGGATAAAAACTCATTTTTATTGTGAACCAATTTAAACTGTAAATATAATTCATGTCAACAAAAACTGTTTTAAGCAGTTGATTTTGACTGGTGAAGAGGTAAATGTTATTTTGATTTTACAAAACACACCTAACAGTATCATTTATCTCTGTGTTCCTGTTTTGTGTACCTTCAAAGAGGAGTCTGGCATTTATGAATTGGTAGGAGAAATATTTTTTCTCTTGGTAATATATTTTATTTACTTTCTTGAAGTCACTGCATTCAGCAGATACTGGAAAGTGTTCATCACTGTCATCAAAATAATGTTGTTCATCGGGATTTGAAGGTGTGTGACTGTCAAGCTGTATCCTTCTATACAGTATTCTACATTACAGTACGTACTGTACTGTAGAATTTATCCAGTTGGGTGCTTCATGACTCATTTAGAAGGTTTTAGTTTTCTGGTTTCCGCACTTACATGTGTTTGGGAGCAGTGCTTATTTGAAGGTAGCATTTTTTAAACAAAATCACAATTTTTCTGTTTGATATTTAACTACAAACTATACCCACTTTTTTCCAAAAACCATTGTAATCCAAGCTGGTTTAGTTGAGTTGTAGAACCATACTTGTTGATTAGTTAGACTCCTTGAACAATTGGGTGTGATGATGCTTCAATTATATAGGGTGTAGCTTTGTCTAACAGCCCAGTCAGTTAGTCTAGTCAGGCTAGTGGAATCTGTCATTCCATACTAACGAGTAAGTGCAGTTTCTTGGGGAAATGAAATTCACAGAAATGCAAATTACAGCAAATTACAGAATGACTATTAGGATGCTCAATTAGATGCTCAGACTATTAGACTTAGATTATTGGGACGGTGCTCAATTAGGGGTGGCGATTTCAATTAATAATTGTACAACTGACAACTTTTCTAATGGAATTTTTGCTAAAACGTGACTGTGTTATTTGTACTATTATACAGCCAGAAAATTTGCTCCTTGCAAGTAAGGAAAAAGGTGCTGCAGTCAAACTTGCTGACTTTGGATTAGCTATTGAGGTGGATGGTGACAAGCATGGCTGGTATGGTAAGTGGTATGTACATGGGGGTGGGGTGGGGTGGGGTGGGGTGGGATGTGGCAGGGCTGGTGAGTGGGGTAACAGGCAAACCTGAGTCATTAAAATGACAGTAAGTTTTGTTTGTGTATCAACAAAGGGTCATATCTAATTCAGACTTGACTGAACATGATTGGTATTTGTACATTGTATATGTTTTTGGTCTAAAACGTGTGTCTAACTGTATGAATCATTTCTTTGTTCTTTTCAGGCTTTGCTGGTACACCAGGATACCTTTCTCCTGAGGTACTCAAGAAGGAGCCATACGGTAGGCCTGTTGACTTATGGGCCTGTGGTAAGTGAAGTGCGCTGTGTGCAATATACTACATACATGTCATCTGTAGAAGAGCCTCTTCCTGTGCTGGGTGTGATATCTTTTTCAATTGGTGACTCATCTGCTATTCTCTAGAAATTGCATTTTTTATGGTAAAGAGGGTAGCAACCAGGTTATGTACTAATCTGTTTTTGACCATGCAAGTTTACTCAATCCATACAGACGTGATCAAAATTGGGAACCACTGAAAATTTGTCCTTAAGACTCAGGGGTTTCATTAAGCACTGGGCAGCTGGCAAATTGACTGTCTGTGAGGACGCTTTTACCTGCCTGGTTGACCATCGAGAGGGGACTACTTCTTAAATCTGTTCAAATACATGTAATTTGTCCACCTGTGAAAACCAGTTGCCCTTCTGCAGAAAACGTTTCTGAAAACCTCTCGAGACTCGGTCTCATAAACTTTATATTTCTAACAGTCCTAAATTACTAGTACGTTAAATGCTTTTACTTTCAACAGGTGTTATCTTGTACATCCTACTTGTTGGCTACCCTCCATTTTGGGATGAAGATCAACACAAGCTCTATGCTCAGATAAAAGCTGGTGCTTATGATGTGAGTAACCATTAATTCATCTGATTGACACACATTTTTAAATTGCAGCATGTGATTTTCTCAATTCCTCAGTTCTATCTGAGTCAAAATCCAAAGTAGACCGTCAAAATGCAGGACTTCGGTCTCGATTTTAAAGACATTTTTATGCAGTCTAGCCAACTGAACTGAGTACAGAGTCAAGGGCAAGCTCAAATTAATGAATATTGTCAAACCAAGACCCCACAAAGTTGCAGCTACTGGACGTTCAGTGAGTCCTTTATTGCCATGTGTGGTAAATTAATGGCTTACCTCGTCACGAAAGCAAGTGCTAAACATGTAATTTGGTTATATCAACTAAGTTGAAAATGTAAATTGGCCACCGTGACGAGTTATAAAGCTGACGTTTCGAGTGTTAGCCCTTCGTCAGAGCGAAGGGCTAACACTCGAAACGTCAGCTTTATAACTCGTCACGGTGGCCAATTTACATTTTCAACTTAGTTGATATAACCAAATTACATTGTTACCCCCACCGACGCAGCACCACAGTTTCTTTAGAAACTTTCACCCTTTATTCAAGTGCTAAATAGCCAGGAGAAAGAGAGTTCGTCAGTTCAATACATGTAATACACGATATAACACAGCTCTAGTCTGTTGACTGTACAAGTGTCTCTGTTGTGGCTAATTCTCATTGTCTTCCTGCTTTATTTGATTAGTACCCATCACCAGAATGGGATACTGTTACAGATGAGGCGAAGGTGGGTTTCTATTACTTAAGGGTTTGCAAATCGTGTTCTTATACCACATCATTGGCCTTATGACATTCCACGTCTGCTACGTACATTGTATTAGAGAGGTTAAGAATGACGAGTCACAACAACTAAGCTTTTGTCAGGAATATTTTGTAACCCAGAGTTGAACCCATTATTGATTTATTAGAATATATTTATTAGGATGTACTTTTTTCGAACGCGTCTAATCGATATGGGATGTACGAATGTTTTTATTTTTGCGTAGTTTAAAACTTGCAAAAAGGAAAACATAAAAAGAACGCTAAAAACAAACAAAGACTTAATACCGAACCCGGAAACACACAAAAAAGGCTCTTATAGGCTCGGGGTAAATAACCAAAATTGACTAAGGGTAAGCATATTATTTCAATATTATATAAATAGGGCAAGGTTAACAGATAATATGTGACTTTTCTGTGAAAAGTTCTTATACAGTGTACGTTGACTTTTTTGATCTACAAAACGAATGTTAAATTGTTGCGGATATGGAAGGTGTCCATTAGAAAAACAGAATACCTGATTGCGCTTTTTGTTCTTGTCTTATCGTAGGAACTTATAAACACTTTGTTATCCGTTGATCAGTCCAAGAGGATTACCGCCACTGAGGCACTGAAGCATTCATGGATTGTGGTATGTAAAAACACCTCAACTGGTTTGACTTTGTTTGTATAAAAGGCCATTATTGATGTTACAAGTTCGTCAATCCCAGCGGTCAGAAATATGTTATGTCAGTGAAGGTTGTTTTTCGTACACATGTAGGTATGCACAACGTTTAGGCTGTTTTTTTTGTTTTTTTTGTTTTGTTTTTGCTTTTTTGCACGTTACGAAACATGCCGAATGCACGGACCGCGGAGAGTGAAAGTCAAACATGACTTGTTTCGCGTAATTTCTTCGTTAATCCAGAATTAAGGCAATTATTTGGAAGTAAGCAAAGCAAATTTTTGATTTACACAAAGTTGATTGACACAATCGACATCTGATTCTTTAGAACCGTGAACGTGTGGCTTCTAAAGTACACAGACAAGAAACTTTGGACGGACTGAAGAAATTCAATGCCAGAAGAAAACTCAAGGTGAGTATCCCTAACAAAAAATTTTAAAAATGCGCCTTCCCGGGGCCTAATTTCTTTCACCTGTTAAACCATATGGAGAACATTATATTTTTTACTATATTACAAAATGAAGCCTGTGTGTGTGACCTCTTTTCATCATCAAATAATTACTGCGTGTTTCTTCGTGGAGACGGGTTAACGAATCAAAATGCGAGACTAGATTCCGAAAAACCATTATAAAGTGATGTTTGGCCTTAAGTTACTTTTCTGGCAATTTTATCACTTTGTTGGTCATTGATTAGTGAATGCATCGTGTCCTTATAAAGTAAAAATACGTAAAAATGAAAAAAATCTTGTGGTCCCATTAGAGTTTGAAACGGTCTATGCGATGGCGACCGGCCAGATTTTCCAAGTCGTTTAGATCATCGTTGTAGTCTTGGGCCTATTTTATAACGACATTTCAGGTTACTGTATCTTAGGAATCGGAAAATTCTCTGGACAAAATTCTCTACACTTTAAACTTAACAGTAGAACTGTTTGCTCTTTATCTCAGTTTCCTTGAATCTGTGTATGTTTGTGACTAAGGTTTGTTTGATGTTTCTTCAGGGCGCAATTCTCACCACTATCCTGGCAACAAGTAATTTTAACTTTTCTGCAGGTATAATAATGTTCTTAATGGAATTTCATTGATGTCACAATGTTGTTATCATTGCAGGGTGCCATCTTAACAACCATTGTGGCTCGTAGGTTTTCAGCTAACTCAGGTAACCAAAGTAATCAGCTAACAGAGAAACTAAATACATTAAACATAAATATAAACAAGTTCTCAGAATGAGCAGCTCCCTCGTGGCTGCGTCTGAATTTTTCAAATTAGACATAAAACTGGAACCTGTGGTCCTTAAACATGTTTGCTATACGCGTATAAAGTTATCTCAAACCGTAGATATTTTCGTATCTAAGATTGCGCCGTCCGAGACAAAATGACGATTAAACTTTCCCTGCACATGAAAACGAACCAAGTGTGTATAAATCCAATAAAGGTAAACGTTTAATACAAGCTTAAATAAGTGCCTGGTAACGGAAGAAGTTTATAATCAGCCAAGTCGCTACAGGTGGCTTACCCACAGCCCCATGTAAATCTCTTCGCCGCCGTGTTTACATGTTATGATCACCGATTTGCACGTTTCCCTTCTGTTTCTGTTGAACATTTATACTTCGCTTATCTAAAAAGAAATAGCAGTTCGTTTGTCCCAGCTACATGTATTTGAAGTGTACCAAAGCAGTTTATGTAATTCGGAGTTTTTTAAAAAAAAATGACATTTTTGCATTTGATGTTGCAACTTTAGTATCAAAAATTCAGCGCACCTTTTGCTACGTTATATACAAACTACAAATAGTACAAGCTTAAACCAGGGAAGTAATTTCAACCTATTTCCAAAAGAACAACAGTCAAAACTGAAACATCGCTGCAAGGAAATGTTATAACTTGTTTTGTTTGGCTCGTTGTTTGTTGAGGTTGTATCGTTTTTGTTGTTTGTTTGTTTGTGTTGCGTCGAGGTAGGCGTAAACTGATAATAAGAGATTTTCTGTATAATTACAGTCGTTTTCAAGCCTCCAAGTCCAGTAGAACAACAAAAAACGTACCCGCGAGGAGGAACAATGACATACTGTTAGTACACAAACCTTTTTGGTTAACCTAATCCAGGCTTTCTTGTCTGTTTACTCTACACTTGACTGAATTAATTTGCAGCTGTCTGCATGCTTAATCACACAACTAGTTATTAGAAGAATATCTGAGTTTCATTTTAGAGTTTTGTGGCGTAAACAAGTTGATGTTAAATCATTTGAAAAACTTAAAAATCCTTCCTGTATGATAACCAAATATATGCTTAAAATAGACAGGTAAAATAAAAAAATGTGGTAACATTTCCAAATCTTGGCGAGTCTTTTTGTTAAATGTAAAGATAAATATCTCTACTGAGTTTAAACAGTTTTCTTTGTTTCTGCAATCGCGTTCTCGTGGATGCTAACTTTAAAATAAACATCAGAGTTAATCGTTGTTTCCTAACATTTCTTGAAGGCCTTCTTACCAATTATACGAGCCCTGTAATCCATTATGTGTCACTTATTTAACCTTGCTCATCCTTACATGCTGTCACAAATTTAGTTGTTCTTCAGCTGCTTAATCACTAATGTACAACTGGTCTTAGTTGTCAAATTTAATGAAGTTTTACCCTTGTAGAGCGGTTTTATTTTGTGTCGAAAAGTAATTGGTTTTGCATCCATC